>Ga0210040_10000047_pt1 | contig 291594 bp, 228 predicted proteins | sample CryGeyCG12114_NA_FD_185462 | JGI IMG/M metagenome (GOLD analysis project Ga0210040, IMG submission 185462) | Groundwater microbial communities from aquifer - Crystal Geyser CG19_WC_8/21/14_NA (SPAdes) (version 2) | ecosystem: Environmental > Aquatic > Deep subsurface > Groundwater | place...
CGCGACGAGATCATCAAGGGCTACGAAATCTCCAAGGGCAATTACGTCCTGCTCGACGAGGAGGAGATCGAGAGCGTCAAGATCGAGAGCAAGAAGACGCTGGAGCTCGTCCAGTTCGTCGAGGCGCACGAGATCGATCCGCTCTATTTCGAGAAGCCCTACTACATCGCCCCCGCCGACGATCTCGCGGAGGAGGCCTTCGTGGTCCTGCGCGAGGCGCTGCGGCAGGCGAAGAAGATCGCGCTCGGCCAATTGTCGATCCGCGGGCGCGAGCAGCTGGTCGCGATCAAGCCGTGCGGCAAGGGCCTGCTGATGGAAACGCTGCGCTATGCGGACGAGGTGCGCGCCGGCCAGTCCTTCTTCCACGAGATCGGAGACGCCAAGCCCGCCAAGGAACTGCTCGACCTCGCCAAGGCGCTGATCGACCAGAAGACCGCACCGTTCGACGCCGGCAATTACAAGGACCGCTATGCCGATGCGCTGATGCAGCTGATCGAGAAGAAGGCCAAGGCGAAGGACGGCAAGCGCATCCTGGAAGATGTCCAGGATCCCTCCGCGGGCGGCAAGTCCAACGTGATCGACCTGATGGCCGCGCTGCGCAAATCGGTCGGCAGCGACGAGAAGGCGCCCGCCAAGAGCGCGGCCGGGGCGAAGGCGAAGAAGACCGCTGCGTCCAAAACGGCCGACCCGAAGCCCGCCGCCTCCCCCGGCCGCACGCGCAAGCGGGCCTGATTGATGGAACTGAACGCGACCGTCACCGAGCACTGGCTGGATGTCGACCTGCTCAGCGGGCCCGGCGTCGCCGCCATCCCCTGCCGGTTCTTCGCCCACGCAGAAGGGGAGGGCAGGTGACCCGCGCCGATCCCGCCGGCGACCTCCTCGCCGAATACAACCGCAAGCGTGACTTCGCCGTTACCCCCGAACCGTCCGGGTCGTCGGCGGGCAAGCGGCACAGCAGCACCGGCGGCAATCTGTTCATCGTCCAGAAGCACGACGCCACGCGGCTCCACTGGGACCTGCGGCTGGAAGCGGACGGCGTCCTCAAGAGCTGGGCGGTGACCAAGGGGCCCTCTCCCGACCCGGAGATCAAGCGCCTCGCGGTCCGCACCGAGGACCACCCGATGGCCTATGCCGAGTTCGAGGGCACCATCCCCAAGGCCGAATATGGCGGCGGCACGGTGATGCTGTGGGATCGCGGCACCTGGGCGCCGGTGAAGGGCAAGAGCTGGAAGGACATCGACAAGGGCCACCTCCACTTCACCGTGAATGGCGAGCGGATGAAGGGCGAATGGCTGCTGATCCGCCTGAAGCCGCGCCCGGGCGAGAAGCGCGAGAACTGGCTGCTGCGCAAGCTCGACGACGCCCATGCGGAGCCCGGCGATGCGCTGGTTCAGCGCTGCCTGACGAGCGTGCTGACCGGCCGCTCCATGGCCGAGATCGCCGCCGATACGGAGGGCGCCTTCTCGCTCGCCGGCAAGAGCGACGCGGATTTCACCGCCCAGATGGAGGAGGCCGCACGCCACAACCGATCGCTGGGCGAGGTTGCGGCGGACGGAGCCGAGGCAGGCTTCCCGCCTCCGCGCGGCAGCGGCGCCAAGCCCGCTGCGAAGAAGCGCCGCGCCACCGGCAAGCCGCCCGAGTTCCGCCCGCCGCAGCTTGCCACGCTGGTCGACGCCGTGCCGACCGGCAATAGCTGGATGCACGAGATCAAGTTCGACGGCTATCGCGCGCTGATCGCTGCGGCGGGCGACACGGTCGTCGTCTATACCCGCTCGGGCAAGGACTGGTCGGACAAGTTCGTGCCGCTGGCAGAGCGCATCCGGGCGATGGACCTGCCGCCGTGCCTGATCGACGGCGAGGTCGTCGCCTATGATGCGGGGGGCAACCCCGATTTCTCCAGCCTGCAGAATGTGCTCAAGCGCGGCCATGGCAGCCAGAAGAATTCGGACAAGCTCTCCTTCCACGCCTTTGACCTGCTCGAGCTTGAAGGAGAGGACCTGGCCGGGCTGACCAATATCGAGCGCAAGGAGCGGCTCGAAGCGCTGCTCGCCACGGCCGAGCCGCCGATCCACATCGCCGACCATGTCATCGGCGCCGGCGAAAAGCTCTACCGGGCGATGTGCGAGGCCGGGCAGGAAGGCATCATCTCCAAGAAGATCGACGCCAGATACACCGGGGCCCGCAGCAAGGCGTGGGTGAAGGTGAAATGCACGCTGCGGCAGGAATTCGTCATCATCGGGTGGAAGAAATCGACCGCGAAGGCGCGGCCATTTTCCTCGCTGCTGCTCGCCCAGTACGAACAGGGGCAGGAGGGCGGCAAGCTGGTCTACAAGGGCAATGTCGGCACCGGCTTCGGCGCCGAGGTGCTGCAGGACCTCGCCGAACGGATGCGGCCGCTCGAACGCGAGGACCCGCCGGCCGAGGTCGCCCGGCCCGAGCGGCGCGGCGTCACCTTCCTTGAGCCCGAACTGGTGGCGGAGATCGCCTTCAGCGAGTTCACCGCGGAAGGCAGCGTGCGCCATGGCAGCTTCCTCGGCCTGCGCGGTGACAAGCCGGCCGAGGAAGTCGCCCCCGAAACGCCCGAGCCGCCGCCGGCCGCGCCCGCCATCACGATCACCAACCGCGACCGGGTGATCTTCCCCGAAAGCGGCAACACCAAGGGCGAGCTGGCCGATTACTACCAGGCCGTCGCCGGGCTGATGCTGCCCTTCGCCGCGGCCCGCCCGGTAAGCCTCGTCCGCTGCCCGCAGGGGCGGGGCAAGAAGTGCTTCTTCCAGAAACACGACAGCGGCAGCTTCGGCGAGCACGTGCACCACGTGCCGATCACCGAGAAGGCCGGCGGCACCGAGGACTACCTCTATATCGAGAACGCGGAAGGCCTGCTCGCCTGCGTGCAGATGGGCACGATCGAGTTCCATGGCTGGGGCAGCCGCACCGCCGATGTCGAGGCGCCCGAGCGCATGGTGTTCGACCTCGACCCCGACGAGGGGCTGGATTTCGAAAACGTGAAGCAGGCCGCGCGCGACATCCACGACCGGCTGGCCGACATCGGCCTTGCCAGCTTCGCCATGCTCTCGGGCGGGAAGGGCGTGCATGTGGTCGTGCCCCTCAGTCCGGGCCATTCGTGGGAGGCGCACAAGGACTTCTCCAAGCGCTTCGCCGAGGCGCTGAGCATGGCCGAGCCCGATCGCTTCACCGCCAATCTCAGCAAGGCCAAGCGCAAGGGCCGCATCTTCATCGATTACCTGCGCAACCAGCGCGGCAGCACCGCCGTGCTCCCCTATTCGGCGCGCTCGCGGGCAGGCGCGCCGGTGGCCGTGCCGATCGCCTGGGGCGAGCTGAAAGGCTTTGCCGACGCGCACCCGTTCAGCATCGCCGACGCCAGGCGCCTGCTCGACCGGGCCGCGGGCAAGTCGCTCGCCGGATGGGGTTTTGCCGAACAAGCGCTGCCCGACATCTAGGCGAAACATTCGCGGGCGATTAGATCGGCCGCACAAGGCCGGCCTTCGCCGCGCCCGCTTCGACACGAGACCGCCCATGCTTCCCTCCGCCGACCGCCGCCATTTCCTGCGCGCCACGGGCACCGCCTTCCTCGCGCTCGCCGCCAGCGGCTGCATGCGCACGACGCTGACCGCCGCGCCCCCGCCGGGCATCGGCTATGGCACGCTGCGCCCCGATCCGGCCGGGCTGCTCGACCTTCCGGAAGGCTTTTCCTATCGCATCCTCTCGCAGCTGGGCGAGACGATGAGCGACGGCTTCACGGTGCCCGACGCGGCCGACGGCATGGGCGCCTTCGACCTCGGCGACGGCACGATCGCGCTGGTGCGCAACCACGAATTGCTGCCCGACCGCGAGGCCGGCGGGGTGATGACCGCCGGTTACGACACGGTGATCGGCCGCGGCGTGCTCGGCGGCGGCACGACCACGCTGGTGCTGGACGCGGCCACGCTGGAGCTGAAGCGCCAATATCGCTCGCTCGCCGGCACGATCCGCAATTGCGCGGGCGGGACCACCCCCTGGGGCAGCTGGCTCAGTTGCGAGGAATATACCGGCCGCGCCGGCGAAGGGGGCCTCGGCAAAACCCACGGCTGGGTGTTCGAAGTTCCGGCCACCGCGCCGGGGCTGGTCGACGCCGTGCCGCTGACCGCGATGGGCCGCTTCAACCACGAGGCCGCCTCGGTCGACCCGGCCAGCGGGATCGTCTATCTGACCGAGGACCGCGACGACAGCCTGTTCTACCGCTTCATCCCGGCCGTTCCCGGTCAGCTCGCCGCGGGCGGGCGGCTGCAGGCGCTGGCGCTGGAAGGCGGCACGCAGGAGACGCGCAACTGGAACGGGATCACCTTTCCGCCCGGCAGCTGGCAGGCCGCCCGCTGGATCGACCTCGACGATATCGAGGCGCCGCAGGACGATCTGCGCCAGCGCGGCGCGGCTCAAGGCGCGGCATTGTTCGCGCGGGGCGAGGGCATCCACATGGGCGAGGGCGAGGTCTATTTCTGCTGCACCAGCGGCGGCGCGGCGAAGCTCGGTCAGATCTTCCGCCTGCGCCCGGACGCCGCCGGGACCGACCGGCTCCAGCTGTTCTTCGAAAGCAACGACCCCGACAGCTTCAACTTCGGCGACAACCTGACCGTCGCGCCATGGGGCGATCTGGTGGTGTGCGAAGACCAGTACACGCCCATCGTGCGCAATCATTTGCGCGGGATCACGCCCGAAGGCATCGCCTACCCGATTGGCCTGCTGCGCGAGCAGACGGAACTGGCCGGCGCGTGCTTCTCGCCGGACGGGCGCACCCTGTTCGTCAACATGTACAGCCCCGCCAAGACCGTGGCGATTACCGGGCCGTGGCAGGCCTGACCGCCGGACTCCACCGCTGCGGCGGCGAGGCGGTGCGCCTGGCCGGGCACGGAACCGGAGGATTGTCCTCCGGTTGCGGGCCGGGCGCCCGGCGCCGGCTCAGGCAGGGAGGGTGACGGCTTTCAACACGGGCCCGGCCCATTCCGGGCGGCAGATCAGCAGGTCGGGCAGGTAGGTGTCGCGCTGGTTGTAGGTGAGCGCGCTGCCGTCGACGCGGGAGCAGTGGAGGCCGTGCGCCTGCGCCACCGCGACCGGCGCGCAATTGTCCCACTCATATTGTCCGCCGGCATGGAGGTAGATCTCCGCCTGCCCGCGCACCACCGCCATCGCCTTGGCCCCGGCCGAGCCCATCGGCACCAGCTCTGCGCCGAGCGCCTCGGCCACCGCGAGCGCCTGGGGCGCGGGGCGGGTGCGGCTGACCAGCATGCGCGGGGGCGCCTTGGCGGGGCGCAGAGGCGTCGGCTGGTCGGAGCGGAGCACGAGGTTCTCCTCCGGCAGCGCGACCGCGCCCACGCTCGCAACGCCGTTCACGGCGAGGCCGACATGCACCGCCCAGTCCGGGCGCCCCTCGCCATATTCGCGCGAGCCGTCGAGCGGATCGACGATCCACACCCGCTCCTTGCCGAGCCGCTCGGGCGTGTCCTGCAACTCCTCCGACAGCAGCCCGTCGTCCGGCCGCTGCGCAAGCAGGGCATCGACCAGGAAGCGGTTGGCCACCGCATCGCCCGCCGCGCCGAGCGCCTTGCCGGCAAAGGCGCCGCAGCCCCGCACTTCCAGCAGGATGCGCCCGGCGGTCTCGGCCAGTTGCGCGGCCAGCGCGGCATCGTTGCTCACAGGACCGGGCTCCATTCGCCGAGCAGGCGCGCCACGATCGCCTCGGCCGCCTGCTCGGGGCTGGTGGCGGTGGTGTCGATGCGCATTTCCGCCTGTTCGGGCCGTTCGTAGGGGCTGTCGATGCCGGTGAAGTTCTTCAGCTGCCCCTCGCGCGCCTTCTTGTAGAGGCCCTTCACGTCGCGGCTCTCGGCGAGTGCGAGCGGAGTGTCGACGAAAACTTCCACGAACTCGCCCGCCGGGAGCATCCCCCGCACCATCTGCCGTTCCGCACGGAATGGGCTGATGAAGGCGGTGAGCACGATCAGCCCGGCGTCGGTCATCAGCTTGGCGACCTCGCCCACGCGGCGGATGTTCTCGATCCGGTCGGCCTCGGTGAAGCCCAGGTCCTTGTTGAGGCCGTGGCGGACATTGTCGCCGTCGAGCAGGAATGTGTGCTTGCCCGCCGCGTGCAGCTTCTTTTCCACGAGGTTGGCGATGGTCGACTTGCCGCTGCCGGAAAGCCCGGTGAACCACAGCACCATCGGCTGCTGGCCCTTGAGCCGGGCATGGCCCGCGCGGTCCACATCCACCGCCTGCCAGTGGACGTTCTGCGCCCGGCGCAGCGCGAAGTGCAGCATGCCCGCGCCGACGGTGGCATTGGTCACCTTGTCGATCAGGATGAAGCCGCCAAGCGCACTGGCTCGCTGACGGCTGCTTTCGTACGGCTCGAAGGTGATCGGGCGCTCGGTGGTAAGCTCGGCCACGCCGATGGCGTTCAGCTCCAGCGACTTGGCGGCGAGATGTTCGAGGCTGTTGACGTCGATCTCGTATTTGGGCTGCGCGACGCTGGCGCTGACCGTCTGCGTCGCGAGCTTCAGCCAATAGGCGCGGCCGGGGATCAGCGCGTCGTCGCTCATCCACACGATCGTCGCTTCGAACTGGTCGGCGCTGGCGGGCGGGTCGTCGGCAGCGGCGATCACATCGCCGCGGCTGCAATCGACCTCGTCGGCGAGGGTCAACGTGACCGACTGGCCCGCCACCGCCTGCTCCAACTCGCCGGTGCCGCCGTCCTTGCCGGGCATGGTGACGATCGACCTGATCGTGCTGGTGCGGCCCGAAGGCACGATGCGCACCTCGTCGCCCGGCCGCACGGTGCCGCTCGCGATCAGCCCGGCAAAGCCGCGGAAGTCGAGGTTCGGGCGGCTGACCCACTGCACCGGCATGCGGAAGGGGCGCTCCTGCGCCGGGGCGTTGGCCACCTCCACGCCTTCCAGATGCTCGATCAGGCTCGGCCCGCCATACCAGGGCGTGTTGGCGGAGGGCGCGCCGTCGGCGCCCGAAATGATGTTGTCGCCCTTGAACCCGCTGATCGGGATCGGCGTGAACGCCTCGATGCCGATGCTCGTGGCGAAGGCCCGATAATCGGCCACGATGCCCTCGAACACCGCCTGGTCGTAGCCGACAAGGTCCATCTTGTTCACCGCCAGCACGATGTGGCGGATGCCGAGCAGGTGGCACAGGTAGGAGTGCCGCCGCGTCTGCACGAGCACGCCCTTCCTCGCATCGACCAGGATCACCGCGAGGTCTGCCGTGGAGGCGCCGGTGACCATGTTGCGCGTATATTGCTCGTGGCCCGGCGTGTCGGCGACGATGAACTTGCGCTTCTCGGTGCTGAAGAAGCGGTACGCGACATCGATCGTGATGCCCTGCTCGCGTTCGGCGGCGAGGCCGTCGACCAGCAGGGCGAAGTCGATCTCGCCCCCTTGCGTGCCCACGCGCTTGCTGTCGGCCTCCAGCGCGGCCAGCTGGTCCTCGAAGATCATGCGGGAATCGTAGAGCAGGCGCCCGATCAGCGTGCTCTTGCCGTCATCCACGCTGCCGCAGGTGATGAAGCGCAGAAGGTCCTTGTTCTGGTGCTGCTCCAGATAGGCGCCGATATCCTCGGCGATCAGCGCGTCGGTGCGATAGACGGGATCGGCGTCCAGGCCGGGCGAGAGATCGGCCATCAGAAGTACCCCTCCTGCTTCTTTTTCTCCATCCCTGCGCCGCCTTCGTCCTTGTCGATCGCGCGGCCCTGGCGCTCGGAGGTGGTGGTCAGCAGCATCTCCTGCACCACTTCGGGCAGGCTGGCAGCGCGGCTCTCCACCGCCCCGGTCAGCGGATAGCAGCCCAGCGTGCGGAAGCGGATCGAGCGCATCTGCGGCGTCTCGCCCGCTTCCAGCGGGAAGCGCTCGTCATCGACCATCAGCAGCAGGCCGTCGCGCTCCACTGTGGGGCGCTCGGCGGCGAGGTAGAGCGGCACGATCTCGATCCCCTCGGCCATGATGTACTGCCAGATGTCGAGTTCGGTCCAGTTGCTCAAGGGGAAGATGCGGATGCTCTCGCCCCGGTTCTTGCGGGCGTTGTAGAGGTTCCACAATTCGGGCCGCTGCTGCTTCGGGTCCCAGCCGTGATTGGCGGTGCGGAAGGAGAAGATGCGCTCCTTGGCTCTGGACTTCTCCTCGTCGCGCCGCGCGCCGCCGAAGGCCGCGTCGAAGCCGTACTGGTCGAGCGCCTGCTTCAGCCCTTGCGTCTTCCACATGTCGGTGTGCAGCGGGCCATGGTCGAACGGGTTGATGCCGCGCTCCCGTGCTTCCGGGTTCTGGTAGACCAGCAGTTCCATGCCCGCCTGCTCGGCCGCCTTGTTGCGCAGGGCGTACATGTCGCGGAACTTCCATGTCGTGTCGACATGGAGCAGCGGGAAGGGCGGCGGCGCGGGGTAGAACGCCTTCTTCGCCAGGTGCAGCATCACCGCGCTGTCCTTGCCGACAGAATAGAGCATCACCGGCCGCTCGGTCGAGGCGACGACCTCGCGCATGATGTGGATGCTTTCGGCTTCGAGCCGCTGGAGATGGGTCAGGGGCAACATAGGTCCGGCGACTTGGGCCCATGCGCAGGTTGGCGCAAGCGGGGGGGTGGGCAGAAATTCTTGGGTCGGGTCAATTCGGGTCAGCCCTCCATTCATCCTCCGGCGGTAACGGGGCGAAGATCGAATCGAGCATCGCCTCGGTCACGCTCTCGGGCGCGGGCGGGTCCCAGCGGGGGGCGTTGTCCTTGTCCACCAGCACCGCGCGTACCCCTTCCGCGAAATCGGGCCGTACGATCATGCGCGCGGCGAGGCGGTATTCGAGCGCCATCTCGGCGGCGAAGTCGGGTGCTGCCAGCGCGAACTGACGCAGCGCGACCTTGGCGCTGGCGGGGCACTTGGCGCTGACGGCCCTGAACTCCTTCGCCGCCCAGTCGGACGGATCGGCGGCGAGCGCGGCGAGGATCTCCTCCAGCCGGTCGGAGGCGAACAGGCGGTCGATCTTCCCGGCATTGTCGGCGAGGCGCGGGTCCGGCGGCTCGGCGGAGAGCGCGTCAAGCACTTGCGCGATGGCCGCCTCCGCCTGGTCTTGGGCGGGGGAAAGGGTGGCGGCTGGCGCAGCGAAGGCACGGTCATGGCCGGCGGTGTCGGCGGGGTCCGAGGCGGCCGGGTCCGAGCGGGCGGCAGCGCCGGGGGCGCGGGGGAGGGCGGTGGCTGGCTCGGGGGCCAGGTCTTGGCTGCGTGTATCCGCGGGGTCAGCGGCAGCCTCGGGGCCGCGGGAGCGTGCGGCGGTGGGGGCGGTCGAGGCGCGGTTTAGGCCACCGGTTTCGGCGATGTCCGCGCCGGCCGCACCGGCAGCGCCCCAGTCGGTCTTGGTTCCGGCGCCTGCGTGAGAGTCGAGCGCCGCGGCGATGCGCGTTTTCGCGTCGTTCAGCCGCTCGCCGGGCAGATAGTGCGTGGCGAGGCCAGCCCACAGGCACTCCGCCCCGTCCAGCCGGGCGGCGGTGAGGGCGAGGAACTTGCCCGTCGCCCCGGGGAGGCGCGGCAGGTACCAGCCGGCGCCCACATCGGGGAACAGACCGATCGCGCCCTCCGGCATGGCGAACGATGTGTTCTCGGTGGCGATGCGGAAGCGGCAGGGGAGCGCTAGGCCGACGCCGCCGCCCATCGTCACCCCATCCATGAACGCGACGATCGGCTTGGGATAGGTGAACAGCAGGTGGTTCATCCGGTATTCGGCGCGGAAGAAGGCGCGCCCCGATGCGCCGCCATCCTCCAGCGCGGAACGGCGCACTTGTCCCACGTCGCCGCCGGCGCAGAAGCCGCGCGTGCCCTCGGCGTGATCGAGCAGGATTGCGGCGATGCCCTCGTCCTCGCGCCAGTCGATGAGCGCGGAAGAGATCGCCTCGCACATCGCGGTGGTCAGCGCGTGCAGTGCTTTCGGGCGGTTGAGCGAGATGCGCCCGACCCTGCCTTCGCGGCGGATGATCACCTCATGGCTCATGTCAGTGCACCTGTTCGACGGCGAGGCTGCCGGCGGGTGGCGGTGTCAGCAGTTCGTGCGCGGGAATCGAAGGATCGAGCCAGCGTCCGCACTCAGCCGGCGGCAGGACCACGATCGAGCGCTTGTGGTAGGGCGCGACGTCCGGCCCGGGCTCGCAGGTCAGCATGGTGAAGGCCTCGCCCGCCGCCGGGTCGCTGCGCCACAGGCCGGCCACGGCGAACCACGGCGCGCTCCGCAGCGTGAACAGCCATTTGTGCTTGCGCTTCGATTTCGGATCGGTGTGCGGCGTGAACTCGTAGAAGCCGTCGGCGAGGATCAGGCAGCGCCCCGTGGGGAACGCGCGGCCTTCCGAGCGGAAATTGTAGACCGGCTTGCCGCCCGCGCCCGGCCACGACCAGCGCCGCTGCACCAGTTCGGCCTCGCCCGATGGGCCGATGCGGACGATGGGCGCACGCTCGGTGATGCGGATCTCGGCGCGCGGTTCCAAGTTGGGGATGCCTTCGGGGTAGGTGATCTCCTGCCCCAGTTCGCGGGCCAGCTGGGTGGTCGCATGGTCCGGCTTTTCGAGGCGGTAGAGGTTGCACATGCCGGGCTACTCGCGCAGCAGGTCGCGGCCGACGATCAGGCGCATGATCTGGTTGGTGCCCTCCAGGATCGAGTGGACGCGCAGGTCGCGCCAGAAGCGCTCGACCGGGTAGTCCATCAAATAGCCATATCCGCCGTGGAGTTGCAGCGCGCGGTCGGCGACCGCGCTGCCGGTGTCGGTGGCGAGGCGCTTGGCCATGGCGGCGAAGCGGGTGCGGTCGGGGGCGCCGTCGGTCACTTTCGCGGCGGCGAGGTAGAGGAGGGCGCGGGCGGCCTCCAGCTCGGTGGCCATGTCGGCGAGGGTGAACTGGGTGTTCTGGAAATCGGCGATGGTGCGGCCGAACTGGCGGCGCTCCTTCGTGTAGCGCAGCGCCTCGTCGAGGCAGCGCTGTGCTCCGCCCAAGGAGCAGGCGCCGATGTTGAGCCGGCCGCCGTCGAGGCCCATCATGGCGATGCGGAACCCTTCGCCCTCTGCGCCGACGAGGTTCTCGGCGGGAACGCGGACCTGGTCGAGGATGAGGGTGGCGGTCGGTTGGGAATGCCAGCCGAGCTTTCGCTCCGGCGCGCCGAAGCTGACCCCCATCATGCCCTTCTCGATGGCGAGGCAGGAGATGCCGGCGGGGCCCTCTCCCCCGGTGCGCGCCATGGTGAGATAGAGGTCACTTGCACCGGCACCGGAAATGAATTGCTTGGTGCCCGAAACGACGTAGCAGTCGCCCTGCATTTCGGCGCGGGTGGTTAAGCTTGCAGCGTCCGATCCTGAACCGGGCTCGGTCAGGGCGTAGCCGGCCATCCATTCCATACAGGTTAGTTTCGCAAGATACTTGTTTTGCACATCGGCCGAGCCGAAGCGGTCGAGCATCCAGCTGGCCATGTTGTGAATCGAGATGAAAGCGCTGGTGGAGGGGCAGCCATAGGCCATCGCCTCCATCACCAGCGCCGCTTCCAGCCGCCCGAGGCCGATGCCGCCATTCTCCTCCGACACGTAGAGCGCGGCGAAGCCGAGTTCGGCGGCCTCGCGGATGATGTTCGCGGGGAAGATGTGCTCTTGGTCCCACTTCGCGGCGTTGGGAGCGATGCGGTCGGCGGTGAAGCGGCGCGCCAGGTCCTGGATGGCGAGCTGGTCTTCGGTGAGCTGGAACTGGCCGGTCATTGCGGCTGCCGGTCGAGATCCTCCGGCGCCGCTTCGGTGGCGTCGTCGCCCCCGGCGGCGTCGGGGGCGGGGCGGGTGACGCTGTTCAAGGCGGGGTCGGCCAGCGAGGGCTCGCCGGGTTGGAGTTCCTCATCATCCTCCGGCGTGGCGGCGACGACCTCGCTTTCGACCACCGCGCCCTCCCGGTCGACGGGCTCGGTGCAGGCGGCGAGGGCGAGGCTCAGGGCGAGGGCGGGGGTCAGCGCGAGGCCCGGGCCCACAGTAGGAGCGGGGCGGCGGATCGGGGCGCGGCTCCCTGCCGGTGGGCGCGGCTCAGCCACAGGAGACCTGCGTGATCCGGTAATCGCGCTCGTAGCGGACCGTGACGCGGTCGGCGCGGTAGTCCATCGTCACGGCCGTGTCGGGCGGCACCCAGCGCAGGGTGCGGGCGCCGGTCGCCTGCAGGATCGCGGCGCCGGTCTCGGCACTGGCGCGCTGGCCGGTGAAGCGCTGGCCGGGCTCCGCGCGGCAGGTGTCGGCCGGATTGTCGGAGGTGGGCGGGCGGACGGCGATGGCCTCGCCTTCTCCCGCAGGCTGGGCGGTGGCGCAGGCGGCGAGCAGCAGCGGGGCGCCGGCGAGCGCGATCGATCGGGGGTGCATGTCCTCTCCTCAGCAGCGTGTGTAGCGGAAGGCGCCGGGCGATGCATCCTCTCCGTGCTCGCGCCGCACCAGCGTGCCGCCATCGCCCTCCAGCGAGAGGGTGAGGTCGCGCTGCCATTCCATGCCCTCGCCGGAGAAGGCGAAGCGGGCGCGAAGAACGGTGGCGGAGCGTTCGTCTACCTCTTCCAGCGCGGCGACCGATTCGTAGAATTCCAGGCCCTGCGCGCCGACCGCCAGCAGCCCTTCGGCATCGGCCTGGCCCGGGCGGCAGTCGGCGGGATCGAGCCCCCAGCGGCCGCGCAGGGCGGCGGGGATGGCTTGTGCCTCGGTGCGGGGCGAGGCGGAGTTGGCGGGGGCTGCCGGCGCCGACGCGGCCTCGGTGACGGCGCCGGGGCGGGCGGAGGGCGCGCCGCCGGCGGGCTGCTCGCGCGGCGGATCGTCGCCGCAGCCGGCAAGCGCGAGGAGCGGCAGGAGAGGCAGGAACAGGGCCCGGCGCATGGTGAGGGAGGGAACGAGCGGGGGGCGGTTTTTTTCCGGGGGGGGTGGTGGGCGCGGGCTTCGCTCCATGCCGAGTTTCACGGTTGGGGAGTTCTTCTCCGCCGATTGCCCTCTCCTTTGCTCGCTCACCGCTCAGGCATCAAAAGCTGCCAACCGCCAAGTTTCAGGTTGATGCCGCGCATGCGTTGCCGGCATCCATGCTGCCGTCCCGAGGAGCAGCTGACTTGGCAATTCCCGACTTTCAAACCCTCATGCTTCCGGTGCTGAGATACTCGGCCAACCAGATGGTGAAGATGCCCGACGTCGCCGATCGGATCGCCGGTGACATGGGGCTTACTGAGGACGATCTGGAAGAACTGCTCCCGAGTGGCCGGCAGCGTTTGTTCTACAATCGGCTCGCATGGGCCAAATTTCATATGGCCAAGGCAGGTCTGATTGACACACCCCAGCGCGGCCGCTTCGTTGCCAGCGGTGCGGGAAAGGCGCTGCTTGCAACCAATCCGTCGTCGATCGACATCAACCTGCTCAAGACGTATCCGGCTTACGCTGCTTTTATCGCCAACACCGCACCGGTCGTGGCCGATGAAAGCGAAGCAAGCGCTGTCGCCGTAACTTCCACGGCAACACCCGAGGAGCAGATCGACGCTGCCTACGGGGTTCTTCACTCTGCCGTGAAAACCGAGCTTCTGCAGCGCATACTCGACAACACGCCGTTGTTTTTCGAGCGCCTGATCGTCGATCTGCTGGTGGCCATGGGGTATGGCGGCAGCCATGAAAGCGCGGCACTGCGCCTCGGCAAAAGCGGCGATGGCGGGATCGACGGCGTGATCGACGAGGACCGGCTCGGCCTCGACAGGATTTACGTTCAGGCGAAGCGGTATGCGCACGATTCCAGCGTCGGGCGACCTGCAATTCAGGGCTTCGTCGGCAGTTTGGTTGGCCTCGGCGCGACGAAGGGGGTTTTCGTCACCACCTGCACGTTCAGCACGCACGCCGTCGATTATGTGCGCCACCTCCCGCAGCGGGTCATCCTGATCGATGGCGAGCGCCTGTCCGAACTGATGATAGAACATGGCGTGGGGGTGAGGGTCAGCCGCACGATCACGGTGAAGCGCGTCGACGAAGACTTTTTCGCCGACGATTGACCGCTGCTCCGTGGGGCCGGGCGGGTGAGGGCCGAGGAGTGCGCGTGCGCGGCGCGGGGCCGGTTTTCCTCGGCGGCGAGCCACGCTAGGCTGAAGGCGCAGGGAGGGATGCATGGCCGGGCTGTGGTTCGAGGAATTGGCGGTGGGGCAAATGTTCGACCATGCGATCCGCCGCACGGTGACCGAGAGCGACAATCTGTTGTTCAGCGCGCTGACGCACAATCCGGCGCAGCTGCATCTCGATGCCGAGTACATGAAGGGCACCGAGTTCGGGCAGGTGCTGGTCAATTCGGTGTTTGTGCTGGGGCTGATGGTGGGCGTGTCGGTGGGCGACACGACTTTGGGCACCGCGATCGCCAATCTGGGGTGGGACGAGGTGCGCTTTCCCCGGCCGGTGTTCGTGGGTGACACGTTGCGGATCGAGACCGAGGTGCTGGAGCTGCGCGAGAGCCGGTCGCGCCCCGATCAGGGGATCGTCACCTTCGCGCACCGGGCGTTCAACCAGCGCGGCGAGCTGGTGGCGCAGTGCCGGCGCAGCGGGTTGCAGCGCAAGCGGCCGGGCGGGGGCTGAGGGCGGGTTCGGCGCTCGGCGGGCGGCGGCGGTGAGGGCGGGTTTCGCGAGGGGCGGGCGGCGCGCGGGCGACTGCGGGCGGCGGCCGGCGCGAGGGAGCGGCTAGAGTTTCCCAGCCGGCGGGCGGCGCGGGTTTCGCGAGAGGGCGGCGGCGGGGGAGCGACGCGGATTCCGCCGGAGGGACCGGCGCGGCGGACGGAGCGGAATGAAGGCGCGCCCGCCGAAGGGGGCGCGCCTCCCTTTGGGGGTCAGGCCATGGTCCAGCCGCCGTCGATCGCGTGGAGCGCGCCGGTCGTGTAGGCGCTCTCGTCGCTGCCGAGATAGAGGGCGAGGAGGGCGATCTCCTCCGCCGTGCCGAGGCGGCCGAGGGGCTGGCGGGCGATGAAGGCGGCGCGGGCGGCCTCGGCATCGCCGGTCGCGGCCATGCGCTCGTCGAGCGAGGGGGATTGCACCGTGCCGGGGCAGATCGCGTTGCAGCGGATGTGGTGCGCGACATAGTCCACCGCCACCGCGCGGGTGAGGCCGCCGACCGCGCCCTTCGACGCGCAATAGGCATAGCGGTTGGCGACGCCGATCATTGGCCCCGCGACCGAGGCGAGGTTGACGATCGAGCCGCGCCCGGCCTCCACCATCGCGGGCAGCAGCGCCTGGATCATCCAGGTGGTGGCGCGCACGTTGAGGTCGAAGGAGAGGTCGAAGCCGGCATCGCTGGTGTTGAGGATGTCGCCCGCATCGACATAGCCGGCGCAGTTGACGAGGATGTCGACGCGCCCGGCCTGTTCTCCGAAGGCGGCGATCGCCTGGCGGTCGAGCAGGTCGACGACGTGGCGTTCGCAATCGAGCGTGGCGAGGAGCGCCTCGTTGCGGTCGAGCGCGAGGACCTCGCCGCCCTCCCGGGTGAAGAGTTCGGCGATGGCGCGCCCGATGCCTTGCGCGGCGCCGGTCACCACTGCGCGCTTGCCTGTTATCCTGCCCATGATTCGTCGTTCCTGTGCCTGTTTTTGGGAGTGGAGGGGGCCGGGCGGGCGTCTGCCGCGCCTCGCCCATGACCGGTGGCGGTGAGGCTCATTGCGGGGCGACATGGCCGAGGGCGGCGGAGACGCGCCGCGCCGCATCGCGCAGGATGATCTGCGTTTCGGGCAGGGTGGCGCGCTGCGAGCCGTCGATCATCACCAGGAAGGGGATGGTCAGGGCCGCGGCGACCTGCCCGTCGAAGCCGAACACCGGGTGGCTGAGATCGGTGACCCCTTCGGTGCGGGCGCTGGGCTGCATTTCGAAGCCCTGTTCGCGCACCTGCGCCAGACGCTGTTCCAGCCGGGCGCGCGACAGGCCGCGCGGGCGGCGCAGGATGGCGAGCACCTCTTCGCGCTGGTCGGGCGGGAGGAAGGCGAGGAGGACGTGGCCCGAACAGCTGGTCGCCAGATCGACCACGGCGCCGAGGCGGATGCCGAAGCCGACCGGGCCGGGGTTCTCCTGCCGCTGCACCACCAGCGCGCGGTCCTCGGCGCGGATGACGAGGTGGCACGACTGGCCCACCGCGCCCGCCAGCTCGAACATGACCGGCGCGGCGGCGCGGGCGAGCATCTGCGCGGGCGTGGCGCGGAAGGCGACGTCGAGCACGCGGTAGCTGACGGCGTAGCGGTCGCTGTCCGGGTCCTTGTGCAGCCATTGCCGGCGCTCCATCACGATGATGATGCGGAACACCTCGCTGATGGAGCGCTCCAGCCGCTGGGCGATCTCGCTGATGGTCAGGCCGCCGGGCGCGTCGGCCAGAACTTCGAGGATGTCGAAGCCCTTCTCCAGCGCGGGCGCGGTGTAGGAGCGTCCGGGGCCCTTGCCGCCGGCTGACTTGCGCTCCGCCATGCTCGCCTGCGACCCTTTCGCGCTTCGTTCGCCCATGGCGCGCGGCACCTTCCTGCGCCGGGCACTCCATGGAAGTCTCTTCCAGGCGTGGAAATAGCTCGGGCGGGAAGATGCGCAAGCCTGTCTCGGCGGTGCCGGGGCCGGGCCGAGGGCAAGCGGCGCACCGGCGGGCGGGCGGCGGTGCTTGGGGGGTATGCGGCCGTGGGGGTGCCTCCCGTGCGGCCCTGGAGGACGGGCGAGCAGTGAGGGGCGATGCGCTGGGCGTGAAGAGGGGCGCTGAACGCGAGGGCGCTGTTCACCTCACGTGGCGATGCACGCTGGCGGATAGGCGCGTCTCCACCTCGCTCCGCAGAACCGAGGGGGCGTGTGCCAGCCGCTCCCGGAGCGAGGGCGCCGGTTTCTTGCCCCGTGATGGCGGCGTTGTGGGAGTGCCGCTGCGGGGCACCAGGCGGTCGGCGCGCGCCCGTGCGGCACCGGAGGATGGACGAGCGGAGGTGGCCGGGGCGTTAGGCCTCGGAGGGAGGCGCTGAACGCGAAGGCGCTGTTCACCTGTGGCGACACACGCTGGCGGACAGGCGCGTGCTCCACCTCGCTCCGCAGAACCGAGGGAGCGTGTTTCGGCTGCTCCGCAGCGGAGGGCGCGGCCTCTCGCCGGGGGGGGGGCGGCGCCGGAAAAATGCCGGGCCCGCCCGCCGGCCGGCCCGGCGCGTGGGGGCGGCGGGGCGGCGGGCAGGGCTCAGCGGCGGATGGTCAGCGCGGTGCCGTCGTAGACGGCGCTGTGCTCCGGGTTCTCCGCGAAGTCGGGGCGATGCGCCGCGTCGGGGCCGTAGAACCGTACGGAGATCGCGCGGCGCTCGGCCATGGCGGGGAAGGTGCCCTGCCGTGCGCCGATCGTGAGCGTGCCCGCGGCCTCGTCCCAGCGGATCGGGACTTCGGAGCGCTGGCCTTGCTCGTAGTCGTGGCTGGTGCCGTCGGACTGGTGCCAGATGAACGCGCCATCCGCGCCGGTGAAGACGTGGAGCACGACCGGCCCGTCGGGCTGCTCGCCTGTGTGCTGGATGTCCGGGCCGGTGGGGACGATCGCGCCGGCGCGCACGAAGACGGGGATGGTCTCGCGCGCGGCCTCGGCCTCGATCGCCTGCCCGCCGCGGTGCATCTGGCCGGTGCGCCAGTCGTACCAGTCGGCCCCCTGCGGCAGATACACCTCGCGGGTGCGGGCGCCGAATTGGGTGACGGGCGCGACGAGGAAGGCCGGGCCGAACAGGTACTGGTCGTCGATGTCCCAGGTGCGGCGGTCGTCCTCGAAGTCCATCACCAGGCCGCGCAGGATCGAGCCGTCGCGCCAGTAGGTGTCGGCGGCGAGCGAGGTGATGTAGGGCATCAGGCGATAGCGTTCGCGGATGGTGCCGACCATCGCCTCGTACATCGCCGAGTCGCTCTCCCCGAGTTCGTAGACCTCGCGGTAGGGGAACTCGCCGTGGCTGCGGAACAGCGGGCTCCAGGCGCCGAACTGGAACCAGCGCAGGTTCAGCTCGCGCCATTCCTCCTGATGTTCGGGCTCCTGCTGCGTGTAGCGGTTCTCGACCGAGAAGCCGCCGATGTCGTGGGTCCAGTTGGGCACGCCCGACATCGAGAGGTTCACGCCGGCCGAGATCTGGTCGCGCAAATCGTCCCACCGCGCGGCGACGTCGCCCGACCATAGCGCGCTGCTGGCGCGCTGGATGCCGGCAAAGCCCGAGCGGGTGAGGATGAAGGGCCGCCGGTCCGGCTGCGCGCGGCGCAGGTTCTCGGCGAACCCGACCGCGTGGACCAGCGGGTAGGAGTTGAACACCGCCGCGCCGGGGCCGCGCGCGGTCGGGCCCATCTGGTATTTGCGCTCCTCCACCGACAGGTTGGAGTGCCAGTCGGGCTCCACCGCGTCGAGCCACCAGGCGTCGAACCCCTTCGACACCAAGGATTCCTCGATCTGGCGGAAATACATGTCCCGCGCTTCCTTGGTGTAGGGGTTGTAGAAGGTGTTGGCGAAGCCGGGGCCGACCCAGTCGAGCTGCCCCGCCTCGAGCGGGCGGCGGTAGAGGTGGCCGGCCGCGTCCAGCTCCTTGCCGTATGCGGTGGTGGGGTAGAACTTGGGCCAGACCGAAATCATGATGTTGCCGTCGAGCGCGTGGACCTCGTCCACCATCTGTTCGGGGTTCGGGAAGCGCGAGGCGTCGAACTCGTGGCTGCCCCACATCGGGTCTTCCCAATAGCGCCAGTCGAGGACGATATTGTCGATCGGAATGCGCCGCTCGCGATATTCGCGCAGCACGCCGAGCAGCTGCTCCTGCGTCTCGTAGCGCTGGCGGCTCTGCCAGAAGCCATAGGCCCAGTCCGGCAGCAGCACCGCCTTGCCGGTGAGGTCGCGATAGCCGGCGATGGCCGCGTCCATGTCCTCGCCCGCGACGAAGTAGTAATCGATGCCCTTGCCGACTTCGGAACTGAGCCAGAGCGAGTGGCGGTCTTCCTCCGGCAGGGGGTCGCTGCCGAACAGGGCGATGTAGCCCTGGTTGGGCTCCCATTCGATGCGGATCTCGACCGGCTCGCCGCCGGTGAGGTCGAGCTCGAAATTGTGGTACCAGGGGTTCCAGTTCTGGCGCCAGCGGTTGAGCACCTCCCGGCCATTCGCGGTGACGGTGACGTAGCTGGAGGAATAGAGCCGCATCTTGTGGGTGCCGCTTTTGGCCGGGTGGATGGTGCCGGTCCACACGACCTTCTGCTCCTGCGTCGCCACGCCGGCGGTGTTCTGCCCCGCTTCCGGCGTGGCGGCGGTGGTGGCCTTCGCGGCTTCGGGCCAGTTCGCCTGATCGCGGATATACTGGTAGTTGATCACCGGCTCGACGCGGCGGACTGCCAGCTTGTCGTTGAGGTAGTACTCGGCCGTCCAGCCCGGCTGGCCGCCTTCGGTGGTGACGCTGAGGGCGTTCTGGTCGCTGGCGCCGACCAGCTGCGGCGGGCGCGGATCGCCGAAGCGGGTGATCGACTCGTTGTCCCACAACAGGCCGTAGCCCTTGGTGGAGACGAGGAACGGCACCGCGATGTCCATATTGTGCTGGGCGAGTTCCACGTCCTCGCCATTGTAGTTCATCTGCGCGTTCTGGTGCTGGCCGAGGCCGTAGAAGCCCTCGTCCGTGCCGCGGTTGAACTGCTGGCTGACGGAGACGTAATCGGCGCCTTCGATGGTGACGGGCACGAAGCCGGAGCGGGGGGATTCGCTCAGCAGTTCGGCGCCGGCGGCATCGAGGAAGCGGACATGGCCATCGGCGAGGCGGACCTCCGCGCGGGCGCTGGGCGTGGCGAGGGTGAGGGTGGCGGCGCCTTCCTGCACGCTGAATTCGCCCTGCGGCTCAGCCACGACGACGAGGCTTTCGGGCAGGTCGAACGTGGCGCCGGGCACGGCGGTGACGCGGAACTGGCCGTCGCCATAGACCAGCACGCGCACGCGCTCGGCCGGGCCGCTGTCCGGCGTGACGACCACGCCGTGGGGCACGCGCTCCACCTCGGCGGCGAGCGCCGGCAGAGCGGTGGAGGCGAGCAGCAGCGACGCCAGGATCGGGCGGAGAATCATGCGTGCGGTCCTTATCGGTAGGTGCCCATGGTGACGCGGAGGAGCACTGGCTGGCTGGTGAAGTTGAGGCCGTAATCGGTCTGGTCGCCGTTCCACACGCGGCGCATGGCGAAGCTGCCGTCGGGGTTCAGCGTGCCTTCCTCCACCTTGAGCATCGTGCCGTTCTCGCCCGGCTGCGCGTCGGCGAGGCCGAAGTTCAGGCGCGCATCGGAGGCGGCGACGAGGAAGGTATCGGGCCCGGTCTGCGCGACCACGGCGCCGCCCACGGGCTGGCCCTCATTGGGGTGCGGGTCCGATGTGAGCCACGGGGAATCGCGGCTGCCGAACTGCCATTCGTTGTAGCTGACATTGACGGTCCAGCGGCCCATCCGGGTGCTCTGGCCGGATTCGTCCTTGGGCTTGGCGGTGCCCCAGGTCGGGTTCTCGGCGGCGATCCGCGCCCAGGCGCCGGCCATCGGCGCGAACAGGCGGTATTTGGAGGCGAAGGCCTCGATCGTTGCCGCGTCGAGCTCCTTCGCGCCGAGCGGGTAGTTGGAGTAGCCGGTATAATCCATGCCGAAGGGCGCGAAGCCGATCGCGCCACGGCCCAGCGCGATCCAGAAATAGCGCGCGAAATCGGCCGCATTGCCGATCTCCGGCACCATCAGCGGATTGTCCGGCCGGGCGTAGAGGCGCATCACCTCGGCCACCTGCCGCTCCTCGCGCAGATAGATGTCGGGCGCGACGAAGTCGATATGCGGGGCGGCGGCCTTCCACACGTCGATCACCGGCATGTCGGGCCCCCCGCTGGCGCCGCCGCCCGTGCCGGCTTGCGCGAAGGGGTCCGACAGGGCGGCATTGGTGAACATCGGCAGGTCGAGCACCTGCTGGCCTGCCGCCGCGATCTCGTCGATATAGCGGGCGGTGTACCACGAATTGAAGGCAGCATCGGCGAGGGAGGGGCCGAACGCCTCGGTCCAGCTGCCGGAGCGGCCGACATGCTGCGCCAGTTCTGAGGGGATCGGTCCGGCGAACAGGTGCTCGGCTTCGGGCGAATGGTCGCGCTTCTGGCCGTAGGCGCCGACCTCGTTCTGCGGCTGCACCATGATCACGGTGCGCTGCGGATCGTTGTCCCGCAGCCATGTCATCAGCTGCACGAAAGCGCGCTTGTCCGCCTCCAGCGTTGAGCGGCCATGGGGCGAGAGCACGTAATGCGCGGTGCCCTCGGGCGTGGTCATGCGGGGAAAGCGCTGCGTGTTCGTCTTGACCCAGGCGGGCGCGTAGTTGGGGCCGGTGTTCTTCCAGCTGGCGAACCACAGCAGGACGAGGCGCAGGTTGTTGGCCCGAGCGCCTTGCAGCAAGGCTTCGAGGTAGGAGAAGTCGAAGCGGCCTTCCTCGGGCTCCAGCTGCTCCCAGGCGACCGGGATCTCCAGCGTGTTGGCATTGAGCCGCGCCATCATCGGCCACACTTTGGGCAGCATGGCGGGGTAGTTGCTGGAATTGTTCGCCTGCGCGCCGAGCATCAGGTAGGGCTCGCCGTCGACCAGCAGCAGATGGCCCCCCTCGCGCTTCTCGATGCGCGGCAGCTCGACCGCCTGGGTCTGCTGCGCGGAGGCGGCGGTGGGAATCAGCAGGCCGGGGATCGCCGCCAGCACGATCAGGGCAAGCGCAATGCGCCAGCGATGCAGTGCCATTCTCCCCTCCTCGCACCTGTTCTGTCGCGCGATGCGCCTGCATAGTGCCGCCCCGGGCTCCGGCACGCAAGCCGCGGCGTTCCTGTGAACGTGGCTTCACAGATGCCAGGAGCGGGAGAGGAGACCTGCCGATGTTCACCCGCCGCCATGCCCTGGCCCTGTCCCTGGCCTGCGCCGCAGCGGGCCCGTTCGCCGGCCCGGCGCTCGCGCGGGGCGAGGCGGAGGGGGAGGAGGGGCCCTATCTGTGGCGCAACGTGGTGGTGGGCGCCGGGGGCTTCGCGCCGGGGATCGTGTTCAGCCCCGCGGAACCGGGCCTGGCCTATCTGCGCACCGACATGGGTGGGGCCTATCGCTGGGAGGATGAAGCGCGGCGCTGGGTGCCGCTGCAGGATCACCTCGCCGAGGGCAATCTGTTCGGGATCGAGAGCGTGGCGCCCGATCCGGTGAATGCGGACATGGTCTATCTGGCGGCGGGCATGTACCGGCGTGATCCGGCGGCGATCCTGCGCTCGGCGGACCAGGGGGCGAGCTGGTCGGTCCACCCCGTGCCCTTCCGCATGGGCGGCAACGAGGATGGGCGCGGCCTCGGCGAGCGGCTGGCGGTGGACCCGCACGCGCCCGCCACGCTGCTGTTCGGCTCGCGCCATGACGGGCTCCAGCGCAGCAAGGATTCGGGCGCGAGCTGGCGCAGGGTGGAGGCATTCCCGTGGGCGGGGCTCGGCCTGCCGGAGGCGCTGCGCGGGCCGACCCATGCGGGGATCGGCTTCGTGCTGTTCGATCCGCGCCCGGGGCAGCGGCGGGTGTTCGCCGGCATCGCCGATGCGGATGCGGCGGGGGTGGTGCGCTCCGAGGATGGGGGCGAGAGCTGGGCGGTGGTGCCGGGCGGGCCCGCGGACCTGCTGCCGGTGAAGGCGGCGCTGGACCCGGCGGGCGCGCTCCATGTCACCTATGCCAACGGGGTGGGGCCGAACGGGATCACGCGCGGCGCGGTCTGGCGGCTCTCGGCAGAGGGCGAGTGGAGCGACATCACGCCGGACAAGCGGGCAGATGCGCCGGAGGGCGGCTATATGGGCGTGGCGGTGGACCGCACGCGGCCCGGGCACCTGCTGGTGACGACCATGGACCGCTGGGAGCCGGGCGACACGATCTGGCGCTCCACCGATGGCGGGCGAAGCTGGGAGGATTTGCGCGAGCGATCGGAGCGCGACGTGTCCGCCTCGCCGTTCCTGAAGCAGGGCGAGGAGCAGGCGGAATTTGGGCACTGGACCGCCGGGCTGGCGCTCGACCCGTTCGACGGGCGCCGCGCCGCCTACACGACCGGGGCGACCGTCTATGTCACCGACGATATCACCGCGAGCGGGCCGATCAGCTGGCGGCCGTGGGTGAGGGGGATCGAGCAGACGGCGATCATTTCGCTGCTCTCCCCGCTGGCGGGCGCGCCGCTCGTCTCCGGCTTCGGCGACATTGCAGGGTTCGTGCACGAGGATCTGGAGCGCTCGCCCGAGCACATGCACCTGAACCCGCACCTGACGAACAATAACAACCTCGATTATGCCGGCCTCGCGCCGAACGTGCTGGTGCGGTCCGGCAATCGCCACGCGAACCAGCCGGCCGACGCGCTGCTTGCGTGGTCGGAGGATGGCGGGCTGAGCTGGCATCCGCTGCGCGCGACCGTGCCGGGCCGGCCGGCGGAGGACCTGGAGCCGCAGGCGCATATCGTGGCCGGGGCGGATGGGCGGACTTTCGCCGTCAGCACCCCCACGCCGCTCGTCAGCCACGACCGGGGCGGGATCTGGGTGCCGATCAGCGGCCTGCCGGAGCGCGGGCGGCCGGTGGCGGACAAGGCCGATCCGCGCCGCTTCTATGCGCTCGACTTGGACGCCGGGCGCTTTCTGGCCAGCGAGGATGGTGGCCGCAGCTTCGCAGCATCGGCGGTGAGCGGGCTGCCGGCGGACCTCTCCCCCGCGCGGCCGCGCAGCCGCGAGACGCCCTATCCGCTGATCGCCGAGCCGGGCCGCGCGGGCGCGCTGTGGCTGAACCTGGGGCCGGACCTCTACCGCACCGAAGATGGCGGGCGCAGCTGGAGGCGCACCGGCAAGGCGGTCCGCGCCGACCTGTTCACCCTGGGCGCGCCGGCCCCGGGCTCAGCCACGCCGACGCTGTTCGTCGCCGGGGAGCACCGGAGTGGGCGTGGGGGTGAGCATGGGGGTGAGCATGGGGGCGTGCGGGGCCTGTTCCGCTCCACCGATGGTGGGGCTCGCTGGACGCGCATCGACGACGACGCGCATCTTTGGGGCCACCGCTATCGCGTGATCGAGGGCGATCCCCGGCGGTTCGGCCGCCTCTATGTCGGCACGGACGGGCGCGGGATCCTCTACGGCGAGCCGCGCCAGGCCGGTCTGGGCGGGGCCGCCGGGGAGCTGGGCTCGGCTGGAGCTGCCGCCCGCTGATGGTGGCCGGACTGCGGGCGGCCGGGCAGGGGGGCGTTCAGCGGCGATCTGGCATGGCCGCCATCGGTGCAGCCGCGTGGCGCGGCGTCGCAGTGGGTTGAGGAGGTGAGAATGCCGATCGATCGTCGCCTGTTCCTGGGCGGGCTTGCCGCCTTCTCCGCCGGAGCCAGTGCCCGTGCGCGGGCGCAGCGGCCGGGGGCGCAGGCGATTCCGGCGAACTGGTCGGCGCTGGCGGAAGCCTACAGGGTGCCGGAATGGTTCCGCGACGCCAAGTTCGGCATGTGGGCGCACTGGTCCGCGCAGTGCGTGCCCGAGGCGGGCGACTGGTATGGGCGGCTGATGTATCTGCAGAACCATCCGATGTACGAGCATCACCTGAAGACCTATGGCCATCCGGCCGACACCGGCTTCATGGAGATCGAGAACCGCTGGAAGGCGGAGAACTGGGACCCGGCCTATCTGGTTCGCCGCTACAAGGCTGCGGGTGCGAAGTATTTCATGTCGCTGGCGGCGCATCACGACAATCTCGACTGCTTCGACAGCGCGCACCACCAGTGGAACACTTTGCGGGTGGGGCCCAGGCGCGATATCGTTGGCACCTGGGAGAAAGTGGTGCGGGCCGAAGGGCTGCGCTTCGGGCTCAGCAACCATATCAGCCATGCCTGGCATTGGTGGCAGACCGCTTACGGTTACGACCCCGAGGGTCCGCGGGCGGGCGAGCGCTACGATGCAGGGAAGCTCACCAAGGCCGATGGCGCGGGCACATGGTGGGAGGGGCTGGACCCGCAGGAGCTGTACACCGGCGCAACCATGGCGCCGCCGCCGGGGATCGACTCCATCGCGGGCATGAACGCGTTCCACGACACGCATTCGGGGCGCTGGATGGAGTTCGCGCCGCCGGACAATCTCGCTTTCGTGGCCAAATGGCTGCTGCGCTCCAACGACATGGTCGACAAGTACAGGCCCGATATCGTCTATCTCGACGATTATGGGCTGCCGTTCGGCCAGGTCGGGCTGGAGGCGCTGGCGCATTATTATTCGCGGGGCGTGGAATGGCACGGCTCGCCCGACGTGGTGCTGACAGCCAAGGTGCTCACCCCGTTCCAGCGGCAGGCTCTGGTGGAGGATGTGGAGCGCGGGTGGAGCGACCGGCTGCGCGAGGAGCCGTGGCAGACCTGCACCTGCATCGGCGACTGGCACTACAATCGCGCGCGCTTCCTCAACAAGAGCTACGTGCCCGCCCGGCAGGTGATCCAGCGGCTGGCCGATGTGGTGTCCAAGAACGGCAATCTGCTGCTTTCCATCCCCATGCGCGGCGATGGGACGATCGATGCCGAGGAGGAGACAATCGTCGACGGGATCGCGCGCTGGATGGCGCTGAACGGGGAGGCGGCGATCTATGGCTCGCGGCCGTGGCGGATCCATGGCGAGGGGCCGACACAGGTGCGCGCCGGGATGCATACCGAAGGGGGCACCTTCTTCACGCCCGAGGATGTGCGCTTCACGGCGAAGGACGGGGCGCTCAACATGGTGCTGCTGGACTGGCCGACTGGGCCGGTGCGGGTGGCCTCGCTCGGCAGCGCGGCGCTGGCCGGGGCGCGGCCGGAGCGGGTGATGCTGGTCGACGGGAGGCCGGTGCCGTTCCGCCAGACGGGCGAGGCGCTGGAGCTGAGCCTGCCGCCTGCGGGCGACGGCGACATGGTGCCGGTCGCGCGGCTGGAAGGGCGCGGGCTGGTCTAGCCGCCGCTCGCCGCCGAATGGCTGTGCGCCGTCGCGGCGCTCGGATGGGGCGGGTGGTCGGCGGACGGTGCGGCTGCGCGGTTGGGCGTGGTTGCGCATGAATTCGACTAGAATCGAAAGCTGATCCGGTACGAACAGGACGGGCGGGCGCGAAATGGCCGGGGCGAAAAGGCCGCCTCGGGCCGGAGCAGAGCAACCGGCCGGTCAAGGCCGGAAGAACGTCCAGATTGGGCGCCATTCTGGACTGATTCAAACCGATAGGGTTCTTTCCTACGCCGAAAGCCTCCGATTAGGCGGGGGGTGTGACATATCGAGACCAGAGATTCATTGATCCACTGCTTTTCGAAGCCGCGCGATCCGGCGGGGCAGGCGCGCGGTGAGCGGGCGAGGTCTGCGCCTGTTCGCCGCGCCGATGTGGAGCGAAGTGTGGCGGGAACTGCGCTTGACGTCGGTGCTGTCGCGCATCCTGATCGCGGTGCAGTGCATCGTGCTGCTGGCGCTGGGCGGGTCGCTCTCGCAGACCCTCGCCGCCGAGCGGCAGGCGCGCGAGCAGATTGCCGCCACCGCCGAGGTGCTGTCGCTGCTGCAGAGCTCTCTCGTCGCCGGGATCGATGCCGAGACCGGGCAGCGCGGATTCCTTCTGGCCGGAGAGCCCGAATATCTCGAGCCCTATGAGCGCGGATCGCGAATCTGGCTGCCGACCATCGCGCGCCTGCGGGTGGTTCTTGGCGATGAGGCCACCCCTGCGCAGGAGCAGGCGATGGCGCGGCTCGAGCAGCTTGCGGTGGCGAGGCTGGGCGGCTTGCAGCGGACCATCGAGCATGCGCGCGCGGGGGCGCCGGCCCAGGTGCGCGATCTCGCCGCCGGCAAGCGCACGATGGACCGGTATCGCGCGACCGTGGGCGCGCTGGAGCGGGAGCAGACGGCGAAGCTGCGCCGGGCCATCATCAAGGCACAGAGGGTGGAGGCGCGGACCGTGCCGATCATCTTCCTTCTGGGCGGCACCGTTTTCGGCCTGGTGATCGTCGGCCTGTGGCTGGAGCGGCGCGCGGCCCGGGCGGAGGCGGCCGCGCGGGATACCGACCGGCTGCGCGAGGCCCATGCGCGCTCCGACCTGCTGGCGCGCGAGCTGAACCACCGGGTAAAGAACCTGTTCGCGGTGATCATCTCCATCGTGTCCCTTTCCGGCAAGGGCGAGACCGACGTGCGGACGGTGGTGGCGAAAATCCGCTCTCGCATCCACGCGCTGTCGCTCGCGCACTCGGTCAGCCAGGGGCAGCTGAGCGGCGAAGAGGTTGCGCTCGGCGAGGTGATCGGGGCCATCCTGAAGCCCTATGACACGGAGGAGGGGCGCATCAGGCTGCAGGGCGACGAGGTCGCCCTGCCGGTCAGGACGGTGACGCCGCTGGGCCTGTTGATGCACGAGCTTGCGACCAACTCCGCCAAGTACGGCGCGCTGTCGGTGGGCGACGGAGCCGTCGAGGTGCGCTGGCGCCGATCCGCGGCTGAACCCGGCACCGAGGTGGAGCTGCTGTGGCACGAAACGCACGGGCCGACCGTGGCCCAGGACCGGGAGGCCGGGTTCGGCTCGATGCTGGTGGAAAAGGCCACCATGCAACTGTCCGGCCGGATCGAGCGCGACTGGCTGCCCGACGGACTGTGCGCCAGGCTGGTCTTCCCGCTCGAGGTTCATCCATGAGCTGCGTGCGCTGAGATGTGCTGGCGCCGAGGCTGGCTCTTTTCTGGTTCGCTTACTCCCAACTGGAGCAATGATGCCTAGGAGAAAATTGAAGGGGCGGCGCGTTCTTCTGGTGGAGGACGAACTCATCGTCGCCACCGATATCGAGCATTGCCTGGAAGAGGCCGGCGCGCTGATGGTCGGCCCTGCATGGCGGCTGGGCGAGGCGCTCGAACTGGTGTCGGATTTGCGCGAGCAGATGGACGCCGCGATCCTCGACGTGGACCTGCACGGGCAGGACGTGTTTCCGGTGGCCGACGTGCTGAAGGCGCGCGGCATCCCCTTCCTGTTCCATACCGGCCATGGCACGAGAGCGGGGCTGGACAAACGCTATCCGGGCGCGGTGGTGTGCCCCAAGCCGGTGTTCAGCGACCACCTTGTCGCGGCGGTCGCCGGGTTGATCCGCTAAGCTGCTGCGCCGGGTGCCGCGATCCGGCGGCGTGCCTGCGCGGCGGGCGCATCTTCGGCCGAGACCTCCGCGCTGGCTGGTGGGCGTGCCTTCCCCGCGATCCGTGCCGCCCCGGGTGCGGCGGAGCGGCCGCGGCCGTTTCGATCAGGCGGGCCCCGGGGATGGCGGGTCGCACCCTCGGAATGGCAATTGGCTCGCGTTCCTTATGGGCGGGCGGTGGCGAGACCAGCTTCAGGCGGGGCGGAGACCGGGAGCGCTTACGCGCGAGGATCGCGCCGAACCGTGGTCCGCTGTGTCACTCTCTCGACGGATGGCTCTGCCCCTTATCCGTCCCAATATGGGACAAGACGCCTGCTCCTTTGCATCCGTTTGCGGCACTGGGCGCCGGCGGCCCGTCGCCGTGCGCCGCTCCGTTTCGCCATTTGGGACCGCGCCGGAGTCCAGCCGCCCGGAGCGGTCGACGGGCCCCCTGCGCGGCGATTGTTGGCCTCCTTTGCACCGTTATCGGCCGTCGCCGCTGGAGGCTCGCTCGCTGGCGTGGCAGGTCGGCAAACACCGGCGGGCCGATGCTGGGGCGATGGTGGAGCGGAGCTTCGCGCCGGTTGCTTTCGTCGGGGCCGGGAGGCCGGACCGGTTCAACGGACGCGCGGTGCTCCGCTCACTCCAGGAACCCGACCTGTCGCAGCCACGCCTCGCACATCTGCCGCCAGGCCGAGACCGGCAGGCCGAGCGTGTCGAGCGCGAAGCCGTGGGGCGCATCCGCGAAGATGTGCAGCTCGGCCGCGCTGCCGGACTGTTCCAGCGCGCGGTGCAGCCGGCGCGCATTTTCCACCGGCACGACCGCATCGTTCGCGGCATAGACGATGAAGGTGGGCGGCGGGTCGGGCAGCAGCTGCGCATCGGGCTGGAGCCGGTCGTAGAGCGCCTGCTTCTCCGGCGGCTCCAGCGGCGCCTTGTCGGGGATGATGGTCCGCCCCCTGGCATTGGTCGAGATCGGCGCATAGCCGATGACGAGCAGGTCGGGCCTCGTCGCCTGTTCGGGATAGCGGGTCGGCGGCTCGGTCCATTCCGCAGGATATTGCACGGCGAGGCAGGCCGCGAGGTGTCCGCCCGAGGACAGGCCGACGACGCCCAGCCCCTTTGGAGCGGTTCCTTGCGAGCGGATGAAGCGGACAGCCTCCCGCGCATCGTCGAGCGGCGCGGCGACGCCGTGGGTCGCATTGGGGAAGCGATGTACCAGGACATAGGCGTGGTACCCGATCCCTGCGAGCCAGCGCGCGACGGCGGCACCCTCTCGCCCCACCATCAGCGCCGTATAGCCGCCGCCTCCGAGGATCAGCATGGCCCTGCCGTTGGGCCGCGCGGGAGCGAAGCCGAGCAGCCATGGTCGGGCGACCTCCTTCACCACGGCCTGCGACGGCGGCGCGTCGGGAGCATCGAGCACGAAGGCGCCCTCGGCTGGCGCGTCGTGCCACAAAGGCCAGGCCTGGTCGGCATCCAAGATCATTTGTCGCTCTCCCTCGCGCGGCTTCGGCCTGCCCGCGCATTGTTCAAGGTCTTGCGCGAAGGGCAATGCCTGACGTGCCGATTGGGGCCCCCGGGGTCCGGCGGAGCATGTGGTTTGCGCCACGTCGAGGCCGGTGGCGGCGTGGGACAAGGCGCTTCGCCGGGGCCTCCTTCGCCGGAATGGAGGCAAGGGGGCCGCGGACGAGGCCGCGACGCCCTTGATCCCGCGATCGGCTACAGGCTCAGGCGGCGTCGACCAGCACGATCTCGCTGTCTTCCAGCGCGGTGAGGCGCAGCACGTCGAGCTCGCTGATCGCGGCGCCGTCGCGGGCGTTGACCCGCACGCCGTCGATCTCGACCGCGCCGGTGGCGGGCACGAGGTAGCCCTTGCGCGCGGCCCCGAGCGGATATTCGACCGTCTCGCCGGCCCTGATCGTGGCGCCGAGGACCCGCGCATCGGCGCGGATGGGCAGCGCCTCGTCATCATCGTCATAGCCGCTGGCGAGGACCACGAACTGCCCGGTGCGCTCGCCCTTGGGGAAGGGCTTGGCGCCCCATTGCGGCTGCTCGCCGGTGCGGGTGGGGACGATCCAGATCTGGAAGATCTGCGTCACCTCGTCCTCCATATTGTATTCGGCGTGGCGGATGCCGGTGCCGGCGCTCATCACCTGCACGTCGCCCGCTTCGGTGCGGCCGGCATTGCCCAGGCTGTCCTGATGGGTGATCGCGCCTTTGCGGACATAGGTGATGATCTCCATGTCGCGATGGGCGTGCGGCGGGAAGCCGCTGCGAGCCTGGATCGTGTCGTCGTTCCACACTCGGAGGTTGCCCCAGTGGACCCGCTCCGGATCGTGGTAATTGGCGAAAGAGAAGTGGTGCTTGGCGTCGAGCCAGCCATGGTTCTCGCCGCCGAGGCTGGCGAAGGGACGAAGGTCGATCATCGTCGTGTCTCCTCTTTGCTGGGCCGGGCGGCAGGCGGGCAGGCGCTCGGCCGTTTGCGCCCGGTTTGAACCGGCCTGCATCGTGGCCGGTAGTGGCCCGCTTGCCTGCCGCTTTCCGCTTTGTTGCGGGCCATATGGGCGTTGCGGATGGGTCTGTTGAGTCGGGGAAAACCGGCCGCGTTGATCGACAAAATGAATAATGGATGGGGCACATTGGTGTTCGGCTGGTCCGGCGTCTTCCCTTGCCGTGTTGGGCGGGGAGCGTCGGGGCGGCGGGGCGCAGGCTCAACCGGGCGGTGTCGGTGGTCAGCTGCGGCATCGCCAATCTGGCGGCGCAGATGCGGCTGGTGCTGTTCGAGCGCGAGGGCACCGGGGCGCCGGTGCTGAATGGCGCCGGCGAGGCGCCACCGCGTTCCTGATCGGGCGCGAAGCGGCGCGACCCGCTTCGGCGATCCGCTCCTCTCGATCCAGAGCCGAAACGGCGACAGGACCGGCGCGCAGCCGCTCGGGTCGAACGCGGCCTTAGCGCACCAGCAGGACCGGGACGTGGACGGTGCGGATCATCGCGGCGGTGGTGCTGCCGACGATCAGCGTGCGGAGCGGCGAGTGGCCGTAGGCGCCCATCACCAGCATCGCGCCCGGCGTCTGCGCGACGATGTCGGCGATGACCTGCTCGGCCTTGCCCCGGCGCAGGGTGCTGCGGACCGGGTGCGTGGCGGCGAGCGTCGCCTCCGCCGCTTCGAGCGCGTGACGGTGCGCCTCGTCCTCCGCCTCGGCCATGACGAGGTGGACCGGCACTTGGGCAAACAGGGGCGAGCCGCGCAGCCGTTCGAGCGCCCGGTCGGCCGCCGGGCTCGCATCATAGGCGAGCACCACTTCGCGGGAGGGCTCGACCGTGCGCGAGGCGATCAGGATCGGCCGGTCGCTGGCGCGGACCACGCGCTCGATCTTGGAGCCGATATGCGCAGCCGCGAATTCGTGGCCCGCCCCGCGCTTGCCCATGACCACCAGACGGGCATCGGCCTCGCGCTCCAGGATCGTCTCGACGATGCCGCCATGGCGGTGCAGTGTCCGCACTTCGGCCGCTCCGGCCTGTTGCAGGCGATCGCGCCCGGCGGCCAGCAGCACGCGGCCGCGCTCCACCTGGAGCTTCGCCTCGCTCTCCTCCAGCCGGACCAGCTCCTCCATCAGGTCGGTCTTGACGCCGAGGCCGATGGCGCCGGACAGGTCCCGGCGGGCGGCCACCGCGTCGCGCCGCTGCACCACGTGGAGCAGCTCGACCGGGAGTTGCAGGCGCGCGGAAGCCCAGGCGGCAAGGTCGCAGACGCTGTTGGCATAGACCGAGGCGTCGATGCAGGCGAGGATGTGCTCCATGGTCTCTCTCCTCTGTGGCCGGCGCCTAGTGGCCGGTGGGCGCTGCTTCGGCGCCGGGCTTGTCGTGAATGGCGAAGCGCTCGACCATGGAGGCGCTCGCCTCGTTGAGCCCGATCACCTCCACCTCGGTGCCCTCGCGGCGGAACTTGAAGATCGCCTTGTCGAGCGTGCCCACCGCCGAGATGTCCCAGAAATGCGCCTGTGAGACGTCGATGACGACGCGGTCGACAACCTCCTTGAAGTCGAACGCATCGGCGAAGCGCTCGGACGAGGCGAAGAACACCTGGCCGGCGATGCGATAGGTGCGGCTGCGGCCGTCCGCGGACAATGCGCTGTCGACCGAGAACAGGCGCTTGACCTTGCTGGCGAAGAACAGGCCGGAAAGGATCACGCCCGCCAGCACGCCGCGCGCCAGGTCATGCGTCCAGACCGTGACGATGACGGTCGCGAGCATCACCACCGAGGACTGCCAGGGGTGGTGGCGGATGTCGCGGATCGAGCTCCAGCTGAACGTGCCGATGGAGACCATGATCATCACCGCCACCAGCGCGGCCATCGGGATGATCGCCACCACCGGCCCCAGCACCAGCAGCAGGAACAGCAGGAACAATCCGGCGACGAAGGTCGAGAGCCGAGTCGAGCCGCCCGACTTCACGTTGATGACCGACTGGCCGATCATCGCGCAGCCGCCCATGCCGCCCAGGAAGCCGGTGACGAAATTGGCGATGCCCTGCCCTTTCATCTCGCGCTGCTTGTCCGATGGCGTGTCGGTCAGATCGTCGACGATCTGCGCGGTCATCATCGATTCGAGCAGGCCCACCGCCGCCATGGTGAGCGAATAGGGCAGGATGACCCGCAGCGTTTCCAGCGTGAACGGCACGTCGGGGATGAGGAAGCTGGGCAGCGCGGTCGGCAGCTCGCCCATGTCCCCCACGGTGCGAATGTCGAACCCGGCATAGAAAGCGAGGATCGTCAGCAGGACAATAGCCACCAGCGGCGAGGGCACCGCCCTGGTGAGCCGCGGGAACAGGTAGATCACCGCCAGCCCGGCCGCTGCCAGCACGTAGGTCAGCACCGGCACGCCGGTGAGCTCGGGCAGCTGCGCCATGAAGATCAGGATGGCGAGCGCATTGACGAAGCCGGTGATCACCGAGCGGGAGACATATTGCATCAGCAGGTGAAGGCGCAGGAACCCGGCGATGCCCTGCAGCACCCCCATCAGGATCGTGGCGGCGAACAGATATTCGACGCCATAGTCCCGCACCAGCGGCGTGATGACCACCGCAACGGCAGCCGTCGCCGCCGAGATCATGCCCGGGCGGCCACCGACCAGCGCGATGATCACCGCGATCGAGAAGGAGGCGTAGAGGCCCACGCGCGGATCGACGCCGGCGATGATCGAGAACCCGATCGCCTCCGGGATCAGCGCCAGCGCGACGACGATGCCGGCGAGGATGTCGGCACGCGGGTTCGCCAGCCATTCGCGCGAGAACGAGGCAGAAGTCGGCATTCGAGAACCTTGATCATTGCTGCGGCACGCGACGCCACGCTCATGCCCGATGGGGAGACGCGTTGCGAGGGGGAGCGGAAGATATCCGGCGTGCCGAACGTTGTCCCGGGGATAGGCGCCGGGCCGAGCCACCCGGCCGTGCCGGGTCCAGCGGATGCCCGGCGCCTAGCCGAGCGCATCGCGCGCTGCAAGTGCGAAGGCGCAGTGAAGGGCCGGGTGGCGGCACGCGGCAGGAGGTCGTCCGCGCACTTGCACCGGGGCAAGGGGCGCGGCGGCGATTGCTGGGGCCAGCGGGAGTGGGGTGCTCTCGCGACGCGCCCCTTTCGCACCGGACCGCGGCGGGCGGAGCATTCGAGAGCAGGGTGGGGCGCAAGCGGTGTGCCGGGCGCGCGGGTTGCGCTTTCACGAGGAATGCGATCCGCCCGCGAGCGCTGCTTTTCGCTGTCGACTGGCGTGAAAAGCGGGTGAATTGAACAGGCTGTCAAATCCGATATCGCATGATATCATCTCCCGATGAGGACCATCCTGCTCGCGGCCACCGCGCTTTCCGCCCTTTCGCTGTCCGCCTGCGCCGGCAGCACGGCCGAGCCGACCGGCGCCATCCGCTCGGCCGGAGCGCCGCCCGTCGCCGAGGCGGCTGCGCCGAGGACCGAGCCCGCCCCGCTGACCGAGCTGACCGCGGCGATCGACATCCCCTACGAGCAGTTCACGCTCGACAACGGCCTCAAGGTGCTGGTGCACGAGGATCGCAAGGCGCCGGTCGTGGCAGTGTCCATCTGGTACGAGGTCGGATCGAAGCACGAGCCGGAGGGCAAGACCGGCTTTGCGCACCTGTTCGAGCACCTGATGTTCAACGGTTCCGAAAACGCGCCGGGCGATTTCTTCGAGCCGCTGCAGCAGGTCGGCGCCACCGATTATAACGGCACCACCTGGTTCGACCGCACCAATTACTTCGAGACCGTGCCGACCGGCGCGCTCGACGTGGCGCTGATGCTCGAAAGCGACCGCATGGGCCACCTGCTCGGCGCGGTGACGCAGGAGAAGCTGACCAACCAGATCGGTGTCGTGCAGAACGAGAAGCGGCAGGGCGACAACCAGCCCTATGGCCTCGTCGAATACGAGCAGCTGGAGAACCTCTTCCCCTCGGGCCACCCCTATCACCACTCCACGATAGGCTCGATGGAGGACCTGTCCTCCGCCACGATGGAGGATGTGCGCGAGTGGTTCCGCAACCATTACGGGCCGAACAACGCAGTGCTCGTGCTGGCGGGCGATATCGACGTGGCGACCGCGCGGGCGAAGGTGACGCAATGGTTCGGCGACATTCCCGCCGGGCCGGAGGTGCACCAAGTGGCCGCGCCGGTGCCGACCCTGCCGGGGCCGCTGGCGAAGACCATCTACGATCAGGTCGCCACGCCGCGCGTCTATCGCATGTGGGCGATCCCTGGCTATGACGATCCCGATTATGTGCCGCTGGCGCTGGGTGGATCGGTGCTGGGCGGCCTTGCCAGCTCGCGGCTGGACGAGGCTCTGGTGCGCGGGCAGGAGTTGGCCGTGAGCGTGTCCGCCAGCGCCTCGATCTTCGCGCAGGCCGGCCAGTTCGTCGCCTGGGCCGATGCGCGGCCCGGCGTGTCCGCCGAGCAGCTTTCGGCCGCGCTCGATGCGGAGATGGCGCGCTTCATCGCCGAGGGGCCGACGCAGGACGAATTGCAGCGGGCCGCCACGGTCTATGCCGCGGGCCAGATCCGCGGGCTCGAGCAGACCGGCGGCTTCTCCGGCAAGGCGCCGGTTCTGGCGGAAGGGCTGCTCTATTCGGGCGATCCGGCGCATTACAGGCAGGAGCTGGCGCGGGTCGCCTCGATCCGGCCGGAGGAGGTCCGCTCGGTCCTGCAGGAATGGCTCTCGCGCCCGGTCTTTGCGCTCAACGTGGAGCCCGGCACCCGGCAAGAAGGCGGCGAGACCCGCGGCGGCTTCGTGACCGGCAGCGGCGAGGGTGCGGCGGCAGGCGGCCTGCGCGGGCCGGCCTTCTACGCGCAGGACGGCGTCGTGCCGATGGGCACCACCGCCTCTAACGCCGGGGTGGACCGGTCGCAGCTTCCGCCGGTGCAGGAGCTGGCGCCGCTCGACTTCCCCGAGATCGAGCGCGCCACCCTGTCGAACGGCATGGAGGTTTATTTCGCCCGCCGCACCGCGGTGCCGGTGGTCTCGGCGCGGATCGCCTTCGATGCGGGCTACGCGGCCGACCCGGTCAACCAGCTGGGCCTGCAATCCTTGATGCTCGCCGCGATGGACGAGGGCACGACCACGCTCGATGCCAACGCGCTGGCGATCGCCCGGGAGCGCCTCGGCGTGGCGCTGCGCGGCTATGCCAACAGCGACACGACGAGCTTCGGCCTCGACGCGGTGACGCCGAACCTCGCGCCGTCCTTCGACCTGCTCGCCGATTATGTGCGCAACCCGGCCTTCGACCCGGCCGCCCTGGAGCGCGTGCGCAGCCAGCAGCTGACGCGGATCGAAAACGAGCTGAACAATCCTTCCGCCATTGCGCAGCGGGCGATCGTGCCGCTCCTGTTCGGCGAGACGCACCCCTATGGCCGTCCGCCGAGCGGGCTGGGCCAGCGCGAATCGGTCACGTCGGTGACCCGGGCGGACCTGGCGCAGTTCCACGACGCTTGGCTGCGGCCCGACAATGCGAAGATGTTCATCGTCGGCAATACGACCCTGGCGGAGGTCGTGCCGCTGCTGGAGGCGAGCTTCGGCGACTGGACCGCACCCGCCACGCCCGCCCCGACGAAGAACTTCACGGTCCCGATCCCCGCGCCCGAGCAGCGGATCGTGCTGATCGACCGGCCGGCCTCGCCGCAATCGGTGATCGTCGGCGGCCGCGTGCTCAACCAGGTGGGCACGGACGACCTGCTGGTGCTGAACGCGGCGAACGAGGTGTTCGGGGGCAGCTTCCTCAGCCGGATCAACATGAACCTGCGCGAGACCAAGGGCTGGTCCTACGGCGTCAGCAGCCTGATCCGCCAGCCGCTCGACCGCACGGCGTTCCTCGTCTTCGCGCCGGTGCAGGCGGATCGGACGGGGGAGTCCATCGGCGAGATCCTCAAGGACCTGGGCGCTTATACAAGCGGGCAGGGCGTGACGGAGGAGGAACTGCGCCGGCTCGTCAACGGCAATGTGCGCGAGCTGCCGGGTCGTTTCGAGACCAGCGGCGACGTGCTCGACGGCGTGGCCGACATCGTGCTCTATGGCCGGCCGGAGGACTATTACGAGACGCTGAGCGAGCGCTATCGCAATCTCAGCGCGGCCGAACTGGACGAGCAGGCGCTGGCCAGCCTGACGAGCGATGAGCTGGTCTTCGTGGTGGTGGGCGATGCCGACGTTGTCGCGCCGCAGCTGGAGGCGCTCGGCCTGCCGGTGGAGGTGCGCGAAGCCGCGGGGAGCTGAGGGGCTCTCCCGCCGGAGGCACTGGAGCGCTTGCGAGCCACGCGCACGCGAGCGTCGGTCCGGCCCTCTCCCCTGCCGGCCCGGAAAGCGCGGGAGGGCAGGCGCTAGGCCGGTCGGTCGTCGCCCTGCATCGCCAGTGCCGAGGCGACATCCAGCAGCAGCGCGCCGGCCACGAACGCCGCCGCCGCGAGCAGCGGGCCGGACTTCGCTCCTTGCGCGCGGGAGGCCGCGCCGAGGCTGCCGAGATCGACGATATCGCCAGCCACACGGCCCCATACCGCGGTGCTGGAGGTGGGCCGCGCCAGCAGCGCCGCGCCCGTGGCAAGCTCGCGCAGGCCGAAGGCGCGCACCGTGCCGCTGTGGCGCGGCACGCCGAGGCCCCGCGCCACCTGCTTGCCGGCGGCCAGTTCCGCCATTCCGAGCGCTACGCTCAGCCCCGCGAGGGCCAGCCCCAGAACCTTCCTGTCCATCGCCATCGTCCGCCTCTTGCCAGTCTCGTCAGGAGCCAACGGCGCCAGTTCGGCCCTGTTCCGTGGGCCAGCGCTCGGCCCTGTTCCGTTCGCCAGCGGACAAAGCGAGGGCGGCGGGAAACCTTCGGCGGCGCGGCTGCTTTCCCGATCAGGCCCCCAAGCAACGACAGGATCCTTCGATGAGCACCCCCGACGAAGTGCAGCCCCCCTTGCCGGAACAGCAACAGGACACGCCCGGTCACACCAGCGCGATGGATCCGCCGCCCGATCACGGCGAGGAATCCTATCGCGGATCGGGGCGGCTCGAGGGCAAGAGGGCGATCATCACCGGCGGCGACAGCGGCATCGGCCGGGCGGTCGCCATCGCTTTCGCGCGGGAGGGGGCCGATGTGCTGATCGCCTATCTCAACGAGGACGACGACGCGCAGGATACCGCGCAGTGGATCGAGAAGGCCGGGCGCAAGGCCGTGCTGGTGCCGGGCGACATCGGTTCGGCCGAGCATTGCCGGGCGATTGTCGACAAGGCGGTGGAGGCGTTCGGCGGGATCGACATCCTGGTCAACAATGCCGCGCACCAGATGACCTTCCAGGACCTGTCCGAGATCCCCGACGAGGAATGGGACGCGACCTTCCGCACCAACATCCACGCGATGTTCTACCTGTCCAAGGCCGCGGTGCCGCACATGGGCGAGGGCGGCGCGATCATCAACACCACCTCCGTCAACGCCGACATGCCCAACCAGAGCCTGCTGCCCTATGCGACGACCAAGGGCGCGATCCAGAACTTCAGCGGCGGGCTGGCGCAGATGCTGGCCGAAAAGGGCATCCGCGTGAACTGCGTGGCGCCGGGCCCGGTGTGGACTCCGCTGATCCCCGCGACCATGCCGGCGGAGAAGGTCAAGGAGTTCGGCAAGAACTATCCGATGGGCCGCCCGGCGCAGCCCAAGGAACTGGCCCCCGCCTATGTGATGCTGGCGTCTGACGAGGCGAGCTACGTTTCGGGCGCGACGATCGCGGTGACAGGCGGCAAGCCGTTCATCTGACCGCACAAGCCGCCGGAGGAACCGCGTGAGGGGCCGCCTCAGCAAGGGGGCGAGGCGAGGCCAGCCCGGCGCACTGCACTGGGCGGGCTATCTGCTCGGCTTCGCCTTCAGCGGGTTCTTCGACGGCATCGTGCTCCACCAGATCCTCCAATGGCATCACCTGCTGAGCCTGGTGGAGGGCGTGGGCGGGATCGGGCGGCAGATCCTGTTCGACGGGTTGTTCCATGCTGCGATGTATTTGGTCGCCGCAGCCGGTCTTGCGATGCTGTGGCGATCGCGGCGGGCGCTGGCCGGGTACGGGGCTGGCCGGGTCGTGCTGGCCGATGCGCTGATCGGTTTCGGAGCGTGGAACGTCCTCGACGGCGTGCTCTCGCACTGGGTGCTGGCGATCCACCGCATCAGGCTCGACGCGGCCAATCCGCTGCTGTGGGACCTCGGCTGGTTCGCCCTGTTCGGGCTGGTTCCGCTTGCGCTGGGCCTGCTCTGGCGCCGCGGGCCGGGTGCCGATGGCGGGCTTGGCGGGCCATCGACGGCTCTCGCCATGGCGCTGGCGGTGCTGCTCGGCGGCGCCTGGGCGGCCCAGCCCCCGCCGGGCACGAGCGGGGCGCTGGTCCTGTTCCGCCCCGGCTATAGCGACGGCGAGGCATTCAACGCGATCCGCGCCGCCGGCGGGAGCCCTTTGTGGACGTCTGGCGGCGTCTGGGCTGTCCAGTGGGGCGAGGGGCGAGGCACTGCGCGGCCCATCCCGGCCGGCGCCCTGCTGGTCAGCACCTCGCTCCCCGGAGGAGGGTGCCTCGCCTTCTCGCGAGTGTGAACCGCCGCAGGGCGGGGCCGGGCGCGACGAAGCGGGTGTTGGTGCGTCGGGCGCTGGGTGAGGGAGCTTTCTTCGCGAAGCAGGTCTCCTGGATCCCCGGCAGAGTGATCGAGCGCCCGCACGGGTCCCTGGTCTGCGACCGATTGCGTTTCCGAAACGTGGAATTGGCGCTCGGTCAAAGGGACAAGGGACCCTGGATGTCGCGGCGCCTATAGAAATGGAGGCCCCAGAGCATGCAGTAATTGTTGCGACGGGAACTTGCGCCACCGCCCCGCTGTTTGCTGGGTGACACAATCAAAAGAAAGATCGGCTCATGCGATTTCTTGGCCTCGCCCTGGCGGCATCGGCGCTCAGTCTCGGCGCCTGCGCCACCACGGACACGACCATGGCCGGCAATGTCACGCCCGAGGATCGCGCCGCCTATGTTGCGCAGGCGGGCGCGAGTGACCTGTACGAGATCCAGTCCTCGCAGATCGCCCTGCAGAAGGCGCAGCGGCCGGAAGTGCGCGAATTCGCACAGACGATGATCACCCATCACACGCGGACCACCGCCACCCTGAATACGGCCGCGCAGGCCAGCGGCCTCACCCCGCCGGCTCCCACGCTGAATCCGATGCAGCAGGACATGATCGCCCAACTGCAGGCCGCCCCGGCTGCCGGTTTCGACCAGCTTTACCTCAGCCAGCAGGTGCCCGCGCACGAGATGGCCCTCGCGCTGCACCGGACCTACGCGGCCAATGGCGACGCACCGGCGCTGCGGGGCGCGGCGACGGCGGCGGTGCCGATCGTCCAGCAGCACCTGCTGCGGGCGCGGGAGCTCGACTGAGCGGGCCGGTCCGATGCGTATCCACTATCTGCGCTGCGGCACCGATTGCCCGCTCGGCGGCGCGCTGTTCGACGGGTTCAGCAAGGGGCCGCTCGGGCTGATCCCGTGCACCGCGCAGCTGGTCGAGACGAATGACGGGCTGGTCCTGATCGACACTGGATACGGCATGGCGGACGTGCGCCATCCGCATCCGCGGCTCAGCAAATTCTTCCACGCGCTGCTCAACATCCGCTTCCGCGAGGAGGACACGGCGATCCACCAGGTGAAGGCGCTGGGCTTCTCGCCGGCCGATGTGCGCCATATCGTGCTCACCCATCTCGACTTCGATCATGCGGGCGGGCTGGAGGATTTCCCCCACGCGCGGGTCCATGTGATGGAGCGCGAGCGCGACGCGGCCGAGCGCAAGCGGCAGGGGTTCATCGCCCGGCGACGCTATCGCCCGGCGCAATGGGACGGGGTGCGCGACTGGCGCACCTATGGCGGCGCGGGCGAGCCATGGTTCGGGTTCGATGCCGTCCGCTCGCTCGACGGCCTGCCGCCCGAGATCCTGATGGTGCCGCTGCCCGGCCACACATGGGGGCATGCCGGGGTGGCGGTGCAGAGCGGGGCCGGCTGGGTGCTGAATGCCGGCGATGCCTATTTCTACCGCGGCGAAATGCGGCCCGGCCGCCGCCGCTGCACGCCCGGCCTGCGCTTCTACCAGACCATGATGGAGGTCGATCGCGGGCAGCGCATGACCAACCAGCAGCGCCTGCGCGAGCTGAAGCGGGAGCATGGCGGCGAGGTGAGGATCTTCTGCTCGCACGACCAGAAGGAGCTGGAGGCGATGCAGCGCCTCGGCTGAGGCGCCGCCCTCCGCTTTCAGGGTGCCGGCGAGGCCACGCGCGGGGTGACGCCGAAGACCGGAGTCGAGAGCGCGAGGTTCAGCCGGCCGGCGCGCCTGGCGATGCGTTTTGCGGCATGGCCGGGCAGAGAGCGGCGAGCGGCTGCCGGCTCCCAGCCGGCCGGTGAGGCGGCCTGAGAGCGGGGCGAGCCGTCGAGATGATCGCGGCCCGCCCTCCTTTTGTTGCGCTTCTCGAGCGCCGTCCGCCGCTGCCGACGGACGGTGATCCCCCAAGCACTGCCGGGAGGCAGCCATCGCACAGCGCCCGACGCCGCCGCCGCACACCCCAGCCGCACGAACCCCATGCTCGCCCGCTTTCTGGAGGCGCTGCGCCACCGCGAGGTCGCCGCCCGCTTCGACAAACGGGGCAGGGCGGGCTTCGAACAACTCGGTGCGGCGCTGGATGCGGCGATGCAGGAGGTGCAACGCGAGCGGCTGGCGGGCGAGCGCGATCCGCGCTTCCTGAAGGCGCTAGTGGACGATGCCCCCGTTGCGCTGCTGGTTGTCGAGGCGGAGCGCGGAATCACCCGCCAACAAGCTGGCGCGCCGCCTGTTCGACCGCCATTCCGGCATTCGCCCGCAGGCCTGCGCGATCTACGGCGCGACCTTCGCCGAGCGGCCGGCCAAGCCAGAGGGCGGGTCCGCGGTACGAGGCGCGAATTGCTGCTGCTGCGCCTGCAAGGGCGGCTGCAACGCACCATCGTGCGCACCGCCATGCTGGAGCGGCTCGGCAGCCCGGTCCACCTCGTCAGCCTGGAGCCGGTGCAGGGCACGCTCTGCGGTGGAGGTGGCCGCGCAGACCGATCTCGTCCGCGTGCTGACCCACGAGATCCTCGATTCGCTCACCCCGGTCATGTCGCTGTCGCGCACGCTGGCGGGGAGGGGCCCGGTCTCCGCGCCGCGCGCCACGCCCCGGCGACGCTCGCCCGCCGCACCGAGGGGCTCTGCAACTTCATCGACTCCTATCGGGCGCTCGCGCGGGCGCCGATGCCGCGCCCGGTGCGCTTCGCCGCCGCGCCGTTCGCGCCGAAACTGGAGCGCCTGTTCAGGGCCGAGTGGCCGGCGTGCCGCCTTGAGGTGGCGGTAGGCGACGGCCTCGCCCTGAGGCCGACCCCGACCTGCTCGCGCAGGTGCTGATCAACCTGCTGCGCAATGCCGCGCAGGCGACGCGCCATGTGGCGGCGCCGCGCATCCGGCTCGGCCTCGCGGCGGGGCGGGAGCGCGTGACCATCGAGGTGGAGGACAATGGCCCCGGCATCCCGGAGGCGAACCGGTCCGCCGTGTTTCTGCCCTTCTACACCACCCGGCGGGAGGGCAGCGGCATCGGCCTCAACCTCGTGCGCCAGATCGCGGTCGCCTCCGGCTGGTCGATCGAGGTCGAAAGCGGCGTTCTTGCGGGGCGCTGCTGCGGCTGGGGCTCGCGCGCTGATCGGCCCGCCTGCTTTCCTCCATCGAGCCGGGGCCGCAATGCCGTTGTCTCGCGGGACATTTCATGGCTAGAGCCGGGACAAGGGACGAGCGGGGCACATGGCGAGAAGCGCGAGACCACCCACGATCAACGATGTCGCGCGGACCGCCGGCGTCTCCAAGAAGACCGTCAGCCGCGTCCTCAACCGCTCGCCGCTGCTCAAGCAGGACACGCGGGCCCGGGTAGAGAGCGCGATCGCGGAGCTCGGCTATGTGCCCAACCCGCAGGCGCGCGCGCTGGCGCTGCGGCGCAATTTCCTGATCGGCCTGCTGCACGACAACCCCAACGCGCAGACCGTGCTCAACATCCAGGAAGGCGTGCTCGACGCGATCCGCGAGACCGATTTCGCGCTGGTCGTGCGCCCGGTGGACCGCCACTCGCCCGAGATGCTGGGCGACATCCGCGAGTTCCTCGAAAAGCAGCGCCTCTATGGCGTGCTGATACTGCCGCCGATCTCAGAGAACGACGAGCTGGCCGCGCTGTGCGCTTCGCTTGGGTGCAATTACGTGCGGCTGGGGGCGGCGCAACTCGACATCGCGGAGCATGCGGTGTGCTCCAACGATCGCGAGGCGGTCGGGCGGGCGGTCGATTACCTCCACGACATGGGCCATCGCCGCATCGGCCTGATCGCCGGGCCCGAGGGGTTCCGCTCGGCGCTGGAGCGGCGCGAGGGGTTCATCGAGGCGATGGCGCGGCACGGGCTCGACCTGCCGCGCGAACTGGTGGGGCAGGGCGGCTACACTTTCGATTCGGGCGTCGCCGCGGCCGAGCAGATCCTCCAGGCCGCGCCGCGCCCCACCGCGATCTTCGCCAGCAACGACGAGATGGCGGCCGGTGCGCTCCACGTCGCGCGCCAGCTGGGGCTAAGGGTGCCGGACGACCTGTCGCTGATCGGCTTTGACGATTCGCCCATTGCCGCGCATATCTGGCCGCCGATGACGACGGTGCGCTGGCCCGTGCGGTCGATGGGAAAGGCGGCCGCGCTCAAGCTGATCGCGCCGGACAAGGCGGCCGAGCAGCCTTCGCTGTTCCTGTCGGACCTCGTGCGGCGCGCCTCGGTGCAACGACGCACCAGGCCGGTTGAGCGTGCGGGCGGTTGAAATACACCCGGGTTTGCGACTAAGCGACCCATGACACCGGTTTCCGCGCCGAACTGCGCGGCCACGACACGGAACGACGAGGAGAGCTGCCATGTTCGCCAAGACCTTTTACGCCACCCATCCCGACATGATGGACTCCGTCACCAACGACGATCTGCGCAATCGCTATCTGGTGCAGGGTCTGTTCGTGAATGGCGAGATCAACCTCAACTACTCGCACAACGAACGCTTCGTCATCGGCGGCGTGGTGCCCCGGGGCGGTGCGATCACTCTGCCCGCGCAGGTGGAACCCGCCAGCGCCAAGGGCCACCCGTTCCTCGAGCGGCGCGAGATGGCGGCGGTCAACATCGGCACTGACGGCGCGGTGACGGTGGACGGCCAGCGCTTCGAGATGAAAAAGATGGAGTGCCTGTACATCCCGATGGGCTCCACCGAAGTGAGCTTCGAGGGCGAGGGCGCGCGCTTCTACCTGGCCTCGCTTCCCGCGCACAAGGCGCTCCCGATCAAGCACATCACGCTGGATCAGGCCAATCCGCTGGAGCGTGGCGACCTGCAGAACTCCAACCAGCGCACCATCTACCAGCTGGTCATCCCCGGCGTGTGCGAGAGCGCGCAGCTGCTGCTCGGGCTCACCGTGCTGGAGGAGGGCAGCGTGTGGAACACCATGCCGCCGCACCTCCACGATCGCCGCAGCGAGATCTACCTCTATTTCGACCTGCCGACCGAGAACGACCGGGTCATGCACTACATGGGCGAGCCCGATAACATGCGCCATTTGGTGATGGCGAACGAGGAAGCGGTGATCAGCCCGCCCTGGTCGATCCACATGGGTTCGGGCACGAAGAACTATGCCTTCATCTGGGCGATGGGCGGCGAGAACCTCGACTATACCGACATGAACGTGCTGGATATCTGCCAGCTCAAGTAATCGGTTCGGTCAGGGGAGAGGAAGAACATGGCACTATTCGATCTGACCGGCCGCGTGGCGGTCGTCACGGGGGCCAATACCGGCATCGGCCAGGGCATCGCCCTCGCGCTCGCGCAGGCCGGCGCCGACATTGCTGCAGTCGGCCGCAGCGAGGCGACCGAAACGGCGGAACAGGTGCGGGCCATGGGCCGGCGATGCGAGCTCGTCTCCGCCGACCTGTCCTCGACCGCGCCGGTGGAGGGGGTCGTCTCCACCGTGGTTGAGCGGCTCGGTCGGCTGGACATCCTGGTCAACAATGCCGGGATCATCCGCCGCGCAGACGCGCTCGACTTCAGCGAAGCGGATTGGGACGCGGTGATGGACACCAACCTCAAGGTGCTGTTCTTCCTCTCCCAGGCCGCGGCGCGGCACATGGTCGGCTGGGCCAGCCAGACCGGCGAGCGCGGCAAGATCGTCAACGTCGCCTCTTTGCTGAGCTTCCAGGGGGGCATCCGCGTGCCCAGCTACACCGCCAGCAAGAGCGGCGTGGCCGGCCTCACCAAGCTGCTGGCCAACGAATGGGCGCCCAGGGGCATCAACGTCAACGCCATCGCGCCGGGCTATATCGCCACCAACAACACCGCCGCCCTGCAGGCCGACGAGACGCGCAACCGCCAGATCATGGAGCGCATTCCCGAAGGCCGCTGGGGCGAGCCTGCCGATATCGGCGGCGCGGCGGTGTTCCTCGCCAGCAAGGCGGCCGATTACGTGCAGGGCCAGATCCTCGCCGTCGACGGCGGCTGGCTCGGCCGATGAGCGAGGCGGGGCAGGCGGCGACGGCAGGCTCCGGGCGCGGGTCGCGAGGGGGGCCGGTCACCTGCTTCGGCGAGATGCTGCTGCGCCTGACCCCCACGCAAAACGTGCCGCTGGCCCGCGCCGGCCAGCTCGGGGTCGAGGTCGGCGGGGCGGAGGCCAATGTCGCCGCCGCGCTCGCCAGCCTCGGCCAGCCCGCGCGCATGCTGACCGTGCTGCCCGACAATCCGCTCGGCCGCATGGCGCAGATGAAGCTGGGCTCGGCCGGGGTCGACACCAGCGCCTTGACCACGGCGCCGGGCCGCATGGGGCTCTATTTCTTCGAACCGCCCGTTGGCGCGCTCAGTGGGCGCGTCACTTATGACCGCGCGCACAGCGCCTTTGCCGGCGCAGCTGCGGAGTCGGTCGACTTCGACCGGGCGCTGCAGGGCGCGGCGCTGCTCCACATGAGCGGCATCACTCCGGCGCTGGGGCCCGGCGGAGTCGCGCTCGCCCGGGCGGCCGTCGCCGCGGCAAAGGCTGCCGGCGTGCCGATCTGCTTCGACGGCAATTATCGCGCCAATCTGTGGGAGGCATGGGACAGCGACCCGCGCGCGATCCTGACCGATCTGGTGGCCGAGGCGACGATCCTGATCGGCAATCACCGCGACATCTCATTGCTGCTGGGCGAGACCTTCTCCGGCGACGGGCCGGACCGGCGCCGTCTGGCCGCCGAGGCCGCGTTCGCGACCTTCCCGAAGCTGGAGCTGATCGCCTCCACCGCCCGCCATGTGGAAACGGGCGCCGTCCACCGCATCGCCGCCCGCGTCGACATGCGCGCCGACCACTGGCAGACCGACGAGGCGCGGGTGGAAGGCATCGTCGACCGGATCGGCACCGGCGACGCCTTTGCCGCCGGGCTGCTGCTGCGCTGGCTGGAGGGCGCCTCCCCCCGCGAAATGGCCCGCTCCGCCCTTGCTCTGGCGGTGATCAAGCACTCCCTGCCGGGCGACATGATCCTCGCGACCCGGCGGGAGCTGGAGGAGTTCGACCTCGCTGGTCTCGGAGGGGGTGGCGATGTCCGTCGCTGAGGGCCTCACCCGCCGCTTTCTGGTGAAGAGCGGCCTCGCCGGCGCCGCGCTGCTGGCGGGCGGGCCGCTCGCTGCGCAGAATCGCGCCTCCGCCGCGCCGAAGGCCGGCCGCTACACCGGCTTCATCGACCGCGGCACGCCCGCCTTCCTCGGCATCCGCTACGCCAATGCGGAACGCTTCGCGCGCCCGCAGCCGGTGCCGTTCCAGGGCGATCCGCTGCAGGCCACCGCCTTCGGTCCGCTCGCGCCGCAGACCGGCAACCAGGACGAGGCGCAGAGCGAGGACGCGCTCTACCTCAACGTCTGGACTCCGGAAGTCGACCCGCGCGCGCGCCGGCCGGTGATGGTGTATTTCCACGGCGGCGCCTACGCGAACGGCAGCGTCACCGATCCGCTGACGCACGGGCCGCACCTCGCCGCGCAAGGCGACGTTGTCGTCGTCTCCGTCAACCAGCGGCTCAACGTGCTCGGCTATGGCTGGCTCGCCCCTTATGGCGAGCGCTTCGCCGACAGCGGCAATCTCGGCCAGCTGGACCTCATCGCCGCGCTTCGCTGGGTGCAGGACAATATCGCGGCCTTCGGCGGAGATCCAGGCCGGGTGATGGTGTTCGGCCAGTCCGGCGGCGGCGCCAAGATTGCAACGCTCATGGCCATGCCCGCCGCCAAGGGCCTGTTCCACAGCGCGGCCACGATGAGCGGCCAGCAGGTCACCGCCAGCGGCCCCGGCAATGCCCGCGCCCGCATGATCGCCTATCTCGCCGAACTGGGCCTCACCGAAGAAGATGTCGGCCAGCTCCTCACCCTGCCGGTCGAGCGGCTGGTGGAGGGCCTTGCCGCCACCGATCCGATCCTTGGCGGGCGGGTCTATTTCGGCCCGGTGCTGGACATGACCAACCTGCCGCGTCACCCCTTCTGGCCCGATGCGGCGCAGCAGTCGCTCGGCATCCCGATGATCCTGGGCAACACGCTCCACGAAACCCGCGCCTTCATCAACCCGCGGGGCGAGCAGATCACCACGCTCGACTGGCAGAACCTGCCGGAACGCCTCGCGCCGCAGATCAAGATCGACCTCGATCCGCGCTGGGTCGTCGCCCAATACCGGGCGCAATACCCGGACTGGAGCCCGCAAGAGGTGTTCTACGCCGCCACCACCACCGGGCGCAGCTGGCCCGGCCAGGTGATCGAGGCCGACGAGCGGGCGAGGGCGGGGGCCCCAGGCGACTCCGGGGCGACCTGGGTCTATCAGCTCGACCGCCCCTCGCCGGTGGACCCCCTGCGCGGCGCGGGGCACACGGACGACCTGCCCTACCTGTTCGGCACCCTCGACGCCGAGGGCAGCTATTCCGGCACGGATGAGCGCGCGCGCGAGATCAGCCAGCAGATGATGCGCGCCTTCACCGGCCTCGCGCGCACCGGCCGCCCGGGACTCGATTTCTGGAGCAACTACACGCTGCCCGAGCGCGCCACCCTCGTCATCGGCGAGGAAGCCACGCGCATGGTGGACGACCCGCGCCGCTGGCAACGCGAGCTATGGAGCCTCGCCCCCTACATCCAGCCCGGCAGCTAGGCCCCGCCGGCGCGGCACCGCTGGCGAGAGTGCGGCGGAGATATCACACCCCGCTCGCAACCTCTTCTGCTCCCTGCGCGATTCGTTCCCGCCGGCTTGACAGGCCGGCACCGTTGGGGGCAAGGGGCCGATGACACCGGTGTCTGAAGCCGGGCCATATGGAAGCAGGATGTCTGGGACAGCGGCCGCCCCGTCGAGGCGCAGGCCCTTCTTCCCGAAGACACCGCAGCACTTTGGGGAGGTTGACATGACGCACTCGTATATTCGCCCGAATTTGAAGGCCGCTCTGCTGGCGGGCGGCGCGCTGATGCTGCCCGGCGCGGCGCTGGCGCAGGAGCTTCCGCAAAATTCGCTGCCGGAATCCTCCGACCAGATCGACGAGCAGCTCAGCGAGGAGGTGCCCGCCAACGCGATCGTCGTCACCGGCTTTCGCGAATCGCTGAACGCCGCCATCGCCGCGAAGCGTGCCTCGGCCAGCCAGGTCGACGTGATCGTGGCCGAAGATATCGCCAAGTTCCCGGACACCAACCTCGCGGAATCGCTCCAGCGCGTGCCCGGCATCGCCATCCAGCGCGATGCGGGCGAGGGGCGCAACATCGTCGTGCGCGGCCTTGGCGCCCAATTCACCCGCGTGCGGGTCAACGGGATGGAGGCGGCCGCCAGCTCGTCCTCCGATTCCGGCGGGGGCGGCACCGGCCGCAGCTTCGACTTCAACGTCTTCGCGTCCGAGCTGTTCAGTTCGATTGTCGTGCACAAGACCGCGCAGGCGTCGCTCGACGAGGGCTCGCTTGGCGCCGTGGTCGATCTCAACACCGGCAACCCGCTGGCCTACGATCCGGGCTTCAGCCTCGTGGGCTCGGCGCAGGTGCGCTATAACGACCTCAACGACGATGCCGGCCCCCGGCTTGCCGGCCTGCTGAGCTGGACGAACCCGGACCAAACGTTCGGCGCATCCGTGTCGGCTGCCTATTCGCAGTACGTCACGTCGGAACTGGGCAACAACACCGTCCGCTGGCAGCAGGCGGCGTTCGGCTCGGTCGAGGGCACGCCCTGCTACAGCGGCGGCACCTACGTGCCCAGCGGGGCGTGCAACGAGGCTGGTCTCGCATTCCATCCGCGTATCCCGCGCTATGGCCTGTTCGAGCACGATCGCGAGCGTCTGGGCCTCACCGGTTCGGTTCAGTGGGCGCCTTCGGAGCGCACGAAAATCTCCATCGACGGGCTGTACTCCTCGTTCTCCGGCGACCGCAGCGAGATCTTCGCCGAGGTGCTGTTCCGCGGCAATGAGCGGCTGATCGACGTCGTCGACTACAGCGTCGATGAAAACAACAACATGGTCACCGGCACGTTCGACAATGCCTGGGTGCGGACGGAAAACTACCTTCGCGAAGGCAAGACGGAATTCTATCAGTATTCCGGCCGCCTGGAGCAGGAGCTGACCGATACGCTGGCGCTGAACGTGCTTGCCGGCAAGTCGAAGTCGGAGGCCAATCGGTCGAGAGAGACGACGCTGATCTTCGACGATCGCGACTTCGACGGCTACAGCTTCGATTACACCGACATGTATAGTCCGGTCCTGACCTTCGCCGGCGGGCTCGACGATCCGGCGCAGTTCCAGCTGGCCGAGTTCCGCGACCGCCCGGCGCTCGTCACGAACGAGTACGAGACGCTGTCGGGCAATCTGGTGTGGGAAGCGACCGAGGGCGCGTCCATCGAGGCCGGCGCGCTCTATCGCAAGTTCACCTACGATGTGGAATCCTTCACCCGCGACAGCACCTATTGCGCCGCCTTCACCTGCGCGGCGGGACAGTACGGTCTCCCGGTCACCGCGAATATCGCCGAACTGTTCGAGCTGGGCGATGCCGGGCAGCCGGACGGCACGACCTCGAGCTGGATCATCCCGAATATCGAGGCGGCGGCGGATGCGGTCAATCTCTACGGGCGTGACGCGATCCCCGATCTGGGCAACACGTCGTCCGTGACCGAAGAGGTGACCGGCGGCTACTTCCAGGCGAACTGGGATACCTACGCGCTGGGCTTCCGCTTCACCGGCAATTTCGGAACACGCTACGTCCACACGGACCAGAGCTCGACCGGCTTCCAGGGCTCGACCGAGGTCACCGTCGAGCGAAGCTACGACGACTGGCTGCCCGCCCTCAACGCGAACTTCTTCGTTACCGACGACTTCGTCGTGCGCGGCGCGGTCAGCAAGGTCATCACCAGGCCTTCGCTCGGCACCCTTTCGCCCGGCGGTAGCATCGACCAGTTCAACTTCGGGCTGAGCTCGGGCAATCCCTTCCTCGATCCCTATCGGGCCACCGCCTATGACGTGGCGCTGGAATGGTACTTCGCGCCCGGCGCACTCGCCTCGGTCGCCGCTTTCGCAAAGGACATCGAAAGCTTCCCGATCAGCCAGACGCTCACGGGCACGTTCGAATCGTTCGCGGACTTCGGGTTCACGACCGTGCAGCTGACGGCGGGCACGCCGGTGTACAACGCGCTCGTTCTCGGCCAGAACCCCACCGCTCTCTTCAACTTCAACACCAGCGTCAACGGATCCGGCGCCAACCTGAAGGGCGTGGAACTGTCGCTGCAACTGCCGTTCAGCGTCTTTGCCGACGGCTTCCTGTCGAACTTCGGCATTCTCGGGAACGCGACCTTCATCGACAGCGATGTCGATTATACCATTGCCCTTCCGGGCACGGTGCTCAACACCGGGGGCAATCCGTCCTTCTCCGCCGGCGAAGCAACGACAGCCATATACACGCGCCCGCTGATCGATCTGGCAAAGAGGGCGTTCAACGGCACCCTCTACTACGAGGATGACGCGTTCTCGGCCCGCGTGTCGGCCGCCTGGCGCGACAGCTACATCGACGGGGTCAGCGGCAACCGGAACATCTTCGAAGGGTTCGACAGCACGCTGAATGTCGACGCCTCGATCCGCTACCGGATCTCGGAGATGCTCGAAATCTCGCTCGAAGGCACCAACCTGACCGACGAGTATCGCGAGCGCTGGGTCAACGACCCGTCGCAGCGCAACTACGAGAACAACCATTTCGGCCGGGTGATCATGGCGGGCGTCCGCTTCCAGCTGTGAGCCGAAGGGACGGGAGGCCCGGAATGGACGTGGAGCGGCGCATGCTGCTGGCGGGCGGCGCCGCGCTGCTCGCCTCCGGCGCTGGTCCGGTGGCGGCGCAGACCGCGCCGCCGGCCACCGGCGGCCCGCTGCCGCCCGGCCCGGCCCAGCCGAGCGAGACGATCGACCTGTGGCCCGCCGGCGCGCCCGGCATGCCTGCCCGCCCGCCACTGGAGGTGGTGGAGGATCGATCGAGCGATCCCGTTTTCCGCGACCGTTCGGCGCAAGGCATCGCCGTGCCCCGGCTGGCGGTGTTCCGCCCGGAGCGGCCGAACGGCGCCGCGGTGCTGTTGATGCCGGGCGGCGGATATCGCTATGTCGTGGTCGACAAGGAAGGGTACGAACTGGCGCGCTGGCTCACCCCGCGCGGCTTCACCGCCTTCGTCCTGTTCTATCGCCTGCCGGGCGACGGCTGGGCGGCCGGGCCGGACGTGGCCCTGTCCGATGCGCAGCGCGCCATGCGCCTCATCCGCCACCGCCATGCCGAGTACGGCATCGATCCGGAGCGGGTCGCGGCGATGGGCTTTTCCGCCGGCGGCCATCTCTGCGCCGATCTCGGCACCCGCTTCGACCATCGCGCCTACGAGCCCGTCGACGAGGCCGATGCGCTCAGCGCCCGGCCGCACGACGTCGCGCCGATCTATCCGGTCGTCTCCATGACTCCCGGCGTCGCCCATGCCGGCTCGCGCGACCTGCTGCTCGGCCCAAACCCTTCCGCCGAGCTGGAGGCGCGCCATTCGCCCGACCGCAACGTGCCGGCAAACGCGCCGCCCTTCTTCCTGCTCCACGCAGAGGATGACGGCTCGGTGCCGGTCGAAAACACGCTGCTGATGCGCGCCGCGCTCAAGGCAAGCGGCATCCCGGTGGAGACGCACCTCTATCATGAAGGCGGCCACGGCTTCGGCCTGCGCCAGACCATCGGCAAGCCGGTCGAGCTGTGGCCGGAATTGTGGCTTGCCTGGGCGAAGGCGGCCGGTCTCGCATGATCCGCACGAGCCGTCGTTCGTGGCTGGCCGGGGCCGCCGGGGCGGGGCTCACCACCGCATGCGCCCCGCTTGCAAGCACCGGCGGCAAGCCGGGCAATGCCGTTGCAAGCCCGCTGCAATCGACGCCTCCGCGTGAATACCTGCGCGGCTTCGACAACCAGCGCATCGCGGACCAGGGCAACGGCACCTTCCTCAACCCGCTGATTTCCGGCGATCGGCCCGATCCGGCGATCCTGCGCGATGGCGAGGATTACTACCTCACCTTCTCCACCTTCGACGCCTATCCCGGCCTCACCATCTGGCATTCGCGCGATCTGGTGAACTGGCGGCCGCTCCAGCCCGCGCTCCACCGCAATATCGGATCGGTCTGGGCGCCCAGCCTGCACAGGGATCGCGGGCGCTACCTCCTCTACATCCCCGCGGTGGCGCAGACGGGGAACGATACCTTCGTCACCTGGGCGGACCACATCGAAGGCCCGTGGAGCGAGCCCATCCCGCTCGGCCTCCCCAACCATATCGACCCGTGCCACGCGGTGGGCGAGGACGGCAGCCGCTGGCTGTTCCTCTCGGGCGGAGACCGGGTGCGCCTGTCGGACGACAACCTCTCGCTCGCCGGCCCGGTGGAGCATGTCTACGATCCGTGGCGCTACCCGTCGGACTGGATCGTGGAAGGCTTCGCGCCGGAAGGGCCCAAGATCCACCGCATCGGCGCGTGGTTCTACATGATCACCGCCATCGGCGGCACGGCCGGCCCGCCCACCGGGCACATGGTGATCGCCGCCCGCTCGCGCTCGATCCACGGGCCCTGGGAGCACCATCCGAGGAACCCGCTGGTGCGCACCACCTCGGTGGACGAGGCCTGGTGGTCGCGCGGCCATGCCAGCCTTGTGCAGGCGCCGGACGAGAGCTGGTGGTCGCTCTATCACGGCTACGAGAACGGCTTCTGGACCCTTGGCCGCCAGTGCCTGATGGATCCGGTGCGCTTCACGCCCGACGGCTGGTTCGAGATGACCGGCGGCGATCTCTCCCAACCCATCGCCAAGCCCGGCGCCGGCGCAACAGCGGGCACGGCCCAGCCGCACGGCATGGCCCTGTCGGACGATTTCTCGCAGCCGCTGCAGCTCGGCCGCAAATGGTCCTTCTTCCGCCCCGCGCCCGACGAGGGCAAGCGGGTGCGCACCGCCAACGGCACCCTCCACTTCGCCGGCAAGGGGGAGGCACCCTCCTCGGGCTCGCCGCTGCTTGTGACTGCCGGCGACCGCAGCTACACCTTCGAATGCGACATCGAATGCGCAGAAGGGGGACGGGCGGGCCTGATCCTGTTCTACGACGACAAGCTCTATGCCGGCCTCGGCTTCGACGCGGAGCGCTTCGTCACCCACCAATACGGGATCGAGCGGGCGCGCCCGGCTAATCCGCACGGCCGGCGCATGCGCATGCGCGTCACCAACGACCGCCACATCGTCACCTTCGACACGAGCGGGGATGATGGCCGCACCTGGCACCGCTTCGACCGCGGCATGGAGGTGTCGGGCTATCACCACAATGTGCGCGGCGGCTTCCTGATGCTGCGCCCCGGGCTCTATGCCGCAGGGCCGGGCGAGGCGCGCTTCCGCGACTTCCGCTTCACCGCTCTCGAAAGCTGAACGCCGTGCGCACACCCTTTCGCCTGCCGCCCGCACCGGGCGCGCCCACCCAGCGCCGGACCGTCCTGAAAGGCGCGCTGGCGCTCTCCGCCGGCGCGCTGATCGGCGGCTGCGAGGCACGGCTCAGCAATCTGTTCACCAGTTCCGACACCCATCCGGCCGATTATCCCACGGTGCAGGCGGTGGAGGAGATGGGCCGGCTGCTCGAGCGGGAAACCGGCGGGCGGCTCGGGATCAAGGTCTTCGCCGGCGGACAGCTGGGCAGCGAGACCGATACGCTGGAGATCACCAGCTTCGGCGGGCTCGATCTCAACCGCGTCAATCTCGCGCCGCTCAATTCCATGGAGCCGGCGACGATCCCCTTCGCGCTGCCCTTCGTGTTCGAGTCGGTCGAGCATATGCGCCGGGTGGCGGACAGCGAGGTCGGCGACGAAGTGCTCGCCTCGCTGGAGCCGCATGGGCTGATCGGCCTGTGCTTCTACGATTCGGGCGCGCGCCATTTCTACAACACCCGCGGGCCGATCCGCACGCCCGCCGACATGGCTGGGCTCAAGCTGCGCGTGCCGGCCTCCGACCTCTATGTCGCGATGGTCAACGTGCTGGGCGCCAATGCCGTGCCGATCCCCTATGGCGAGGTCTACCAGGCGCTGGCGCAGGGCGTGATCGACGGGGCGGAAAACAACTGGCCTTCCTTCGTCAGCGCACGCCACTACGAGGTCGCCGGCTTCTACAGCCTCACCGCCCACCTGCTGACGCCCGAAGTGCTGGTGATGAGCGCCGCCGCCTGGAACGAACTTTCGCCCGAAGACCGCACGCTGGTGAAGCGCGCCGCGCGGGCTTCCGTCCCGTACATGCGCCGCCTATGGGATGCGCGGGTGGCAGAGGCGCGCGAGACCATCCTCGCCTCGTCCGTGAAGGTCAACGAGGTCGAGACCGAGCCCTTCGCCACCCTGATGCGCCCGGTGTGGGACGAATTCGTCACCACCCCGCAGCAGGCCTCGCTGGTCGAACGCATCCTCGCGATGGGAGGCAGCGCTTGAGCACCATATCCGCCTGGCTGATCCGCTTCGGCGCCTTCGGCCTCGTCGCCATGACCGGGATCATCGGCTGGCAGGTCTTCGGCCGCTACGCGCTGCAGTTCAGCCCCTCGTGGACCGAGCAGGCGAGCCTCGTGCTGATGATCTGGTACGTGATGTTCGGCGCCGCCGCCGGCGTGTACGAGGGGTTCCACATCCGCATCGCGATGCTGGAGGAGAAGCTCGGCCCGCGCGCCGGCACCGTCCGGCGCATCGTCGCGATCATCGTCGCGCTGATGGGGCTGGTGCTGCTGGTCTACGGCGCGCAGCTCTGCTGGCTGGTGCGCGACAACGTCATTCCCTCGCTCGGGGTCAGCCGCTCCATTGCCTATCTGCCGCTGCCCTTCTCGGGCCTGCTGATGGTGGTGTTCTCCATTCCCCGCATGATCAGCGGCGCGCCTTATGCCGACCACGATATCACGCAGGAGAGCGACTGATGGAACTGCTCGTCCTGTTCGGGGTGTTCTTCGTGCTGCTGGCGATCGGCGTGCCGGTCGGCTTCTCGCTGCTCGGCTCCTCGCTGGCGTGCTTCGCGGCGATGGGCATCCCGCCGATCGTCGCGGTGCAGCGCGTGGCGGCCGGGATCAGCGTGTTCGCGCTGATGGCGATCCCGTTCTTCATCTTCGCCGGCGACCTGATGTATCGCGCCGGCATCGCGGAACGGCTGGTGCGGGTGGCCGAAGCGGCGATGGGGCGGATGAAGGGCGGGCTCGGCCTCGTCAATGTCGGCGCCTCGATGATGTTCGGCGCGGTCTCGGGCTCGGCCATCGCCAGCGCCTCGGCCATCGGATCGAGCATGATTCCGCTGATGAACGACAAGAAGTACCCGACCGACTACTCGGTCAACGTCACCGTCACGGCGGCAATCGTCGGCCTGCTGATCCCGCCCTCGCACAACATGATCATCTACTCGGCCGCCTCGGGCATCGGCGTGTCTGTGGGCGACCTGTTCATCGCCGGCGTCATTCCGGGCGTGCTGACCGGCCTGATGCTGATGGCGGTCGCCTATATCATCGCCCGCCGCCGCGACCTGCCGCGCGGCCTGTTCCCGGGCTGGGGCGCCTTCCTCCGCGCGGCCGCCTATGCGGTGCCGGGCCTGATGACCGCGCTGATCATCATGGGCGGCATCATCAGCGGCATCTTCACCGCCACCGAGAGCTCGGCCATCGCGGTGATCTACACCATCCTCGTCGGCGTGCTCGTCTATCGCAGCCTCGGCTGGCACGCCTTCTGGGAAGCGGCGGCCAAGTCCGTGCGCACCGCCTCGATGGTGCTGTTCATCATCGCCGCCGCCACGGCCTTCGGCTTCTGCCTCGCCTTGCTGGAAGTGCCCGCCGCGCTCGGCGCGCTGATCGGCACGATCACGTCGGACCCGCTGCTGACCCTGCTGATCATCAACGTGATGCTGCTGGCGCTCGGCACCTTCATGGACATGGCCCCGCTGATCGTGATCACCACGCCGATCTTCCTGCCGGTCGCCATGGGCGTGGAGGTGGACCCGGTCCATTTCGGCATCATCATGATGCTCAACCTGGGCATCGGGCTGGTCACGCCGCCGGTCGGGTCGGTGCTGTTCGTGGGCTCGGCCATCGGGCGCCTGCCGGTCACGACGCTGATCCGCACGATCTGGCCCTTCTACGCCACCCTGATCGCCGCTTTGATGCTGATCACCTACATCCCCGCTCTGTCCCTCTGGCTGCCGAGCCTGTTCGGGGTGGAGTAGGGTGCGGGGCGGGCCAGCCGCCCAGCACCGCGATGCCAGGGCCTGCCGGAAAGGCGCTGTCGGCGCAGGCGGCGCCGGCCGAATGGTCGAGTAGGGGGGGTGGACCGGAGCGCCTCCGCACCGGCTCGGCAAGGAAGCGACCTCAACCGGAGTCGCAGCCGGAGGGGTGAAGCCCAGCAGCGTCCATGTCCGGCCCCCGCGCCGAGCGGAGCGCGGGCTTGGCGGCCCGCGCAGAGCATTCGCATGCCGACATCGGCAGGGCCCCGCGGCGGACATGCCATCTATGGGCGCTCTCCCGCGAACGAGCACGGAGCGCCGCGCCAGCCGACCAGGCGCGACGCACGGGGCAATCCTGTCGACTGCCATGAGTCGATGGGGGTTACGGACCTGCCAGTTCCCGCTGCCGCACAGGCGCCTGAGGACGCATCAGGCTCCAGGCACCGACGCTCTTGCGCAATGGCCGCCCGCGCCGGAGCATCGCGGCCCGGTTCGCGCCGCCCCTGCGAGCCGCCGCACCCGATGATCCGATCGCATCGGACCCATGGCCGCGCGGCCCGTGCACCGCCCGCGCGGCCGCCCAGGGCGCGCAACCCGCCACCGCTCGCCTGCGCGCTACAGCGTCACGCCCCGCTTCCATAGCGCGATCACCCGCTGGCCGCCGCGCTCGGCCGCGGTGGGCTCGCCGCTGGCGATGGCGAGCAGGGTCTGCGCGAACGCCTCCGTCACCGCATCCGCATCGCCGCCGAGCATCCGTCCGGCATCGAAGTCGATCCACCCGCTCTTCGCCTGCGCGAGGCCCGAATTGGAGGCCACCTTCACCGTGGGCACGGGGAAGCCGAGCGGCGTGCCGCGCCCAGTGGTGAACAGGATCATCGTCGCGCCCGCAGCGGAAAGCGCGGTGGAGGACACCGCATCGTTGCCCGGCGCTTCCAGCAGGCTGATCCCCGGCTTCTCCGCGATGCCACCATAAGCGAGCACGTCCACCAGCGGCGCCTTGCCCCCCTTCTGCACCGCGCCGAGCGACTTCTCCTCCAGCGTGGTGATCCCGCCGGCGATGTTGCCGGGGGAGGGGTTCTCCGAAACGGGCTGCCCCTGTTCCAGGAAATAGCGCTTGAAGCGGTTGAGCAACGCACCCGCCTCGGCGAACACTTCCGGCGAGGTGGCCCGGGCGAACAGCGCGTCCTCCGCGCCAAAAATCTCCGGGATCTCGGTCAGCACCAGCTTGCCGCCGCTGGCGCTCAACCGGTCGCTGAAGCGGCCCAGCAGCGGGTTGGCGGTAAGGCCGGAAAACGCATCCGACCCGCCGCACTTCAGCCCCACCGCCAGCGCGGAGGCAGGCGCCTCCTCCCGCTCGCAGATCTCGATCTCCTCGACCAGCTCCTCGATCAGCGCCAGCGCGCGCTCGCGCTCGTCGCCCGGCTCCTGCGCGCGCATGATCCGCAGCTTGCTGCGGCTGCGCTCCGGCACCAGCGCCACGAGATCGTCGAGCTGGTTCGATTCGCAGCCCAGCCCCACCAGCACCACGCCGCCCGCATTGGGGTTGTCGCACAAGGCCGCCAGCGCCGCCCGCGTGCCCGCAAGGTCGTCCCCCAGCTGGGAACAGCCATGCGGGTGCCCGAAGCCGACCACCGCATCGACCCGCCCCCGGTGGATCTCGGAGGCCTCGCGCGCCACCATCTCCACGAGCGGCGCCACGCAGCCCACCGTGGGCAGCAGCCACACTTCGTTCCGGGTGGCGAAGCGCCCGTCGGCCCGGCGGTATCCACGCCACGTTCCGAGCACCTCGGCCGCCCCCACCGCCTGCACCGCGCCCTGCTCGCCATAGGCCAGCTCGCCCGCCAGAGCGGTCTTGAGATTGTGCGTGTGGACATGCTCGCCCGGCGCGATACCTTGCGTCGCAAGGCCGATCCGCTCGCCATATTTCACCACTGGATCGCCGGGGCCGTGCGCCACCAGCGCGAATTTGTGCCCGCGAGGGATCGCGTCGACCAGGTGCTGCTCGCCCGTGCCCACAAGCACCCGCTCGCCGGCATCCAGGTCGCGCAGCGCCACCGCGACGCTGTCCGCCGGATGGCACTGCCAGGCCGCGGAGGAGGCGGCATCCCGCTCCGCAAGGCGCGCTTCTTCGATCATAGCAATGTCAGCCAATCCGTCGCCTGTCGGCGGTTGAACTCGGGCGCGAGCACGGGCACACGCATCATGATACCGGTTACCCCGGGTCTATCATGGTGCATTTTCGGCCACAATATGCTGTGCCGGCTGGGAATTGCCAGATGCGCTGATCTGACTGAGAGAGAGCCCGATGCCCATTCCCCTTCGCCTCCACCCCGATCGGCTGTTTCCCGCCGAGCCGGGCACCCGCGCCCTGGCCCGCCAGTTCTACGAGCAGGTCGCCGGCCTGCCGATCGTCAGCCCCCACGGCCATACGGACCCGGCCTGGTTCGCGCAGAACCAGAACTTCGGCAATGCGGCCGAGCTGCTGCTGGTGCCCGACCATTACGTGTTCCGCATGCTCTACTCGCAGGGCCACAAGCTGGAGCCGCTGGGCATTGGCGGGCACGAATCCGACCCGCGCGAGGCATGGCGCACCTTTGCCGAAAACTACTTCCTGTTCCGCGGCACGCCCTCGCGCCTGTGGCTCGACTGGGTCTTTTCGGAGGCGTTCGGCATCGACGTGCGCCTCGATGGCAGCACCTCCGACCTCTATTACGACACGATCACCGAAGCCCTGAAGCGCGACGAGTTCCGCCCCCGCGCGCTGATGGACCGCTACAATATCGAGGTCATCTGCACGACCGAAAGCCCGCTCGACCCGCTGGAGCACCATTCCACCCTCCAGGGCACCCCTTGGGCGAAACGCGTCATCACCGCCTACCGCCCGGACCCGGTGGTCGACCCGGAATTCGACGGCTTCACCGCTAACCTCGCCCGCTTCTCCGAGCTCACGAACGAGGATTGCACAAGCTGGCAGGGCTACCTTGCCGCCCACCGCAAGCGCCGCGCCTTCTTCCGGCAGATGGGCGCCACCTCCACCGATCACGGCCACCCCACCGCCGCAACCGCCAACCTCTCCTCCACGGAGGCCGAGGCGCTGTTCGACCGGGTGAAGCAGGGCAATGCCACGCCGCACGACGCCGAGCTGTTCCGCAGCCAGATGCTCACCGAAATGGCCGGGATGAGCCTCGAGGACGGCCTCGTCATGCAGATCCACCCGGGCGCAGTCCGCAACCACAACCGCCAGCTGCTGGAGCGCTTCGGCCGCGACAAGGGCGCCGACATCCCGATGCGCACCGACTACGTCCACGCGCTGCAACCGCTGCTCGACAAGTTCGGCAACGAGGCGAGCCTGTCGATCATCCTCTTCACGCTGGACGAGAGCAGCTATGCCCGCGAACTGGCGCCGCTCGCCGGCCATTATCCGTGCTTGAAGCTGGGCCCGGCCTGGTGGTTCCACGACAGCCCCGAAGGGATGCGCCGCTTCCGCCTCAACACCACCGAGACGGCCGGCTTCTACAACACGGTCGGCTTCAACGACGACACCCGCGCCTTCCTCTCGATCCCCGCGCGGCACGATGTCGCCCGGCGGATCGATTGCGGCTTCCTCGCGCAACTCGTCGCCGAGCACCGGATCGAGGACTGGGAGGCGGCCGAACTGGCGCAGGACCTCACCTACAACCTCGTCAAGAAGGCCTACAGGCTGTGAGGCTCTCCGCCGAAGAGAGCGGCCACCTGCCGCCCGAAGTGGAGCGCTATGGCTACGACCGCGAATATCAGGGCGTCGGCATCGTCCATTTCGGCATCGGCGCGTTCCACCGGGCGCACCAGGCCTGGTACACCGATCTCGCCATGGAGACGGGGGATCGCGATTGGGCGATCTCGGGCGTCTCGCTGCGCTCCGCCTCGGTGGCGCACCAGCTGGAGCCGCAGGACGGGCTCTATACGCTCACCGAGCGCTCGGGCGTGGATGCGCGCACCCGGCTGATCGGCGCGGTGCGCGAGGTGCTGTTCGCGCCCGAACAGCGCGAGGCGGTGGTCGCCCGCATCGCCGCGCCCGAATGCCGCATCGTCAGCTTCACCATCACCGAGAAGGGCTATGCGAGAGGCGAGGGCGGGGCACTCGACCACGAGGCGGCGGCACAAAGCTTCTACCCCCTGCTGGCCGAGGCGCTCGAGCAGCGCATGGCAAACGGCTTGCCCGGCCTCACGCTGCTGCCCTGCGACAATCTCGCGGATAACGGCGCCGTGCTGCGGCGGCTGTTGGGCGAGTGGCTCGCGCGCGAGGAGCCCGAACTGGCGCGCTGGTTCGAGCGCGAATGCGCGGTTGCCTCCACCATGGTCGACCGCATCGTGCCGCGCACCGCGCCCGAGGACCTCGCCACGCTGGAGCGGCGCCTCGGCATGACCGACGAGGGCGCGGTGTTCACCGAAGCCTTCAGCCAGTGGGTGATCGAGGACAATTTCGCCGGCCCACGCCCGCGCTGGGAAGCGCACGGCGCGCAGATCGTCTCCGACGTCGCCCCTTACGAGACGGCCAAGCTGCGCATGCTCAACGGCGCCCACTCGCTGCTCGCCTATTGCGGCCTTCGCGCCGGATATGAGTTCGTGCACGAGGCGGTCGCCGATGCGCAGCTTCGCACGCTCGCCGAGCGGCTGATGCGCGAGGAGGCGGCGCCGACCATCGAGCGGGCGGCGGATCAGGACCTCGACGCCTATGCCGACCAGCTGCTCGCCCGCTTCGCCGACCCGGCTTTGCGCCACCGCCTCGCCCAGATCGCCATGGACGGCAGCCAGAAGATCCCCCAGCGCTGGCTCGACACTGCCCTGTGGCACCGTCGGCGCGGCTCTGCGGCCCCCGCCATCGCGGAAGCCTTCGACGCCTGGATCTGGCACCTGCAGGATGGCCGCTTCGTCGACGATCCGCTGGCCCCGGAGCTGCGCGAGGCGCTCGCCGGCGGCGGCAGCGAAGGCCTGCGCCAGGCCTGCTTCACCGCCCGCGAGGGCCGCCCGCCGATCTTCGCCGGCTACGAGGACCTGGCCTAAATCCAGCGCTGGTCGTGGGGCTGGCGGTGGGGCGGAGGGCGCTCCTGCCTCGCCGAGGCGCGGCCGAGAGAACCGGCGCCGGCGCTCCTGCCGCCAGGGGCGGGGGCCGCCCTCGCATGCGGGCCGACCTCGCCTGCGGGCCCAGTCCGAGCAATGGCCGATCCGGAGGACGCTACGGCCGGGCTGGTCGTGCCGCCGTATGTTTGCGGCTGCACAAATGACCCGCGACGAGGCCAGCTTCAGCGAACGTCCGGTGCCGGACTGGGCGGACCGAGACAGCCCCTCGCGGCAATGTCGCGGCGATCAGCGCGGCACCGGCTCATGCGCCACGCGACGAGGCGGGCCGACACGATGCTTCTGCCGCGGCAGGGCTGCGCCCGTCCCTGCGGCACCGCCTCCGTCGCCGCGCAGCCGGGCCGGTCAACGCGATGCTCCCGGGCGGATGCTGCGGCTGTTCGCGGCACCTGCTCATGCCCCGCGACGGCGCGGGCCGACACGATGCTTTCCTCGCGCCGGTGCTGCCGCCACGCACCAGCCCCCGTCGTGGGCGGATCGTGCCTGCCATCGGGCGCAGGTTCAGCCGAAGCCCAATCGCTCCCCCTCGACGCGACCTCAACCGCCGACCGCCCTTCCGCGGCAACCGCGCAGTCAAGCACCGCACCCCCGCGCACGGCCCGAGCAGCGCTGCACCTGCTATTCCGCCACCCAATCGCGCCGCAGGTTCGGCCCCGCCAGCGCCATCAGCAGCGCCGCGAGCACATAGAGCAGCAGCGCGAACAGCATGGACCAGCGCAGCGCCTCCTCGGCATGGATCGGCGTCAGGATCTCCGACAGCGCCCCCAGCGCATAGATTCCGCCGCCCAACCCAATCAAGTTGTTGATCAGCAGGAACAACGCGGAGGCGGTCGAGCGCGCGGGCGGCGCCACGAGGTGCTGCACCGCCGACAGCACCGGGCCCAGCCAGATATAGGCCAGCGCCTGCGGGATCACGAACAGCACGAAGGCGACAGTCGCACTCGAACTGCTGATCCCGAGCGCGAAGAGCGGCGCCGCCACCAGATAGGCCGTTGCCGGCACCCAGGAATAGAACGCCCGGTCGCGCCCGCCCAGCCGGTCGCCCAGCCAACCCCCGCCGAGCACCCCCGCCACGCCGCCCGCCAGTAGCAGCGCGCCGAAGAACTGCGACGCCTGCACCAAGCTGAAGCCGAAGCTGCGCATCAGCAGGCTCGGCAGCCAGAAGGCCACGCCATAGCCCACCATCGACCCCGACGCCGCGCCGAAGGAGAGCAGCCAGAACGAGGGCTTCCTCGCCAGCACCGCCGCCGTCTCGCGCACGGTCGGCCGGTTGGGCGCGGTGCTGGCACGGCAGGGCGAGGGGCCGGGCGAGGGTGCGGCAAAGGAGCCACGCCGGTCGCGCACCAGCAGCTTGAACGGCACCGCCAGCAGCAGCCCGGCCAGCCCGACCACGAAGAAGGCGAGCCGCCAGTCCACCCTCGCCGCGATATACCCCCCCGTCAGCACCCCCGCCGCCGAGCCCAGCGGAATGCCCAGCGAATAGACCGACAGCGCCCGCGCCCGCCGCTCGCTGGGGAAATAGTCGCCGATCAGCGCGTAGGAGGGCGCCACGCCCCCCGCCTCGCCGATGCCCACACCGAGCCGCGCAAGGAAGATGTGCCAGAAGCTCTGCGCCATCCCGCACAAGGCGGTGAACCCGCTCCAAACCACCAGCGAAAGGGTGATGACCCAGGTGCGGCTCGTCCGGTCGGCCAGCGCCCCCAGCGGCACCGCCAGCGTGGAATAGAGCAGCGCGAAGGCGATCCCGCCCAGCAGCCCCATCTCGCCATCTTTCAGCCCCAGATCCGCCTGGATCGGCGCGGCGAGGATGGCGAGGATCTGCCGGTCGAGAAAGTTGAAGATATAAACGAGCAGCAACATCGCCAGCACCGTGCGCGGGCTGCTCCCCACCTCGGCCCGCCGGTCCGCCGCCGCGCCTGTCGCGAGCGTCATCTCAGCCCCTGTCCCCAACGAAGTTCGGCCCGGCGAGGAGGGTCTCGACCGGCGAGCGCCTGCGGCTCTTCGAGCAGCGGCGCATGGCCGCGCCGGGGCACCTCGACCGCCGCGAAGGGCCCGGAATGCAGTTCTGCCATCCGCGCGGCCGTAGCGGCAGAGTGCATGTCCGACAAAGCCCTCCGCACCACCAGCACGCTTTTGTCCCCGGTCGCCTGCCACAGCCCCACAGGTCGGGCGGAGCAACCCCATCGGCCGTCTCGACGCCCAGCGCTCGCGGGCATAGGCGAAGGCGGCGCGTCCGTCCTCGCGCAGGCGGCAGGTGCGCCGGGCGAAGTGCTCCCACTCCCCCGGCTCGAAATCGGGAAAGGCCTCGCGGTGGATCGCCGCGCAGGCCGCCGCCGCCTCGCCCAGCCAGGCGAAACCTGCGCCCCCGACACAGGAGGCGATCCGCGCCAGCCCGCCGGCTCCCGCTCCGAAAAAGGAGCATCGATCCCCTCAGCTTCATCCACACCGGCAGCCGAGCAGCCCGACAAGCGCCCGCCGGCCGAGGCCCCGCCCTTGCAAGGCTCTTGCGGCAGCCACGCAAAGCCGGTGAAGAGGTGAGTAAACCTGGTTTTCATCTCTTTCGTTCATCACGTGACGCATGTTGACCTCGATCACGCTCGCCCTGCTCGCCGCCGCTTCGGCAATTGTCCTGGCCATCCACCGCGACCGCCGCGCGCACCCGGGCGAGGCGTCCGCCCTGCCGACGCCCGAGCGTGAGCCCCAGCCCCAAGCCCGGCCCCAGCCCGAGCCGCAGCCGCACCTCGAGTGCGCGCCCGAGCCGCAGCCCGAGCCGGAGGCGCAGCCCGAACCCGAGCTCGACACCGCCGCATCCACCCCCGCCGATGTCCCCGCCGCGCCAGCGCTGCGGCCGGAATATCACGGCCCCTTCGCGGCCATGCGCCGCGCGCCGCCGCGCACCTACTTCGCCATCATCGAGATCGATCGCTTCGCCGCCACGCGGAGCACGGTCGGCTTCGAGATCGCCAACGCCATTCTGGCGGTCGTCGGCCAGCGCCTGCGGGCCAGCCTGATGGATCCCTGCGCGGGCCGCACCGGCCAATCCTCGCTCGAATTCACCTTCGCCGCCTTCTCCGACGAGGAGGCCCGCACCGGCCTCGAACGCTGCCTGCGCTGCGTGGAGGAGCCGATCGAGGTGGAGGGCATCGCCTTCCGCCTGCGCGCCACCGTCGCCTTCGCCGCCACCGGTTCGGGGGAGCAGGCGCTGTCCGATGCGCTGGTCCACACGCTCGTCGGCGCGCTCGCCGCCGAGGGGCCCGAGCGGGTGCGCTGGATCGCGCCGGCGCCGGGCGACAAGGCCGAGATCGCCGACCTCGCCATCCTGCGCGCGCTGCCCAACGCGCTCAAGTCGGGCGAGCTGACGCTGCATTACCAGCCCAAGTTCGACTGCCGCGAGGGCACGATCCCGTCGGCCGAGGCGCTGCTGCGCTGGAACTCCCCCACGCTCGGCCCGGTGCCCACGCAGCGGATCATTCTCCTCGCCGAACAGACCGGGGCGATCCACGAACTCACGCTCTGGGCGGTCGAGCAGGCCTCCCGCGATCTGACGGCCTTGGCGGCGGCCGGGCACGATCTGGCGCTTTCCGTCAACCTGTCGGGGCTGCTGATCGCCGACCGCACCTTCATGCTCGACCTGCTGGAGCGGATCCGCGCGGCCCCCGGCCGGCTCGGCGTGGAGATCACCGAAACCGCGGTGATCGACGATCCGGAGGCCGCGATCGAAAACCTCGCCGCCTTCTCGGCCGCCGGTGTGCCGGTGGCGATCGACGATTTCGGCTCCGGCCTGTCCTCGCTCAGCTATCTGAAGCGCCTGCCCGCGCACGAGTTGAAGATCGACCGCCAGTTCGTGATGGGCCTCACCGGCAGCCACCGCGACCCGCTCATCGTGCGCGCCTCCATCGACCTCGCCCACGCGCTGGAGATGACCGTCACCGCCGAAGGGGTGGAGGACGCGATGAGCCTGTCGCTGCTGCGGGTGATGGGCTGCGACGTGCTGCAGGGCTATTTCATCGCCAAGCCGATGCCGCTCGAGCGCCTGGTCACCTTCCTCTCCAGCGAGCAACGGCACCTCGAGGCCGCCGAACCGGCCCGCCCGCGCCGGGCGCGATAGCCCTGCGGACAATCCCCAAGCGGGACGGTGAAGTCCGTTAACTATTTGGCTTTACCAGGCTCTCACGCCTGCTGCTCCAGAGAGGGGGCGGCACAAGCAGGTCGCCTGCAGCAAGGAGAGCCGGCATGATTCACACATCGGGTAAGCAGTTCCGCCGGGCGGCAGCGCTGATCGCGCTCCCCCTCATCGCCCTCACCGCGCCCGCGCTGGCGCAGGATGCCTCCTCTTCCTCCTCCGCGCCGGCCACCGGCTCCGAGGCACGGCCGATCCGCAGCCTGCTCGGCCCGGTCGACCCGCGCGTCGGCAACATCCGCACCTTCAGGGGCCCGGTCGACCCGCAGGTCGGCAACATCCGCACCTTCGAGGGGAATGTGAATGCCCGCGTCGGCAACATCCGCACCTTCGAGGGCGATGTGAGTGCCAGCGTCGGCAACATCCGCACCTTCGATGGCGAGGTCGATCCCAGCGTCGGCAATATCCGCACCTTCACCGGCGAGGTCGATGCGAGCGTCGGGAACATCCGCACCTTCACGGGCGACCTCACGCCCTATGTCGGCAATATCCGCACCTTCGTGGGGAACATCCGCACGTTCGAGGGCCAGATCGACCCGGCCGTGGGGAACATCCGCACGTTCGAGGGGGACATCGATCCCTATGTCGGGAACATCCGCACCTTCTGGGGCTCGCTGACGCCCAAGGCCGGCGCGCTGGATCCGATGGTCGGCAATATCCGCACCTTCTCCGACGCCTTCCTCCCGCAGAGCGGCACGGTCCTCACCACCTGGGCGCAGAGCCAGGCCTCGGGCGACTACGCCGCGCTCGCGCAGCAGCTGCGCCAGCTGGAGAAGGACGGGGCCGCCATCTGGGGCAAGGCCGTGGCGACGCAAACCGGCAAGAGCTTCGCGGCCGGCTTCTCCGATGCCTTCTTCGCCCGCTGGGGCGTGGACCTGTCGAACCCCCAGTCGCTGGCCGGCTGGGACGTGATCGACCGCGAGCGCCTGCTCCTCGACTGGTACGACAACGTCCTGCTCTATTCGGGCATGGACAGCGCCGACCACTGGATGAACACCATCAACTGGACGCCCAAGCTGACCCAGACCCAGGGCGGCGGCTCGGATGCGGTCATCGGCCTCGTCGATTTCTACGCGGCCGACGATGCGGACCTCGCGTCCAAGACCGTGTACTGGGGCGGATACACCGACGTGGTCCACCCGCACGGCGCCGCCGTGGGCAGCCTGATCGTCGCCTCGCATGACGGGCGCGGCGTGATGGGCATCGCGCCCGACGCGAAGGTCGCGGCCTACAACCCGTTCGACGAGACGCTGACGGCGAGCTGGGAGGATGTCACCACCGGCATCGTCGAAGTCGGCCTGCGCGGCGCCTCGGTGATCAACCTCTCGCTGGGCGTCCCCGGCTCCGCCCTCGCGCCCGATTGGCAAGGCGTGTTCCAGACCGCGGCGGTCGAGGCGCAGAAGGACCGCACGATCTACGTCATCGCCGCGGGCAATGACGGCGTCGCGCAGGCCTCCGACGTGGAGATGGGCGGCGCGCTCGACAGCACCTTCCTGGTGGTCGGCTCGGTCGATCCGTACGGGCGCATCTCGTCCTTCTCCAACACGCCGGGCATGGCCTGCCTGACGGTCGAGGGCACCTGCGACAACATCGCCGCCTGGAACGAGGCCGATGCGCGGTTCGACAGCGGCGATTACCTTGCCGAAGGCGGCCTGCTGATGAACCGCTTCCTCGTCGCGCCGGGCGAGCTGATCCTCGTGTCGGACGGGCAGGGCGGGGTCACCCGCATGTCGGGCACCTCCTTCGCCGCGCCGCTGGTCTCGGGCACGATCGCGCTGCTCCAGGATCGCTGGCCGTGGCTGAAGAACCACCCGCGCGACGTTGCCCGGATCGTGCTCGAAAGCGCGCAGGACATGGGCGCTCCGGGGGTGGATGCGGTCTACGGGCACGGCCTGCTGGACGTGGAGGCCGCGCAATCGCCGCTCGATTTCGCCAAGCTGACCTACTACGAGCCGTCCGGAAAGAAGTTTCGCGAGGTGTCCGCCTCGACGCTGCTCAAGAAGGGCGTCAGCGCCTCGTGGTCGGCGCGCGACCTGTACTTCATCGCCTTCGAGCAGCTCGACAGCACCGAGCGCGACTTCCTCATCCCGCTGTCGAGCCGATTGTTCGACACGAGCCTGGGCGGCGTGTCGTTCCAGGACCATGTCTATCACCGGATGGTGGACTGGATGAGCAGCGCCTCCTTCGCCGGCCGCCTGACCGACGCGGCGGCGATCCCGGCGGCGCGGCTGGCCAATGGCTGGGGGCTGACGATGCGGGGCCGCACCGAGCCGGTGGCCGTGAATGGCGGCGAGCGGATGGCGCTGCGCACCAGCGTCGAGCTGACCAACCCGGTGGGCACGGTCGCGCTCGCCTTCGGCAGCGGCGACGGCGCGCTGGCCCTAGCTGGTTCCGGGGCCTTGGCGATGAACGGCGACTACGACCCGCGCTCGGGCGGCGCCAACCCGCTGCTCGGCTTCGCTTCGGGCGGCGCCCATGCGGCGACCCGGGTGGCGCTCGGCCGCTCGCTCGACCTGAGCTTCGGCGTGACACAGCAGGACCGCTCGATCGAGCAGTACCTCGCCGCCGCGGGCCCCGGCTTCGCCGATGCGGAACTGCTCCGTTCGGCCGGCGATGCGCAGGCGCAGGCCACCATGGCCAAGCTCGCCTGGCGTCCGGGCGCGGCGCTCAACCTGTCGCTGTCCTATACGCGGCTGGCGGAAGAGGGCGCCTTCTTCGGGGTCCGCTCGCTCGCCGCCGAGGACTTCGGCGAGGCGACCGTCTCCGATGGCCTGACGCTGGCGGGCGATGCCGATCTGGGCGATGGGCTCAGCCTGTTCGCCACCGGCACCGCCTCGCGCAGCCGCTCTGTCGGCAATGCGACGCTCGGCATCGACGGCGCGCTGGGCACGGCGTTCCAGCTCGGCGTGGCCAAGCAGGGGCTGTTCGCGGGGCACGACTCCCTGCGCCTCAGCCTCGCCCAGCCGCTGACCGTGGAGAGCGGCAGCGCCGAGCTCAGCGTGATCGGCGTGGTGGACCGCGAGACGGGCGAGAAGGGCCTCGTCACCCAGCGCGTCTCCATCGGCGCGCCGGACCAGCGGCGCCACCGTGTGGAGGCGCTCTACGGCACGCCGATGCTCCAGGGCATGGGCACGCTGGGCCTGTTCGGCAGCGCCGAACTGCACGGCGCCACCGAGGGCGTGCCGGCCTTCACCGCGGGCGGCAACGTGAAGTTCGCCTTCTGAGCGAGCACGCCCGGGGGGCTTTTGCAAAGCCTTAACGGTTAACGGGATAGGAGGCATGGGATGACAATCCGATGCCTCCTTTTCCTGTTCGCGGCGCTGCTCGGCGCTCCGGCGCTGGCCGCCAACGATGCCGATCCGCAGGTCGCCTTCGAGCGCGCGATCGACGATGCCAAGGCGGCGATGATGGCCGACCCGCAGGATGCGCTGGTCAAGAGCGATGCCGCGCTCCAGCAGGCCGCGACGCTGCCCCCGCTCGAAGCCGGGCGGGGCCGGGCTACCGCCCTGTGGCTGAAGGCGGAGGCGCACATCTACCTCAACCGGCTCGACGAGGCGGCCGCCCTGATCAAGGCGGCCCTGCCGCTCGCCGGCCGCCATGCGCCCGGGACCAAGCTGCAGGGGGATCTGCTGCGCGCGCGCGGCGCGGTCGCGGCGATGCGCGGAGAATTGCAGCCGGCCCTGCGCGACTATCTCGCCGCCCACGACATCTTCCGCGCGGCGGGAGAGGCGCGCAGCCAGGCCATCGCCCTGCAGGATATCGGCCTCCTCTATTGGGAGGCGGGCGACTACGAGCGCACCCTGCGCTATTACGCGCAGGCGCTGGAGATCCACGACGACGATCCCGCCTTCTCGCTGACCATGCGCAACAATACCGGCGAGGCGCTCCGGATGCTCGGCCGCAAGGCGGAGGCGGAGCGCGAGTTCGAGGCGGCGCTGGGCGATGCGCGCACGCTCGGCAGCCCGCTGCTGGAGACGCGCATCCTCACCAACCTCGCGCTGGTGCAGACGGAGCTCGGCAAGGGAACCGCGGCCGAGCGCAATGCAAGGCGCGCCCTGCAGCTCAGCCGCGGGGCCGATGCGGCCGACTGGCGCCCGTTCGTCTACGGGGCGCTGGCCAAGGTCGCGGCCCTGCGCGGCGACGACCGGGGCGCGGCCGAGATGCTGGAGGCGATGTTCGCCAGCGCCGACCTCAGCCGCACCGAGCTCGTCTTTCGCGAATTCCACGAACTCGGCGCCGGCGTCTACGAACGGCTGCGCGAACCCGGGAAGGCGTTCGCGCATCTCAAGGCGTTCCAGCGGCTCGACAGCGAGGCGCAGGCGCTCACCGCCTCGGCCAGCTCCCAGCTGCTCGCCGCGCGGTTCGACTTCGCCAACCAGGACCTGCGCATCGCACAGCTTAAGCAGGGCCAGCTGGAGCGCGACGTGCAGATGGAGCGCCAGCGCGTTACCTTCCGCACCACCCTGTTCACCGGCCTCGCCGTGGCGGGTGCGATCGTTCTGGCGCTGGTGACCGTCGCCTTCTTCTCCATCCGCCGCAGCCGCAACAAGGTCCACGCCGCCAACGAGGTTCTGACAGGCGTCAACGCCGAGCTGGAGAAGGCACTCAAGGCCAAGACCGACTTCCTGGCGATGACCAGCCACGAGATCCGTACCCCGCTCAACGGCATTCTCGGCATGACCCAGGTGATGCTGGCGAGCCCGCGCCTTGCCGGCGAGGAGCGCGAACAGGTCCAGCTGGTCCATGGCGCCGGGCAGACGATGCGCGCGCTGGTCGACGACATCCTCGACGTGGCGAAGATGGAGACCGGGCAGGTCAGCATCGACCTTGCGCCCACGCGCCTCCTCCCCGTGCTGGAGGACGCAGTGTCGCTGTGGCGCGGCGAGGCGGCGGCCAAGGGCATCGCGCTGGAGGCCGATCTCCAGGCCGCGCCGGAGCTGATCGAGACCGATGGCGGCAAGGTGCGCCAGATCGTCTTCAACCTGCTGTCGAACGCGATCAAGTTCACCGCACAAGGCGAGGTGCGCCTCAGCGCCGCCTGCGACCGCGCGGCGGGCACGATCAGCCTCGCGGTCCAGGACAGCGGCATCGGCATTCCCGAGGACCAGCAGGCGCAGATCTTCGAGGCGTTCCACCAGGTCGATTGCGCGATGACCCGCCAGTTCAGCGGCACCGGGCTCGGCCTTGCCATCTGCCGCAACCTGGCGGAGGCGCTCGGCGGATCGATTGCGCTGCAAAGCGAGCCGGGCAGCGGCTCGTGCTTCACCCTGACCCTGCCGCTGCGCGAGATCGAGCCGGTCGTCATCGCGCAGCCCCCCTCGCTGGGCCAGGCGCGGCTCGGCGTCCTGGAGGCGAACGAGATGAAGCGCGGCATGATCAAGGGGCTGCTCGGCGCCCATGTCGGGGCGGCGGTGGACGCGGCCGACGGCAATGCCGCGCTCGACCTGCTGGCCTGCGGGGCGGTCGACCACCTGCTGATCGATGCCGCCAGCGTGGCCGGCGCCCCGGACGATCGGCTGCCCATGCTGGCCCGTCTCACCCAGCAGGCGCGTGGCCTGGGCGTGTGCACCACCGTGCTGCTCGCGCCCGAGGGCGAGCTCACGCTCGATGCCGTCGCCGCGCTGGAGCCGACCGCGCTGCTCCTCAAGCCGGTCAAGGGCGCCGAGTTGCTCCGCTCGCTGCGGGGCGTCTATGCTCCCGCCGAAATGCCGCCGATGCAGCGGGTCGCCTGACGATGCTTAGCGCGTCGTTAACCGTGACTCGCTAAAATCGGGAGGCTAACGGAGTCGCATAATGGATATCCTCTTTGTCGAAGACGATCCGATGAACCGGCGTGTCGTGCGCGACATGCTGCGCGTCGTCGGCACCGACATGGAGGAGGCGGCGGACGCGCAGACAGGCCTGCGCATGCTGCAGGAGCGCGCCTACGACATCGTCCTCATGGACCTGCGCATGCCCGGCATGGACGGGCTGACCGCCATCGAGGTGCTGCGCGGGCGCGAGGGGCCCAATCGCGAGGTGCCGATCATCGTCGTCACCGCCGACACCGCGCCCGACCTGTGCGAGCGCTGCCTGGCCGCAGGGGCGGACCAGGTGATCGTCAAGCCGGTCGCCATGGCCGCCCTGCTGGAAGCCGTGGGCCGCCTCTCCGCCCGCAACGCCGAGGACGATTTCATCCTCGACTGAGCCACCGGCGCCGGGCGCAAAGGCTGCGGCCGGCGAAGCCCGGCCGCTCGGCGCCGCGTTCCCGCTTCCGCCGCTGCCAGCGCGCGTGCCGGGGCCGTTCGCCGGTGCTCCGCCCTCCAGCCGCCGCGGCCCGCGAAGCCCGGCCGCCCGGCGCCGTGCTCCGCCCCCCTCCGGCGCTGCCGGCGCGAATGCCGGTCGCCCTCCGGCGCTCCGCCCTCCGCTTCGCTCGCGGGGTTTGCCCCATCCGCCGCCCGGCTCCGCCCTCCCGCCACCGCCGGCGCAGGTCCGGGTCGTTCGCCCCCGTCGCGCCCTGTCCCGCCCCGGCGCGTCGCCGCCTCGGAACGCAGCGCCGCCTGTGCCATTCCCCTACACATGAACGAACCGACCCGGGCGAGCCGCTGGTGGCGCGACGAAGCGATCTACCAGATCTATCCGCGCTCCTTCAAAGACCGTTCGGGCGACGGGCGGGGCGACCTCGCCGGCATCGCGGAACAGCTCCCCTACATCCGCGACCTCGGCGTGGACGCGATCTGGCTCTCCCCCATCTTCGCCTCGCCGATGAAGGATTTCGGCTACGACATCGCCGACTACTGCGCCATCGATCCGCTGTTCGGCACGATGGCGGACTTCGACCGCCTGCTGGAAGCGACGCACGCCCACGGCCTCAAGCTGCTGCTCGACTTCGTCCCCAACCACACGTCGGACCAGCACGACTGGTTCAAGGCCAGCCGCTCCAGCCGCAGCGATCCGAAGCGCGACTGGTACATCTGGAAGGACGCCGCGCCGGACGGCAGCCCGCCCAACAACTGGATCAGCAATTTCGGCGGCTCCGCCTGGGCAAGGGACGAGGCGACGGGCCAGTACTACTACCACGCCTTCTTGGCCTCGCAGCCGGACCTCAACTGGCGCAACCCCGAGGTGCGCGAGGCGATGTTCGACAATATGCGCTTCTGGCTGGACAAGGGCGTGGACGGCTTCCGCGTCGACGTGATCTGGCACCTGATCAAGGACGAGCAGTTCCGCGACAACCCACCCAACCCAGGCTTCCGCCCCGGCCAGTCGGAGATCAATCGCAACCTGCAGATCCACTCCGCCGACCAGCCCGAAATCCACCGCGTCATCGCCGAGATGCGCGCGGTGATGGAGGAATATGACCATCGCCTGCTGATCGGCGAGATCTACCTGCCGCTCGAACGCCTGATGCACTATTATGGCGAGGACGGCGCCGGCGTGCACCTGCCGTTCAATTTTCAGCTGATCCAGTGCCCCTGGCGCGCCGGCGAGGTGGCGCGGATCGTCTCCGAATATGAGGCCGCCCTGCCGCCGGACGGCTGGCCCAACTGGGTGCTCTCCAACCACGACCAGCCGCGCATCGCCGCCCGGGCCGGAGAGCGCCAGGCGAAGATCGCCGCCATGCTGCTCCTCACCCTGCGTGGCACGCCGACCGTCTATTATGGCGACGAACTGGCGATCGGCGACGTCGCCATCCCGCAAGACCGCATCCAGGACCCGTGGGCCAGGCAGGAGCCCGACGCCAGCTTCAACCGCGACAAGGCGCGCACCCCGATGCAATGGTCGAGCGAGCCCCATGCAGGCTTCTCGCAAGCCGAGCCGTGGCTTCCGCTGACGGCCGACTGGCAGGAACGCAACGTCGCCGCCCTGGCCGGGCAATCGGGCTCGATGCTCCAGCTGTACAAGTTTCTCCTGAAACTAAGGCGGCGGCACAGCGCGCTGCGCACCGGCCCGTACCGCCAGCTGGACGTGGCCGGCGACGTCTTCGCCTACGAGCGCCACGATGAAAATGGCCGTTTTGCGGTGCTGCTCAACTTCGCTTCCGAGCCGCGCCCGGCTCCGTTGCACCCGGCTTATGACGGCGGTGCAATCGTGCTCTCGACCGATGCAAATCGCGACGGAGCAGCCCGGACGCCGTTCACGCTCGGCCCTGACGAAGGGGTCGTCATCGCCGCCGGGAGCGCAACGGGGGAGGTCGCATGATCGAGCAGCGCTGGTACAAGAACACCATCATCTACAGCCTGGCGCTCGAAAGCTTCCTCGATTCCACCGGCGACGGGGTGGGCGACTTCGCCGGCCTGCTCAAGCGGCTCGATTATTTGCAGGGCTTGGGCATCGGCGCGGTGTGGCTGATGCCGTTCCACCCCTCGCCGCGCCGCGACCACGGATATGACGTCAATGATTACTATAATGTCGATCCGCGTTACGGCTCGCTCGGCGATTTCGTCGAATTCACCCATGCCTGCCGCACGCGGGGCATGCGGGTGATGATGGACCTCGTGCTCAACCACACCTCGGACGAGCACCCATGGTTCCAGGCCGCCGTCAATGACCCCACGAGCAAGTTCCGAGACTTCTACATCTGGGCGGACGAAAAGCCCAAGGACGCGAACAAGGGCGTGGTCTTTCCCGGCGTGCAGGAAAGCACCTGGACCTTCCACAAGAAGGCCAAGTCCTGGTACTTTCACAAATTCTTTGAATTCCAGCCCGATCTCAACATCGCCAATCCGCAGGTGCAGGCCGAACTGCTCAAGATCATCGGTTTCTGGCTGGAGATGGGCGTCTCCGGCTTTCGCATGGACGCGGTGCCGTTCCTGATCGCGGCCGACGGCATCCATGTGAAGGACGCAGACCCCGCCTATGATTTCCTGCGCCGCATCCGCGAACTCGCCCAATGGCGCAAGGGCGATGCGGTGTTCCTGGCCGAAGCCAATATCCCGCCCGAAGATTGCCTCAAGTATTTCGGCGAGTCCGGCGACCGACTGCACATGATGTTCAACTTCCCCGTCAACCAGACGCTGTTCTACGCCCTCGCCGGCCAGGACACCCGACCCCTGCGCGAGAAGCTGGAGGCCAGTCGCGCCCTGCCGCAGACCGCGCAATGGGCGCATTTCCTGCGCAACCACGACGAGCTCGACATCGGCCGCCTGCCCGACGACCAGCGCCAAAAGGTGTTCGCCGAGTTCGGGCCGGAGGAGGACATGCAGCTCTATGGCCGGGGCATCCGCCGGCGGCTGGCGCCGATGCTGGGCGGCGACCGGCGGCGGCTGGAACTCGCCTACAGCCTGATGCTCACCATGCCGGGAACGCCCGTCATCCGCTATGGCGACGAGATCGGCATGGGCGACGATCTCACCCTGCCCGAACGCGAGGCGGCGCGCACCCCGATGCAATGGTCGGCCGAGAGGAACGCCGGCTTCACCCCCAGCGACGATCCGGTCCGCCCGGTGATTGCGGAGGGGCCCTATGGCTATCGCACCGTCAACGTCGCCCGCCAGCGTGCGGAGGAGGGCTCGCTCCTCAACTGGACCGAGCGCATGCTGCGGATGCGCAAGGAGCTGCCCGAGATCGGCCATGGCAGCTACACCATCCTGCCGAGCCCGCCGCACATCCTCGCCATGTGCTACGTGTTCGAAGGCAACACCTCCGTCTTCGTCCACAACCTGGCCGAGCGGCGGATCGACTTCCGCGTCCACGAACTGCCCGACGATTGCGCCAATCGCCCGCTGGTCTGCCTGCAGACCAACCAGGCCGTCCGTCCGGACGAGGAGGGCTGCTACGACATCGTGATGGAGCCGAGCGGCTATTACTGGTTCCGGCTCGGCGGGCTGGAGGACATGATCGAGGGCGACGAGCCCAGCGCGGACATGCCCCGTGCCGGCTGAGCGGCGAGCCCTGCGCACCGGCGCACGCGACACCCCCGGCGGCTGATGCTCGAGAGCGGCAGCCTCAGCTTCGTGCTGCTGCTGGCGCTGTTGCCCGCCCTCGGCAGCCTGCTGGGCATGGCGCTGGCCGAATGGCGCGAGCCGCCGACCTGGCTGACGGGCGGGGCGCTGCACATGGCGGCGGGCATCGCCACCGCCGTGGCCGCGATCGAGCTGATCCCGCGCGCGCAGGAGCGCACCGAGAGCTGGATGATCGCCCTCGGCGTGCTCGCGGGCGCGGGCGCATCGGTGCTGCTGACCAAGCTCGCCCGGATGATGCGCGGCGGCAGCGGGAAGGGCGGAAGCGAGGCGCTGTGGGGCGCCTATACCGCCATCGCCATCGACCTGTTCTCGGACGGGCTGATGACCGGCGGCGGGGCCAGCGTCGCGCAGGACCTGGGCGTTCTGCTGGCGGCCTCTCAGGTGGTCGGCAACCTGCCGGGCGGGTTCGCGATCACCGCGGGATTTCGCGCGGGCGGCGTGGAGCGGCGCAAGCGCCTGTTCGCCGCGCTCACCTACCCGCTGGCGCCGGTGGCGGGCGCGCTGGTCGGCTGGCTGGTGCTCAGCGATGCGGGCGACGCGCTGACCGGCGCGGTGCTGGCGCTGTTCGCCGGCCTGCTGCTGACCGCCACGATCGAGGACATGGTGCCGGAGGCCGACGAGCCCGGCGCCCCGCGCGCCCTATCCAGCCCCGCTTTCGCGGGAGGATTCGTCATCCTGCTGCTGATGTCAGCCTATCTGGGATAATGCGATGAACAACGAGCGCACCGGCGACGGCCCGGCTGAACAGGGCAACGGGGCCGAACAGGACAACGGGGCCGAACAGGGTAACGGGGCCGGGCAGGGGGACGAGGCCGAGGTCCACAGCGTCTGCGACATCCTGAACAGGCTGCGCGAACTGGCGGATCGGGAAGACAAGGTCCGCATCGGCGACGTGGTCGAGGCGATCGGCAAGCGCAGTTTCGGCCCCTTCCTGATGATCCCCGCGCTGATCGACATCAGCCCAATCGGCTCCATTCCCGGCCTGCCGACCCTTCTGGCGGTGATGATCGCCATCACCGCCTTCCAACTGCTGATCGGGCGCGACCATCTGTGGCTGCCCGGCTTCATCGCCAACCGCTCGCGCAAGAGCGAGGATGTGAGGAAGGCAGCCGACAAGCTGAACCGCCTGGCCAGCTTCCTCGACCGCCATTTCCACGGGCGGATGCCGTATTTCACCAGCAGGTTCTTCCAGCGGGTGGCGGCGGGCTTGATCATCCTGCTGACCTTGTGCGTGCCTCCGCTGGAGCTGCTGCCTCTCGCCACCACCGCGCCCATGGCCGCGATCGCCGCCTTCGGCCTCGCCTTGCTGGTTCATGACGGGCTGTTGATGCTGATCGCCATGGGCCTGAGCGTGGCGGCGGTGGCGCTGGGCGTGGGCCTGATCTCCTCCACCGGCGTGCTCGGCAGCTTCTTCGGCGGCGGCGAGGGAAGCGGTGGCGGTTCGGGCGGCTCCGGCGGCGAGGGCGGTTCCGGCAGTGGCTCCGGTTCCGGCGGATGAGCGCGCGCCGTGCCTGACGTCTCCTCCTTCTCGCTCCCGCTCCTGATCGGCGCCTTTCTGACGGCGGCATTGGTGGTGTGGTTCGCCGGCGCGCGGCTGACCCGCTATGCGGACGAGATCTCCGAGCGGACCGGCCTCGGCCATGCGGTGGTGGGGGTGGTGCTGCTGGGCGCGATCACCTCGCTGCCGGAAATCTCCACCTCGGGCGTCGCCACGCTCACCGGCAATTCGGGCATGGCGGTCAACAACCTGATCGGCAGCGCCAGCTTCCAGCTGGTGGTGCTGGCCGTCTGCGACCTGTTCGTCGGGCGCACCGCGCTCACCTCGATGGTGCCGGGGCCGCGCGTGATCCTCAACGGCATGGCCGGCATCGTGCTGCTGGTGCTGGTGACGATCGGGGTGATGGTGGGCGACTGGGAATGGCCGCTGGGCAGCATCGGCTTTTTCCCGCTGCTGATCGTGGCGGTCTACATCTTGTGCGTGTGGCAGCTGAGCCGGCAGGTGGCGGTCAAGGGGTGGAAGCCGGTGGAGCCCCCCGACGAGGACCGCCCCGAGCCCGACCGTCCGGCGATCTCCAACTGGAAGCTCGGCCTGCTGACTGCGCTCAGTGCGGCGATCATCCTCGCCGCGGGCACCGTGCTGACCCTCTCGGCCGAGGGCATTGCGGAGAGCACCGGAGTGAGCACCGGGCTGATGGGCCTGACGCTGCTCGCCGCGGCCACCTCGCTGCCCGAATTCAGCACGGCGATCACCGCCGCGCGGATGCGCCGGGCGGAGCTGGCGATCGGCGATATCCTGGGCGGCAACATGTTCAACACCGTGCTGATCCTGCAGGTGGACGCGCTCGACGGCGGCGGGCTGGTGCTGCGGCAGGTGGATCGCAGCTCCATGACCGCGGCGCTGATCGCGGTGCTGCTGACCACGCTGTTCCTCATCGGGCTGGTGGAGCGGCGTGACAAGGCGGTGGCGCGCATGGGCTACGACAGCATCGCCGTGCTGGTGGTCTATGTCGCGGGGATGGCGGCGATCTTCGCCGGGGTGGTCGCCCGCTGACGGCTCAGGAGAGCAGGGCGGGCAGCACGCCGTAGAAGGTGCCCACCGTCGCCAGCGCGATGCCGAGCCCCGGCAGGGTGACGATCGCGGGCCTGCCCGCCCGGCGCCACAGGAACCACAGGGCCGCGAACGCTGCGAGCGTCAGCACCCCGCCGATCCACCGCGCCGCCGGGTGGGCGGGCAGGGCGATGCTGGCGATCCACAGCAGCATGAAATGCGCGCTCCACACCACCATCGCCGCGGCCAGCGTGAAGACATCGAGCCGATTGGTGAAGCCGCGCTCCTCCATGGCCTACCACGGCCCCGGGAACAGGCGCATCACCACCGTCAGCAGCAGGCCCTGCACCGCGCTATAGGCGATGAACCGCGCCACCACATCCATCGTGACATTGGCAGGCCTCGTCAGCAGGCCGCGCCCGCTGCGATAGCCGAGATAGAGCGCCATCGTGGCGGCGATCCCCACGCACATTCCCTGATAGGCGAGCATGCCGAAGACAGTGGCCCCCTGGCCCGTCGCCGTTGGCTTCAGGCCCACCGCCTGCCAGCCGGTCACATCCCAGTACACAGCCGCCATCAGCGCGGCGGCGCCCAGGGCGGCCGTCAGCCAAGGCCCCTGGCCCGGATATTGCCCCTCCGGCGTGCGCGCCAGCAGCTTGCGCGCGCCCCAGGCGGCGGCCAGCGCCAGCACCAGCAGCGCGGCGATCCCGCCGGTCTGCAACAGGCCCGGCGCCGCGATCCAGACCTCGGGGTGGATGCCGTAGAGGTAGAGATAGCTGAACACCCCCATCAGGGCGATCATCCCCATCACCACCATCAGCACGTTGAGCGCCCACCAGCCGTGGCTGGAGGGGCCGGTGATGGCGATGGGCACGGTGATCCCCGCGCCGATATCGGCGGTGGTCTGGCGGATCGGCCGGTCGGTCTCCCACAGCCAGCGCAGCACGCAACCCACGGCGAGCACGCCGCTCGCCATCGAGAACGCATAGGCCTGCACCGTCATCGCCAGGAAGAACCCGGCCGTGAACACCGCCGCGCCCAGCGGATAGGGCGAGGGGCCGGGCATCAGCTGCACATATTGCGGCTCTGCATTGATCGGGCTGGTGATGAGGGTCTCGCGCAGCCCGGTGGCGGTATTGGGGAGGAAATAGCGCCCCGCCTCCACGTCGTCGCAGATCTTGGGGTCGTCCCACAAGGGCTCGCGGCTCTTCACCAGTGGGATCGAGCGGGTGGAATAGAGACCGGTGGGCAGCCATTCCAGCGTGCCGCCGCCATAGACGTTGCCGGCATCGTCATCCGTGGTGAAGCGGAAATTGCGCGCGAGGTCGACCAGGAACACCAGCACGCCCGCCGCCAGGACGAACGAGCCCACGGTCGAGACGAGGTTCAACAGGTCGAAGCCCCGCTCCGGCATGTAGGTGTAGACCCGCCGCGGCATGCCCATGAACCCCGTCAGGTGCATCGGCAGGAAGGTGATGTGGAGCCCTGCGAACATCAGGCCGAACACCCACTTGCCCAGCCGCTCGCTCAAGGCCCGCCTGCTGGTCATCCCCACCCAATAGTAGAACGCCGCGAACATCGGGAACACCATGCCGCCGAGCAGCACGTAGTGCAGGTGCGCGACGATGAAGTAGGTGTCGTGCGCCTGCCAGTCGAACGGCACCATGCCGACCATCACGCCGGTCAGCCCGCCCATGGTGAAGATGACGATCGCGCCGATGATGAACAGGGCCGGGGTCGACCAGCGGATCCGCCCGCTCGCCAGGGTCGCGATCCAGCAGAACACCTGGATTCCGGCCGGGATGCTCACCGCCATGCTCGCCGCCGAGAAATAGCCGGTGGAAACGCGCGGCATGCCGGTGGAGAACATGTGGTGCGCCCACACGCCGAAGCTGATGAAGCCGGTGGACACCAGCGCCAGCACGTTGAGGCGGTATCCCACGAGCGGCACCTGCGCGATGGTCGCCACCATCATGCTCATCAGCCCCGATGCGGGCAGGAAGATGATGTAGACCTCCGGGTGGCCGAAGAACCAGAACAGGTGCTGCCACAGCAGCGGATCGCCGCCGCGCGTGGGGTCGAAGAACGGCCAGTTGAACGCCCGCTCCAGCTCCAGCAGCAAGGTGCACAGGATGACGGAGGGGAAGGCCACCACGATCATCACCGCGAAGACCAGCATCGCCCAGGCGAACATCGGCATGCGGTCGAGCGTCATGCCAGGCGCGCGGGTGCGCAGCACGCCGACGATGATCTCGATGGCGCCGGCGATGGCGGAGATCTCGATGAAGCCGATCCCCAGCAGCCAGAAATCGGTGTTGATCTCCGGGCTGTAGGCGATGGAGGTGAGCGGCGGGTACATGAACCACCCGCCATCGGGCGCCAGCCCCACGAAGATGGAGGCGAAGAAGCACAGCCCGCCGACGAAATAGGCCCAGAACGCATAGGCGGAAAGGCGCGGGAAGGGCAGGTCGCGCGCGGCCAGCATCTGCGGCAGCAGCATCACCCCGATCGCCTCCACCATGGGCACGGCGAACAGGAACATCATCACCGTGCCGTGCATGGTGAAGAACTGGTTGTAGGTGTCTTGCGGCAGGAAATCGAGCAGCGGCGCGGCCAGCTGCACCCGCATCCCCAGCGCCAGGATTCCGGCGAGCAGGAAGAACAGGAACGCCGTGGCGACGTAGAAGAAGCCGACATAATTGTTGTTGACGACGGTCAGCAGCGCCCAGCCCTTGGGTGCCTCCCACACCTTCTCCAGCTCCTCCAACTCTCCCTCGGGCCGGGGGCGGTGGGTGGGAAACAGGCGGTAGAGATTGTGGTCGAAGCCGGTCTCGGACCTGGGGGAGGGGGGCACGAGCGCGCCCTCGGCCGGCCCGGTCGCAATTGGCGGGCTGCTCATCGCTGCTGTTCCAGCCAGGCGGCGATGGAGTGCAGCTGCTGGGCCGAGAGCCGGTCATAGCTCGGCATGCGGTTGCCGGGCTTGATCGATTGCGAATCCCCGATCCACCCGATCAGCGTGCCCCGATGGTTGGGCAGAATGCCTGCGCCCAGCGTCAGCCGGCCACCGACATGGGTGAGGTCCGGCCCGACCAGCCCGTTCGCCTCCGTGCCGGCGACCCGGTGACAGGCGCCGCAGCCGCTCGCCATGAACAAGGCGCGCCCCGCCACGGGGTCGCCCGGCAGGTCGCCGGCGGGCAGCGGCTGGAAGCCAGCCCCGCTTTGCGCGAGCCCTCCGCGCGCCTGCCCCGCCTGCGCCGCGCCAGCCTGCGCCGGCCCCGTCTGCGGTCCACCTTGCGACCCAGCCTGTGCGGGGCCCGCCTGCGCCGGCAGGGTGATGGCGGCCTGCTGCAATGCCGGGGGCGCCGCGGCCCGTCCGCCGCTGGCCACGCGCGCCTGCAGCCATCGGGCATATTGCGCCGGCTCGTGCGTCACCGCGACGAAGCCCATCAGCGCGTGCGGCCCGCCGCAATATTCGGCGCACACCCCGCCATAGCGCCCTTCCTCGCCCGCCAGCACGCGCAGGAAGGTGGCGCGCCCGGGGATCATGTCCTTCTTGCCGGAAAGGCGCGGCACCCAGAAATTGTGGATCACGTCGGCACTGGTCAGCTCCAGCACCACCGGCCGGCCGACCGGCAGGTGCAGCTCGTTGGCGTCCTCCAGGATCACCTCGCCGTCGGTGCCCAGATATTGCACGCGAAACCACCACATCTCGCCGACCACGCGGATGCGCTGTTCGTTGCCGGTGATCGGGGCCGAAAGCGAGGCGGTGAGCGTCAGCCCCCACACCAGAAGGCCGGTGAGCACCAGGCCGGGAAAGGCGATGCCCATGATCCACACGGCCTTCTCGCCGCCCAGCCGCTGGCGCCATTTCTCCGGCCCCCTCACCGCCACCCACAGTGCGAGGATCACGATGCCGGTCACGATGACGCCGATGGCGATCAGCACCCAGGCGAGCACCACCACCCGCTCCGCGTAAGGCCCGGCCGGGTCCAGCACCGGGGGCGGCCAGCCCCAGATCGCCTCCAGCACGCCGCCGGTTCCGAACAGTTCCTCAAGCACCGTCGTTGATCCCGTACAGATAGGCGGCGATGGCGCGCGCTTCCTCTTCGGTCAGCGGCACCGGCGGCATGGTCGAGCCCGGCTTCACCGCCGGGGCATTGCGCACGAAGGCGGCAAGGTTCTGCGCCGTATTGGGCACCGCGCCGGCGATGAGGCCGATATCGTCGAACCCGACCAGCGAGGGCCCGAGCCGCCCGCGCGGCCAGTCCACCCCCGGGATCTCGTGACAGGCGCCGCAGCCGGACCGCTCGATGGCGAGCAGGCCCGCATGGCTGGTGTCGGCTTCGGGAGAATAGCGCGGATCGGGCGGCTGCTTGCAGGCGGAAAGCAGGGCGATGCCGGCCAGCACCGCCGGCGGCGCGATCCGCCGCGCGTTTCTGGTGCCGTCGACGGCGCGCGCGCGAGGCGCGACCGTGCCCCCATGTTGAGCCCCCCGCATCAGCGTGGGAACCGGCGCGAAGCTGCGGCGGTTCCCGGGATCAATGGTCCTCTCCACCGCACTGCAACGGGCGCGCACGGTCGCGGCCAGATCGGGCCTCGCCGCCCTCGCCCTGCTGTCCGCCGCCTGCGCGCAGGAAGAACAGGTGGGCCGCTTCGAGACCAGCGGCGAGCTCATCGCGCTCAGCGGCGCCGATGCCGGGGCGCGGGGCGCCTGCATCCTGTGCCACGGCCTCGATGGCGGGGGCGACGGCAACCTCGTGCCGCGCCTCGCCGGGCTCGACCAGGGCTACCTCGCCCGCCAGCTGGAGTTCTATGCCGAAGGGCAGCGGCGCCACGAGCAGATGGTGTGGATTTCCGACCACCTCGACTGGCCCGCGCGCCAGCAAGTGGCCGAGTACTATTCCGCGATGCCGGTGCCGCCTACGCCCGCCGCCTGGCGACCGGACGCGCAGGCCTGCACCCGGCCGATCGCGGCGCTGTACCATGTCGGCGATGCCTCGCGCGGGCTTCAGGCCTGCGCCACCTGCCACGGGCACGACGGGCTGGGCGTGGGCGAGGGCAACCCGCCGCTCGCCGGCCAGCCCGCGCCCTACCTCGCGCACCAGCTCGAAGCCTGGCGCAATGGCGAGCGTTATGGCGATCCGTTGGGGGTGATGACCCATGTCAGCCGTCTGCTGGCCGAGCCTGAGGTGAAGGCCCTGGCCGGCTATAGTTCGGCCCTCCAGGGTGCCAATCAGTATCCGGAACTTCCGGCAGCATGCCGGTAAACACGTCGTCGCGATCCCAGAAATGGTGCTTGATCGCCGCCAGCGCGTGAGCGGGCACCAGCAGCGTCAGCGCGATCACGCCGATGACGTGGATCGTCTCCGCCGTGTCGAGCGCCCAGCGCTGCCATTCGGGCGAGAAGTCCTGGAACGGCATGGTCGGCACCGGTATCAGCCCGGCCAGTTCCAGCGGCTCGGCCGGCTGGATCGCCGACCACATGATCCACCCCGATAGCGGCAGGATGGCGAACAGGGCGTAGAAAGCGTAGTGAAGCGCATGCGCGACATTGGTGCGCCAGCCCTGCCGGTCCGCATCGTTGATCGGCCCCGGCACCATCAGCCGCCAGATCAGCCGCAGCACGCCGAGCGTCAGCAGCGTCAGGCCGATCTCCGTATGCCGCTGATAGGCCGCGAGCTTGTCCGGGCCGACCGCATAGCGGTCCATCAGCCAGCCGGAGGCGAGCTGGTAGATCACCAGCCCCGCCATGATCCAGTGGAACGTCACCCCCACGGGCGTGTACTTGCCCCGGTCGCGAAAGCTCCGCGACCATTCGCGCAAGGATCGGATCATGCGCCATCCGCCTGCGGATCCGCCCGCCCATTCGCCCGCCCATTCACCCGCCGGTCCGCCGGAACAGGGTCGCTCCCCAGCGCGCGATAGAGGATCGAGCACGCGGCCAGCAGATAGATCGCGCTCGCCGGGGCCCACATCACGATGCCGGCGATCTGCTGATCCTCCAGCGGAGTGAGGCCCCAGGCCAGCGTGGTGAGATAATGCGGCGCATAGAGCGGCTGCCCGGCAAAGGTGATCAGCGCCCCCAGCACGCCCATCAGCACCATCGACGCCAGCAGAGCGATGACGGCCGCCCCCGCCTCGGCCTGCCGCAGCTTCGCCCACCAGATGGCGGCGCTCGCGGTGATGGTCAGCTGCATGGCCCAGAACATCGCGTCGGCCGACAAAGCCGCGCCATAGAGCGGCGGCGCATGCCAGGCCCAGAAGGTGAGCGCCTGCACCGCCGTCCACATCGCCAGCGAGCCCGGCAGGCGCCTGCGGTGCAGCCCCGTCGCGCTCACGGCAAGGGCGGCGAGCCCCGTCGCCAGCACCACATGATGCACCACCCGCGCGGTGAACAGCGCCGACCCCAGCGCGCAGAACGGGCTGACGAACAGCACCAGCACCAGTGCGAGAGACCCCGCCTGCGCCCGCCGGCTGCCCGCACCGCGCGGGCCCCGAAGGCGAAAGGCGAGTGCAGCCGCAACCACCGCTGCCAGCAGCAACGGGTCGAAGTTCCAGCGCGCCAGCCACTCGCCGGGGCCGGGGCCCTCGCCGCAATAGGGCAGCCAGATTCGCGGGTCGGTGGTCACGATCGGTTCGGCTGCTTTCTGGTCATGAGGCTTGCCCGCAGGCTGGCACATCCAGGACGAGCCCGCCACCCCCCGGTTCCGGAAAATGCCCGGCCGCAACGCCGGCGCTCCCTCCGCCGAGCCGCACGCACCCCGCAGCGCCCAGGCTCCCCGCCGGGCGAATGCGGGGACGCGCCCGCTGCCCGCCGGAGCAAGAGGCAGCCGCCGCCGCCGCCGCCGCGCCGTGCCCGCGTCCTACTGCGCCGGGTCCTCCAGGTAGGAGCCGCCCAGAAGCAGCAGCAGCTTCACGTCGATCGCATGACCCTTCGCGCGATGCTCGGCCACCACCTCCGGCACGCGCGAGAGCGGCACCCGGTGGACGACGATGTCCTCGCTCTCCGTCCCCCCGCCATCGCCCACTTGCGTGAGCCCGGTGGCCTTCACCAGCGTGAAGCTCTCGCTCAGCATGCCGGGGCTGGACAGGAATTCGCCCAGCACTTCCCACTGCGCCGCGCGGTAACCGGTCTCCTCCTCCAGCTCGCGCCGCGCGCTGTCGAGCGTGCCTTCGCCTTCGGTCTCGTCGCCGATCAGCCCGGCGGGCAGTTCCAGGCAATAGCGGCCCGAAGGCACGCGATATTGCTCCACCAGCAGCACCTCGCCGGCATCCACCGCCAGGATCACCGCCGCATGGATATTGCGCGCGCGGCTCGCATATTCCCAGCGGCCACGCCGCTTGGCGACGACGAAGCGGCCGGTCCACTCCACCTGTTCGGGCGCCTCGGCATCGGGCGGCAGGGGGCGGGAGGGGCTCTGCGGGTGGGGAGGGCGGTTGGGCACGCCCGCGTTCATAATTCGATCAGACGGTCTGGCAACTCGTTCCGGTCGTTCTCGGCGCGCGGGAAGTGCTCGGCCAGCACCGCGCCGACCCGCTCGACGGCGGCGATCATCCCTTCGGCGATGCGCCCCTGCTTCAGCTCCGCCAGCATTGCGCCCATCGCCTCGCCCCAGGTTTCAGGCGGGACGAGCGCGGTGATCGCCTCGTCCGCGACGATCTCGGCCCGGTGCTCGCGCATGGAGAGATAGATGAGGATGCCGGTGCGCCCCTGCGTGCGCCGCTCCGCCCCCACCTTGAACAGGTCGATCGCGCGGTCCTCCGCCCGCTCGGTCTTGATCCGCCCGGGGATCAGCGCGAAGCGCAGCGCGGGGATCAGCGCCTGCACGCCCAGCACGATGAGAAAGGTGAGGATCCCGGCAATCGCCGCCACCACGAAGATCCCCGGCGCCTCCCAGGCCACGTTCCACCCGCCGTGGAGCGGGTCGAGCGCCTCCAGCAGCGGCCCCGCCAAGAGCGGCAGCAGGGCCAGCACCAGGAACGCCGCCAGCGCTGCCCAGGCGAGCGTCACGTCGCTATAGCCGTCGGACCGGTCGGCCACGATGGTGACGATCTCGCCCGAGGTGCGATCCTCCGCCGCCGCCACGGCCGCGCTCACCCGCACGTGCTCCTCCGCCGACAGGTAGGGCATTACCAGCTTCCGCCGGCGCCGCCGCCATTGAAGCCGCCGCCGCCCCCGCCGAAGCCGCCAAAGCCGCCGCCGCCGCCAAGGCCCCCGCCGCCGCCGCCAAGGCCCCCGCCGCCCCCGAATCCGCCGAACCCGCCCGAGCCGCGCCCGGCGCTGCCCATGGCATGGCCGATCGCGTTCCACAGGATCACGTTGCCCACGGCCCCGCCAATGCCATAGCGGCGCCGACGCCGGCGCCTGCCGCCCCGGCCGAACAGGAACATGAAGCCCAGGATCAACAGCACCCAAAAGCCCGCGCCCACGAAGGTGCTGGCACCCCCGCCGCTCTCCTGCGCGCGCGCGGCGGCCTCCGCCTCGTCGATGGCCTGCGCGCTGGCCGGGTCCAGGTCGAGCCGGGCGATGATCGCCTCCACCCCCGCCGCGATCCCGCCGGCCATGTTGCCCTCGCGAAAGGCGGGCACGATCGTCTCGCGCACGATCCGGCCCGCGGCGACGTCGGTCAGCCGCACCTGCACCCCGCGCGCGGTGGTGATGAACACCTCGCGCTCGCTCGGGGCGACGAGCAGCAGCACGCCCTCCTCGGTCTCCGCCCCGCCGATACCCCACTGCTCGGCGAGCTGCTGGGCGTACATGTCAGCCGGCTGGCCCTGGAGCGAGGGCACCGTCGCCACCACCACGGCGCGCCCGGTCTCTCGATTATACGCCACCAGCCGCTGCACCAGCGCCGCCTCCTCGGCCGGCGGCAGGATGTTGGCTGCATCCAGCACCGGCCCCTGCGGCCGCGCCGGAAAGTCCTGCGCCGACGCCACGGCCCCGCAAAGCAGCGCGGCCAGCGCCGCGAGGAGCGCGAACAGGCGCATGGGCAGCGCGCGCGAGGTGCTCAATTCCCGGTGCCGGTCGCGGCCTGACCCATGCCGGCATTGTCGTTGGCCGGCGCCGCGCCCGGAGCAGCGGGCACGCCCATGTCGCCGAAATCGACATCGGGGGCGGTCTGCGATTCCGGCTCCGCGGTGAAGGGCTGCATCGGCTCCGCTCCGTGCACCACCTTGGCGCCGATGACCGAGGGGAAGGTGCGGATTTCGGTATTATAAGCCTGCACCGCGTCGTTATAGCGGGTGCGGGCCACGTCGATCCGGTTCTCCGTGCCCTCCAGCTGGTCCATCAGGTCGGCAAAGCGCCCCTGGCTCTGCAGCTGCGGGTAGTTCTCCACCACCGTGCGCAGCTGGCCGAGCGCCTGCGTCAGCTGGTTCTGTGCCTGCTGGAAGCGCTGGAACTCGGCCGGGTCCGACAGGTCGTCGCTGGTGATGTTGATCGAGGTCGCCCGCGCCCGCGCATCGGTCACATTGGTCAGGATCTGCGTTTCGGACTGCGCCGCGCCGCGCACCGTCGCCACGAGGTTAGGCACGAGATCGGCGCGCCGCTGATAGGCGCTCTGCACATCGGCCCAGCGCGCCTTTGCCTCCTCCTCGGCCGTGGGCACCGAATTGATGCCGCATCCGGCCAGCGACCCGGTGAGGGTGAGGGCCGCCAAGGCCATCAGGCCGGCGCGCAGCAGGCGTTGGAGCGAAGCTGTCATGGTCACTTTCACGCGGATTCCCTCGAACGAAACTCGACTGTGTTACCTAGATAGCACAGGCCGCCCCCCACGCAAGCACACAACGCGCGAGCGGGGCAGGCGCGAGCGCAAGCAGCGGCCAGCGCGCATGGGGGCAGGCGACCGGGGCAGGCGCGAGCGGGGCAGCTGCTTGGGCGGGGCAACTGCGGGCGGGGCAGGCGCGCCGGGCGGGGGGGCAGGCTTGCCGCGCCGCACCGTGCTCTCCTATGACCCGCGGCGGTCGGCAAGCGGGGGAGGGTGCGCATGGGCGTGCTGCAGGAATTCAAGAAGTTCATCGCCCGGGGCAACGTGCTCGACCTGGCGGTGGGCGTGATCATCGGCGCCGCCTTCGGCCGTATCGTCACCTCGCTGACCGAAAGCATCATCATGCCGCTGATCGGCTGGGCCTTCGGCGATGTGGACTTTTCCAACTGGTTCATCCTGCTGGGCGAGATCCCGCCCAGCTTCGCCGGCAACCGCGCCAATTATGCCGAGCTCAAGCAGGCGGGCGTCGCCATGCTCGGCTATGGCGATTTCGCGACCCAGCTGGTCGACTTCCTGATCGTCGCGTTCGCGCTGTTCCTGATGGTCAAGGCGGTGAACAAGCTGCTGGAAGAAATGCAACAAAAACAGAAAGACACGGACGACAGCTCCACCAACGCCGAGATCCCGACCGACCCGCAGCTGGACGTGCTGAAGCAGATCCTGGCGGAACTGCGCACAAGCGGCCGGCGCCCCGCCTCGCCGGCCGCGCAGCCGCAAGGCCCGCTCTCCGGCGAGTCGTCGGGCCCCCACCCGGCGCAGCCCTGACCCAAGCGCAAGCCCTGCTGGAATCTCATGCGCGGGGGCAGCGAACGCACCCGGCACCCGACCCCTTCACATCCGCGCGCGGCTCGCCTATATGGGTCGGGCCGGTTTCGGCCGGCTATGGCGATAAATTGCGGTGTGCAATAGGCACAGCGGACCCGGGGGCAGTACCCGGCGGCTCCACCACAAAGCTCGCGCCCAAGTGAAAAGGGGGCGGGCTCTCTGACGGGGCCGAACCAGGATCGACGTGTGTTGAAAGACATTGTTTTTGCCCGGGCTGAGTAACCCGTAAAAGGCTCAAAACCCACAAGTGCCAACGATAACGAAGCACTTGCTCTCGCCGCGTAACCTGACGGCCTAACGGCCTGATCTTACAAAGCAAAGAGCACGGTTCGGACCGAACCGGGTAACAGAATCGGAAACCGGGGGCCCGGGGCGCGCCCAGCAACAGAAGCGCCCCACCTCCCCATGGTTGAGACTCCGGCGACCCCGTCGCAGCGGCGGTCCTGCGCTCCGCCAGAGAACCAGGCGCGCGCCTGCAGAAGGGCCCGCCTCTCCCCACGCCTGAGAGCCCGGCATCTCCGCCCCGCGATGGTCCTGCGCCGCACCAGACGAGAGACGCTCGCCCGGCAACAGAAGCGCCTAACACCGCACCGCAGCCGAAAAGACCGGCGAAGCACTTCCCGCGCCCTTGATGCCGCCTCGGCGGACGAGCCTCGAAGCAGAAGCGCCGCAGCTCGCCCGTCAGTGTGAGGACGCGAGTCCTCGAGCTTGTCCTGCCGTGCTGCGCAGGCCCGCGCCTCCGGGCAGAAGCGCCACCTGTCAGATCCCCTGAACAAGCACCCATAGGCAATTGGCAAAGCAGCGCTTCGTCCATCGCAATCTCTCCAGGTCTCCCCCTTAAGCGCCCCCGCTGCCCCCAGATCGCGCCGCCGACCGTGAGCTCCAACGCACGCGGCCTTGAACCAAGCGGCCTCCGGGCCTCGGGGCGACCCATTCCCCGCCACGGCGGCCGTCGCACGCGATCCTGTTACCCGAGGCGCCGCTCGGGTCGTCCCTGACAGGCCAAACACTAGCGAACCGCAGCCGGAGAGCCGGCCTGCTCCCGATCACGCAAAGCGCGAGTCAGCCAAGCCCCTCGCCAGACTTGTTTCACAAGCCGCACTTCCGGTTGTATGCCGGGCCCGCAACCACGTCAGGCCAGAGGCGCGCGGCGCCGAAAGGAACGCATGAAGCACATCCTCCTTCTCTCGCTCGCTTGTGCCGCAAGCGCCTGCTCCTCCGGTGACGCCGCCGGCGGAGAGGACGGCGCGAACCCCGAGGCCGCCGCCGCGCAAGCGACGCCCGGCAGCACGGTCGCGACCAGCGGCAAGAGCGACGTTCCGCTGGGCCAGGTGCCCGAGCAGGTGCTGGCCGCTGCCCGCGCCGCACGCCCCGGCTTCACTCCCGCCGAGGCCGAAGCCGAAACCCGCGACGGGCGCCGCTATTTCGATGTCGGCGGGACGCTGGCGGATGGCTCCGAGGTCGAGTTCGACATCATGGAGGAACACGGCCGCTGGCGAGTCGTCGAAACGCAGCGCGACATCGCCTTCAGCGCCGCACCCGAACCGGTCAGAGCCGCGCACAAAGCCGGATTCACCCCCACCCGAGTGATCGAAAGCACCCAGGCCGACGGCCTCGTCATCTACGAACTCTACGGCGAGGCAAATGGCGACCCCGAAGGGCGCAAGGCCGAGATCAAGTGGGACGGCACAAACGCCGAGGTCCTCACCGAGGAATGGGCGCACTGACGGTCCGGGGCTCTCCGCGAGACCCGGCCGTCTGACGCGTTCCACCTTCAACGTCTCCCGGGGCGCTCTCCGGCTGCCAGAGCAGAACCGCTCGCACGGGCGCCGGGCGTCACCCGCGCCCACGTGCCGTGCACGCGCCTCGGCCTGCGTGCGCCCCAAGCGCCACCCGTGTCCCCGCCAAGCGTCACCCGCGTCCGCCCCGAGCGCCGCCCGCGCCTGCGTCCCGCCCCGGCCTCTCCGTGCCTCGCCGCCGGTTTCAGCCAAACCGCCCCGCCAGCCACAACCCGAGGGCAGCGCTCCGCCCGTGCCGTTATTCTCCCCCGGGCGCGGCGTCCCGCTCCCGCTCGTAGCGCAGCGCGTCGAGGATCTTGGCCCCACCCAGGAACACCGCGCCGGAGCAGGCGGCGAACAGCAGCCACCCGCCCGTGCCCGGATAATCCTCCAGATAGGCCGCGCCCCGCTCCATCGCGCCCATCGCCAGCCCGAAGATCACCATGAACGCCTCGAACCGGGTCTTGATCACGAACAGCCGCGCTATCCTGCTCCGCATGCCCAGCCTCCGCGGCGAACTCCCCACCGCGCGTTCCTTGCCCGTTCCCGGCGCGCCAGGCCAGCACGCTTCCGCGCCCGGCCCACGGCGGGACAGGTCGGCGCGCCGAGCACACTCCGATCACCCGCCGATCAGGCCAGTTCGCCCAGATCCAGCGCCTCCAGCAGCGCGCCCCGCGCCGCCCTCACGCTGTCGGCCAGCTTGTCGCTGCCCAGATCCGCCAGGTCGATCTGCTCGGGCCAGTGGCGCGCGACCACCTGCTCGATCCGCTCGGCCTTGGCTTCGCTCAGCAGGAAGCGCGGGTCGATCGTGGCCGGGTCCGCCACCACCCGCAGGCGCAGGCAGGCCGGGCCGCCGCCATTGGCCATGGATTCGCGCACATCCACCGGCACCACCCGGCGGATCGGCCCATTGCCGGCGATCAGTTCGTCGAGCCAGCCGCGCACCGCCGCGCTCTCCCGCACCTCGCCCGGCACCACCAGCGCCATGCCGCCCTCGGGCAGGCTCACCAGCTGCGCATTGAACAAATAGGTCCGCACCGCTTCCGCCAGGCTCACGCGATGTTCCGGCACCTCGATGATCTGAACCTCCGGCAGGCGCTCGCGGATCGCCGCATAGGTGCCCGCCGGGTCGGCAAAGGCGCGCTCGTGCGCGAACAGCACGCGCTCATTGGCCACCGCGACCACGTCGTTGTGGAACGCGCCCGCCTCGATCGCCTCCGGCGCCTGCTCCACGAACACAGTGCGCGTCGGGTCGAGCCCATGGCGCCGCGCGATGGCCCGGCTCGCCTGCTCGTGCTGCCGGGCCGGAAAGCGCGCGCCCTGATCTCTCGATGGCGGCCGCCCATAGACGAACAGCTCCACCGCCAGCTCCCCATGCGCGGTCGCCAGCCGCATGTGATTGGCTGCGCCCTCGTCGCCGAAGCACGGCGGCACCGGCCCATGCACCGCGAAGTGCCGCTCGTCGGCAAAGGCGAGCCGCAATTGCCGCAGCGTGTCGGGCCATTCATGCGCCCGGTGCGGCATGGCGACGAGATTGGCGACCGTCAGGTGGCAACGCCCATCCCGCGTGTCGGGGGCAGGGGAGATTGTCGCCGCATTGGCCGTCCACATCGAACTCGCCGACCACGCTCCCGCCCGCAGCGCCCGCTCCGCCCCGTCGCCCGGCACCCGCGCGCGCCCGGCCTGCGCGCCCGCACTCTCGTCGAGCGCCAGCGCCTCCAGCCAGCCCGCATTGGGCCGGGGCAGCGGCATCAGCATGCCCTGCGCCAGCCCCAGCGCCATGTTCGCGCGCATCTTGCCGATCCCCTGCAGCGCCGCCGCGCGCGGGTGCGACGCCTTGCCCGCATGGGCCGTCGCCGCCAGATTGCCGAGGCTCAGCCCGGCATAATTGTGGCTCGGCCCGACGATCCCGTCGAAATTGATCTCGATCAGCGCCATGCCGTCCCCCGTCCTTCGCTGAGGGTGCCCGGCCGCCCGACTTGCCCGCCGCTCGCCGTCACGCCGGGTGACCGACGACGCTGCGCCCGATCGACGCCGCACCACGCCCGATCAGCCAGGGGCCCGCAGCCCCGCGCCCAGTCCTGCCGCAGCCGGCCTCGCGCCGAGGACGCGAAAGCCAATCCGCCACCGCAGCGCCGCGCGCGACAATCTCGCGCCACGGGTCCCACGGCCCGCCCCGCGCCGGACCACGCCCGATCAGCCACCGACCCGCCACCGCACCGCCCACCGATGCCGGGGAGCAAGGCCTGCGGCCCGCGCTCACCGCCCCACGCTCCACACCATGTCGCCCTCGCGCACGCGCAGCAGCTCCGCCGCGACCGAGTCGATCGCCAGGCCGCTCCCGCGCACTTCCCGCGCGCCATAGCAGCAGCGGAACTCGCCCAGCCGCCCCGCCGCCAGCAGCGCCCGCTCGCCGATCTCCAGCGCGCCTTCCACCAGCGGGGCCGCCACCGCGCCGCGGATGCTCGCCACCGCATCGGTCCGCGCGATCATGGTCGGCCCGCCGTCGAAGATGTCGACGAAGCCGTCATAGGAGAAGCCCTCGTTCTCCAGCATACGCATTGCCGCGCGCCCGCCCGGATGGGGCAGGCCGATCACCTGCCGCGCGCTGTCGGGCAGCATGGCGGTATAGACCGGGTGCTTGGGCATCAGGTCGGCGATGAACTGGTTGCCGTGCATCGCGTTGAACGTGTCCGCTTCCTGATAGGACATGCCGAAGAAGCGCCCGCCGATCGCATCCCAGAACGGAGAGCCACCCCGCTCGTCGATGATCCCGCGCAGTTCGGCCAGAATCCTCTGCCCGAACCGCGCGCGATGGGCCGCCACGAACAGATAGCGGCTGCGCGCCAGCAACAGGCCGAGCCCGCCCGCCCGCTGCCCCGGATGGAGGAACAGCCCGCCGACCTCGCTCGCCCCTTCGAGATCGGTGACCAGGCTCAGCAGCTCCGCCCGCACCGTGCGCTGCAACTCGCGCGAATGCTGGGTGTGGAGCGTCAGGCGATAGGAATAGAACGGCCAGCTCTGCCCCACCTGGGTGAACAATTGCGCCGTGCCGCGCACCTCGCCGGTCTCGGTGTTCTCCAGCACCAGCACGAACAGCTCGTCCGCCAAGCGGTCCTCGTGCGCCGTACAGGCCGCTTCCGACCGCTCCAGCTTGGCGGCGAGCGGCGCGCGCTCCGCCGGCAGGTTGGTGAAGCCGCCGCCGGTCAGCTTGGCCATCTCATAGAGCGGTTGCAGGTCGCTCGCCCGCGCCGTGCGGATCACGAAGCTCATGCGGGCGCCCTCGGCACCACGCCCGAAGCAAGCCCCGAAGCAAGGCGATGCAACACCAGCGTCGAAAGAAGCGCCCGCTCCGCCAGCGACGGCACGATCAGATATTCGGCGGCAGAGTGGATCGCGCCCCCGCGCACCCCCATCGTGTCCACCACCGGCACGCCGCAAGCCGCGATGTTGTTGCCGTCGCACACGCCGCCCGTCGCGCGCCAGCCGAAATGCTGCCCCAGATCCGCCCCCGCCCGCTGGACGAGCTCGAACAGCTCCTGCGCCCCTTCATCGACCGGCTTGGGCGGCCGGGTGACACCCCCGTGCACCCGCATCTCCACCTCATGCGCCGCCTGCAATTGCGCCAGCAAAGCGCGGAAATCACGCTGGAACTGCTCCGCCGCCTCGGTGCTTTTCGGGCGAATGTTGAAGCGCAGCAGAGCATGGTCCGGCACCACGTTGTTGGCCGAGCCGCCCTCGATCCGCGCCGGATTGACGCTCAGCCCCTCATGTTCGAGCCGCTTCAGCCGCACCGCCAGCTCCGCCGCCGCCACCAGCGCATTGCGCCCCTCCTGCGGATTGCGCCCCGCATGGGCCGAGCGCCCGCTCACCGCCACCGCATAATTGCCGCTGCCGCCGCGCGCATAAGCGAGCGTGCCGTCGGGCGCGGTCGCCGGCTCGTAGGTGAGCGCCGCCGCCTTGCCCCGTGTCAGCTCCGCGATCAGCCCGGCAGAGGACAGCGAGCCGGTCTCCTCGTCCGCATTGATCATCACATCATAGCCAACATCGCCCGCCAAGCCGCTGTTCTCGAACGCTTTCAGCGCTTCCAGCATCACGCTGAGCCCGCCCTTCATGTCCGCCGCACCGGGCGCATTGAGCGTCTCTGGGTCCAGCCAGCGGGCGGTCTGGAACGGGTGATCCGGCCCGAACACCGTGTCCATGTGCCCGGTCAGCAGGAGCCGGCGCGCTGCGTGGGGCCGCACGCGCAGCACCAGGTGCCGGCCATGCCGCTGCTCGATCTCGCACCCTTCCGCGTCCATCGCAGTCACCGGAGCCGGCTCGACCAGCGCGATCTCGCCCGGCAGAGCGGAAAACGCATCCGCCAGTGCCTCGGCCTGCCGCGCGAGGCCCACAAGGTTGCCCGTGCCGCTGTTGATCGCGCACCATGCTCCGGTCCGCGCGAGCATCGCCGCCGGGTCGATGTGCTCGAACCCCGCGCGCTCCTGATCGGTCAGCCCTTCCATTACCCTCCCGCCTAGCCGCTCGCCCGCGTCTGTCAAAGCCCGGCACCCCAGCCTGAGCATCGCGCAACCCGCGCCGGCCAGCCTCCGCTCACCCGCCGCCGCCGCGCTCCTCCGGCCAGCAGCGCGAGCCCGCCGGCCACCGGCAGCGCAACATCGGCACGCCGAACCCCGCCCCGCAGAGCAGGCGCACGAGCCCCAACCGCGCGCCAGCGGAGCGCCTGCTGCTCGCTCAGCCGATCTCGCGCAGCGCCTGCTGAAGATCCGCCCGGGTCTGCGCCATCGTGGCCCTGAACTCCTCGCGCCCCTTGGCCAGGTTCGCCGCGAACTCTGCCCGGGCCCGGTCCAGATGCTCGTCGAAATCCTCCTCCTTGCGGTCGAGATCGGCAAGAAGGTCGAGGATTCTCTGACGCAATGGGTCCTGGTCGTCGGGCATGGCATAAACCTCGCAGCATGGCCGCCTTCGAGAAGGGCGGCTCGTGTCGGATGTGGCAGAACGAATGCGCGCCGGGCCCGATCCGATCAACCGGTCAGATCGCGCGCCAGCCCCACGAACTCGTCGATGGACAGCGTCTCCGCCCGGCGCTGCGGGTCGATCCCGAGCGCCTCCAGCGCCTCCACTCCGCCGGGCAGGCCCTTCAGGCTCTGGCGCAGCATCTTGCGACGCTGGCCGAACGCGGCCGCCGTCAGTCGCTCCAGCATCGCGGCGGAGACGCCCTCCGGCGCGGGGCCGGGCTCGACATGGACGATGGCGCTCATCACCTTGGGCGGCGGGGTGAAGGCGCTGCGATGCACCTTCATCGCCAGGTGCGGCCTCGCCCGCCACTGCGCCAGCACCGCCAGCCGGCCATAGGCGCTCGTATCCGGCGCGGCGACGATGCGCTGGGCGACCTCCTGCTGGAACATCAGCGTCAGGCCGGTCCAGCGCCGCGGCCACGCCTCTCCGCCCAGCCAGCCGGTGAACAGGGCGGTGCCGACATTGTAGGGCAGGTTGCCCACCACGGCATAGGGCTCGCCCATCAGCGCATCATGGTCCATCGCCAGCGCATCGCCCTCGACCACGCGCAGCTGTCCGGGGAAGGCCTCGCCCAGTTCGGCGAGGGCGGGCAGGCACCGCCGGTCCATCTCGATCGCGGTCACCCGGGCACCCGCGCGTAGCAGGGCGCGAGTCAGCCCGCCCGGACCCGGCCCGATCTCCAGCACCGCCCGGCCATCGAGCTCGCCCGCGACCGCCGCGATCCGCGCCAGCAGCTGCTCGTCGAGCAGGAAGTTCTGCCCCAGCGCCTTGCTCGCGCTCAGCCCATGGCGCGCGATCACCTCGCGCAAGGGGGGGAGGGCGGTCACCGGCGAACCGCGCCGCGCTGAACGAGCAATGCGTCCCGCGGTCCGCCGCTCCGCAGAAGGAGCCGTGCCCGCCCTCGCGGCACCGCCGGCGCTCCTCGAAAGACTGAAACCCACGCAAGCTGCGCCCCGCCCAGGCCACGCGCCCCCGCCGCCCCGCCGCAGCGCAGATCGAAGCGGCCTCGGCCGATCGCCGCAACCGGAATCCCTGGAGGTGCAGACGAAACAAGCGCCCGCGCCACCCCGGCCACCACGCCGAGCGAGCCGGGCGCAGCACCGCCGCGGATGGCGCCCTGCGTTCCCGCCAAGGCACCATCCGCGCCGCCGCCCCGCGCCCGAACCGCGCTCATCGCCGCGCCCGCCGCGCCGCCATCTCGCCCGCCATCCGGATCGCGGCGATGGTCGCGCCCACATCGGCGAGGCCCTTGCCGGCAATGGCGAAGGCGGTGCCGTGATCGGGCGAGGTCCGCACCACCGGCAGCCCGAGCGTGACGTTCACGCCCCGGTCGAAATCGAGCGCCTTCAGCGGCACCAGCGCCTGGTCGTGATACATAGCGATGGCCACGTCGTAGGTCTCGCGCGCCCGGGGCGAAAACAGCGAATCCGCCGGATGCGGCCCGGTCGCGTCGATCCCGGATGCGCGCAGGGCGGCGATGGCGGGGGCGATGGTCTCGATCTCCTCGCGCCCCATCCGCCCGTCCTCCCCGGCATGGGGGTTGAGCCCGCAGATCGCGAGCCGCGGCGCGGCGAGGCCAAAATCCTGGGCCAGCGCACGCGCGACAATGGCGCAGCGCCGCTCGATCAACGCCCGGCTGAGGCGCCCCGGCACCTCGGCCAGCGCGCAATGGACGGTCAGCGGCACGGTGCGCAGGCTCGGCCCGGCGAGCATCATCACCGCATCCTCCGCCGCCATGCCGCAAGCCGCGGCGACGAATTCCGTCTGGCCCGGATGCGCGAAGCCGACCTTGGCCAGCTCGCTCTTGGCGATCGGCGCGGTCACGATCCCCGCCACGCGCCCCTCCACCGCCAGCGCGGCGGCCTTCTCCAGCGAGGCCAGCGCAAGCCGCGCCCCCTGCTCATCGGGCGCGCCGGGCCGAAAGGCGCCATCCTCCGCCCCCAGCACCGGCAGCGCGTCATCGAACAGGGCCACGGCCTCGGAAGCTTGCGAAACTGCGCGCATGGGCAAGTCGAGCCCCCGCGTCCGCGCCGCCTCGGCCAGCACCCGCACCCCGCCGACCGCGAGAAAAGGCGGCAGTCGCTCCTCGCGCCGGCGCGCCCAGCTTTCGGCAATCAGCTCCGGCCCGACACCAGCGGGGTCGCCGAGCGACAGGACAAGGGGGAGAGCAAGAGCGCCATCAGCCATCGCCCGCTCCTATCGCGCGCCGCGCCCGGCTGGAAGAGCTCGCTCCCAACCGCGGCTCCGCCGCCGACGGGAAAACCTCGCCGCCAAGGAAATGAGCCGCCCGGTGCCCGCTGGAACGCGCGCCCGCTCCGGCAGGCGCACCCGTCGCCGGTAACAGGAGCCACCCGCAAATGTCAGGAGCAATCGCCGGCCGCCCGCCGCCCGTCGCCCCAGAGCCACCCGTTTGCCGCCGGCAGGAGAAGCCGCCCGCACCCGGCGAGCGGCCTACCGCCGCCGGACAGCGCGTCAGTTGTACTCGATCACCGCGTCGCGGCGCAGGTCGCGTAGATAGCGCTGGGCCCGGCGGTTGACCCGCTCGTCCTCCAGCTGGGCCATCAGCTGGTCGAAATTGGGCCCGCCCTGAACCTGCGGATCGTCGCGCCCGCACAGCATCAGCACGCGCACGCCTTCGTCCAGCGAGCCGAAGGGCGGGGTGGCCTGCCCCACGTTCAGTTCCAGCAGCACGCTCTGCAGCGCCTCGGGCAGGGCGCGGATGGCGATCTGGTCGTTGGTCACGACCTCCGCGCCGATCGTCGCCGCCTTGGCATCGGCCTCGCCGCAGCCGCGCATGCTCGATACCGTCTCGGCGAAGGTGGTGGCGCGGGCGCGGGCCTCCTCCTCGGCGACCCCGTCGGAGAAATCGAGCGAGATCTGCTTCAGGCTCACCAGCGCGTCGCGCGGGTCGGCCATGCCGATCTGGCGCCGGTCGATCAGGTAGAGGATCGAGACGCCGCCGGGAATCTCGATCGGGCCGACCAGTTGCCCGGGCGTAAGCTCGGCCGCCGCCTGCTCCAGCTGCGGGTTCTGCAACTGCGCCAGCTGGATCCAGCCGAGATCGCCGCCCACCGCCGCGGTGGAGGCCTGCGAATATTGCCGCGCATAGGCGACGAAGCTGCCCCCCTGGCGCAGCTGGTCCATGATCTGGCGCGCATTGGCCATCACCGCCTCGCGGTTCTCGGGCGTGGCGGAGAGGAAGATCTCGCCGATCCGGTATTCCGAGGTGCCCTTGGAAGCCTGCAGCCGCTCGTAGAGCTCGGTCACCTCGTTGGTCGAGACGTTGACGAAGGGCGAGACATTGCGCTGGAGCAGCCGGCTCCAGGCGAGCTCGCCCTCGATCTGGCGCTTGAGCGAGGCGGGCGACGAGCCGACCGAGCGCAGATGCTGGTCGAGCCGGTCCGCCGCGGCGTTGAACCGCTCCGCAGCGATCCGGCTATAGGTCTGGTCGACCTCCTCGGGCGTCACCGCCATTTCCTGGGCGTTCGCTTCCTGGATCTGCAGCGTCTCGTCGATCAGGTTGCGCAGCACCTGCAGGCGCAGCCGCTGCTCCTCCTCCGGCGAGATCTGCGCCTCGCTGCTGGCCGAAAGGATCAGCGCCACGCGGTGATCGACATCGGTGCCGGTGATGATCGTGCCGTTCACCCGCGCGGTGGCGGTGCGCACATTGGGGTCGATCTCGCCCATCAGCGCGACGTCCTGCGGCATGTTGAAGGCATCGTCCGCGGCGGCGCCCGGCTGCACCGCGCCCTGCTCGCCCGCCGGCGCATTCTGGCCGTGGGCGGCGCCCGCCGCCAGCCCGGCGCACAACAGCGCCGCCATCGCAACAGTGCCGCGCTTCCCCATCCTGTTACCCGATCCGATCACGTAGAATGTCCTGCCGCGACCCGCCGTGCGGGTCTCCTGTCAAGCGCCTGCAGCGGCCAGGCCGCGCGCATGGTCCGCCCTGTGGCTGGCGCCTGCTTAACGCCAGATGAGTTCCCGGGAAAGCACGCATCGCGCCCAAGCCCCCGCTCCGCCCACAGAAACGCACGCGAGCCAGCCCCCTGGATGAGCCCCGCCGGGCCAGCAAGAGCGCAAAAAGACACCGCGCCCGCCCGTACCGGCCCGATAGGCCAGGGGAATCAGCGGCACGGAGCGCCCATGGTCACCCGGCGAACGCCCAGCACACCGCCCCCGCGGATCACACCCCGGCGCCCCGGCCTCACCGCACCACACCCCAGCGCGCGACAAACAGCTTGGCTGGGCCGAGCGCAGCAGGCTGGCGGGCACAGCAGCCCCGCACCCAGCGCCCACGTCCAGTGGCAGGTCGCAGGTGCGCCAGCCCCACCGTCGCCGGCCCCACCGCCGCCAGCCTCAGTGCGGCACCCACCGAGCGCGGCAGTTCCGACCGCCACAGACTCCAGCGGGCCAGGCCTGAGCCCGCCAAGCCTTGGTGCGGTCCAACCCGAAGGCCGGCCGCAGCGCCACACCCCAGCCCACGCGCCCCACCGCGCGCCAGCACCGGCCCCGGCGACACCCGCCAACCGGCCCCGCCAAGCCTCAGCGGAAGCCGAGATTGCGCAACGAGAAGAACAGCCGGACCGAATTGCCCTGCCGCGCATCGGCGATGTCGATGTAATCGCGCCGCCAGGTCAGCCCGAACTCCATGCAATCGTCGGCATAGGCCACGCCCAGCCGGGTGCGCAGCGGCTCGAACCCGTCGCTGGTGAGCAGCGGGTCTTCCTCGCGGTCGGTCAGGTTGACCACGGCCGATCCGAACACCGACCAGAACCGGGCAAAGGCGATCCGCCCCGCCGCGCGCAATTCCTCGCGGTCCTGCAGATCCTCGAAGGTCAGGTCGACATTGCGGTTGAGCCGCAGATAGCCGAGCTCGACATAGGTCCTCTCGGTGCCGATGGCCGCGTCGAACTCGTTGCGGCGAACGGCCAGGCTATCCTTGTCCAGCCGGAACCGGTGGGTGAAGCGCAGGAAATCGCGAAAGCGCAGCTCCGTGCGCCCGACGAAATCCGACCATTGCTCGTTCAGACCCGTGCCGTCCGGGAACAGCGCCGGCTTGTCGGTCAGCCGATAGGATTGGCCGATCGTCGCCGAATAGCGCCAGCCCGGCCGCTCCAGCAGCCAGTCCACGCCATAGGTGAAGCGCACCCCGTCCTCGATCCGGTCGTATCCCGGGAAGCGGTTGAGCGCGAAGAGGTTGGAATCCTCCAGGTCGATCGCCCGCGCATCCTCGTTGGGGATGGCAAGGTTCTCGATGGCGGGGCTCGCCACCAGCTGCACGCGCGGGGTCAGCACCTGCGTACCCCCCAGCAGCGCGCCCACCAGCGGCCATTTCACATCCACCGCGCCCACGGCGATGCCGCGCGAATGCCAGCCTTCCTCGCCGCGATAGAGCTCGGTCTCGGTCTCCCCCACCTCGTCGGTGTGGTACAGATCGCCGCGCACCAGGCCGGTCAGCGTCACTTCCTGCCCCAGAGCGGTGATCCGCCGCCAGTTCCACTCAGCCCGGGCGAAGGCGCGCTGCGTGTCCTGCCCGTCGGTGCGGGTCAGCGCCAGCGTATTGGCCTGCAGCTCCACCGTGCCGCCCAGCAGCGGGTCGGCCACGCGGCGGCGATAATCCACCACCGGCAGCGCCAGCGGCACCTGCCCCTGCGGCTGCTGCACCAGCAGCAGCTGCGTCGCCCAGCCGGCGATGGAGAGGTAGGAGTCGGAATCGATCCGCTCGACCTCGACCATGGACCGCAGGCGGTCGTCCTGGCTGAGATCGTAACGGCGCAGGAAGGTGCGGTCCGATGCCACGCGCACGGAACTGGTCAGGCTCCACTCGGGCGAGAACTGCCAGCGCCCATTGGCGAAGAAATAGCCGCGCAGGCTCGCCTGCTCCTCCTCCTCCACCCGCAGGTCGCCAAGGTCGAGCCGCTCGCCATGGGTCAGGTAGCCGGTGATCTGGTAGGCGCCTGTGTCCCCCAGCGCGCGGTACTGCCCCGAGACCATCGGCGCCGCGCCCGTGAACACATAGCCCGACAAGGTCGCATCCCGGTCGGGCGCCAGCCGCCAGTAATAGGAGCCCGAAAGCTCCAGCCCGTTCGAATCGGTGAACGCCATGTTGGGGACGAGGAACCCCGAATTGGCCGACCCGTCGCTGCGCAGCGAGAGCCCCGGCAAGGGCAGCACACGCCGCCCGAACAACTCCAGATAGGCGCCGCGGAACCGCACGCGCTGCGTCTGCCCATCGTAGAACACCCGCTCGGCGGTGATCCGCCACGAAGGGGTCTCGGGGCAGCCTTGCGTGTCATCCACCGCGCAGGCCGAATAGACCGCGCGCTGCAACTCGACGTCGCCGCCCTCGGTGCGGCTCCCTTGTACTGCCGCCAGCCGCCCGCCCTCGCGGAACACCAGCAGCAGGTTCTCCATCGCCCCGGCGCGAAGCTCGTCGGTCAGCTCCAGCCGGTCGGTGAACAGCTGGTTGCCGTTCTCGTCCACGAAGCGGATATTGCCGGTGGCGACGATCTGCCCCGCGCCGCGATCCCAGGTGACCGCGTCCGCCCGCACCGACTGGTCGCCCGAGCGCAGCACCACGTCGCCGGTGACCGTGATCGTGTCGGCCTCGTTGTCATAGGCGACCTCGTTGGCCTCGAAGTCGATCTGCCGCTCGCCCTCGGCCGGCGCCGAGTCCGGCGCCGAGTCCGGGGCCGTCGCCGCCTCAACGCCGGGAAACTCACCGATAGGAGCGGGAATGCCTGGCGCCCGCGCCTCCAGCTCGCCCACCTGTTCGGGCTCCTCGGCGCTGGGCATGGCCGCCGCCGCGCCGTCCACCTGCTGCGCAAGAGCGGGCAAGGGGGCACCAAGCACGAACAGCGCCGCCGCCAGGCAGGCTCCCAAAGGCGCGGAGCGCACCCCGCCTGCGCGCCGCCCCGGCCCGGATCGCGCGACGCAAGGCCACGAGCCCGCCACAGCCCGCACCCCCGCCGGCAACCCGTCCAACCCCGCACTCGCCAAGCGCGCCCCTCGCATCCCGACCCCGGCTCGCGCGGCGAAAGGCACGCCGTCCGGCAGGACGCCCGGCGTGCCCGTCAGCACCCCATCCGCGGCCGCACCACCCCGCAAAGCGCGCCCCCCGCATCCCGCAACGGCACGCGCAACAGGCAACGCCCCGCGCGGCAAGAAACCCGACGTCCCCGTCACAGCAGATTTGACTCCGAACCAATCGACCAAGCGCGCGCCCCGCATCCCGCCCCCGCTTGCGCGACGCTCGGTCCCCCGCGCCGCGAGAAAACGGATGCAGTCCGCGAACCGCCCAATGCCGAAGCACCCCGCAGAGCGCGCGCCTCGCACCCCGTCGCAATACGCGGCGGGACAGCGTTCGACGGAGCGCGCGGGCGCAGAACAGCATAGGCCAGGGCGGGCGGGCGCAGGTTGCCAGGGCGCAGGGCATCGCCGCGCAACGCCGCGAAAAGCACCGGGCGCCGCAGGCAGAGCGGCACGGCGTGCGCAGCGCCCGACGGCGCTTCCCGCTCCACCCCACTCGGCAAAGCCGCCACCGCGCGAACGGCCGCTGCTCGCTCGGCGCCCGCCCGCGCGACGCCCGCCCGCGACCAGCCAGCCCGCGCCAGAGCGTGCGACGCCGTTCCGCCCCCGGCTCGGGGTGGCTGCAAGCGGGTACGGCGGGCTTGCAGCCTCATCTGCGGGCCGGGGCGCATGGCTTGCCTATCGCACCGCCGCGCCCTAACTGCAACGCCAGCATTTCACCCCAGCATCCCACCGGCGGCACGCCCCGCCGATCCCCCCCGAACTCGTCTCCGGAGCAGCCATGCAGATCCATTTCCGTCCCGACGCCGACCCCGCTTCCCACCGCCTGCTGGCCGGAATCGTGGAGGGCGAGCGCCTGCCGGACGGGATCGAACCGGTGCTGGCGGAAGCCGCCCGCGCGGCCCGCTTCGCCGGCAAGGCCGGGCAATTGTCCGAAGGCTTCGTGGAGCGCGAGGGCCGGGTGGTGCGCGTGGCGCTGGCCGGCGCCGGCGGCCCGGCCGAGGAGCGCGAGGCTTCGCTGGAACGCGCCGGCGCCGCGCTCGCCGCCCGCTTCGCCACCTCGGGCGAGGAGCAACTGGCGTTGATGGCGGAAGGGCTGTCCGGCGAGGACATCGCCGCGGTGCTCAGCGGCCTTGTCCTTCGCGCCTGGCGCTACGACGTCCACCGCACGCGCCTCAAGGACGAGCAGAAGGTCTCGCTCAACCAGATCACCGTCCTCGCCGCCCCCGAGGGCGCCGAAGCAGCCTGGGACGAGGCCCGCGCGCTGGTCGAAGGCGTGCTGTTCGCCCGCGAACTCGTCGCCGAGCCCGCCAACATCATCTACCCCGAAAGCTTCGTGGAGCGCTGCCGCGAGCGCTTCGACGGCACCGGCGTCGAGTTCACCGTGCTGGGCGAGGCGGAGATGCGCGAGCTCGGCATGGGCGCGCTGCTCGGCGTCTCGCAGGGCTCGGTCCGCGAGGCGCAGATCCTCGCGATCCGCTGGAACGGCGGCGCAGGTAACGGGAGCGACGACACAGCCCCTTTGTGCTTCGTCGGCAAGGGCGTCACCTTCGACACCGGCGGCATCTCGATCAAGCCCGCCGCCGGCATGGAGGACATGAAGTGGGACATGGGCGGCGCGGCGGCCGTCGCCGGCGCGATGCTGGCCATCGCCGGCCGCGAGGCCAAGGCCAATGTCGTCGGCATCTGTGGCCTGGTCGAGAACATGCCGGACGCCGCCGCCCAGCGCCCGGGCGACATCGTCACCTCCATGAGCGGCCAGACGATCGAGGTCATCAACACCGACGCCGAAGGGCGCCTCGTCCTGTGCGACGCGATCAGCTGGGCGCAGCGCGAGTTCAAGCCCTCCGCCATCGTCGACCTCGCCACTTTGACCGGCGCCATGATCATCGCGCTCGGCACCGAACATGGCGGCCTGTTCGCCAATGACGACGCCTTGGCGAACGATCTGCTCGCGGCCGGGCAGGCGACCGGCGACCGGCTGTGGCGCTTCCCCCTCGGCCCCGCCTACGACAAGCTGATCGACAGCCCCATCGCCGACATGAAGAACGTGGGGCCCCGTGGCGGCGGCTCGATCACCGCGGCGCAGTTCATCCAGCGCTTCGTGGAGGACGGCACGCCCTGGGCCCATTGCGACATCGCCGGCATGGTCTGGGCCGACAAGCCCGGCGCCACCTGGGACAAGGGCGCCACCGGCTACGGCGTCCGCCTGATCGACCGCCTCGTGCGCGAGCGCGCCGAGAAGAGCCCGCAGAACAGCGCCTTCCGCTGACCCACTCCCGACCGGCGCCGGTGCCAGGCAAACGCAATGCCCAAGGGGCGCCGGTCCACGGCCAGCCGCACACCCGGTGCGGCGCGGACACCGACCCCTTTGGTGCAGCGCCGAAGCACCGCGCAGAGCACTGCCGGTGCGGGTCCGGTCCAGAACCGGCTCAACGCCGTGCAAGGAGCGAACGACCGGCGCCGGTGCCAAGGACATCGCAGTGCGGAAAGGGAAGCTGGTGCACGCCCGCCCGCTTGCCGGTGCAAGGCGGACAACGCAGCCTCGGTTCAGGGCCGCTGCGGGGGCAAATCGCCGCTGGTGCGAGTTCGGCGGAGATCGGATGCAGCCCGTGCAGAACCGATGCAATGCCGGTGCAAGGCGGAGCGCCGCGCAGAACGCATCCTCGGTGCAATGCCGGTGCCGGGCCGATGTGGGCCCAGTCCAAGCCCGTTGCATCGCCGATGCAACGGCGGTCCAACTCGCAAACGCAGCCTCGATCCGAACTCGATGCAAGCCCGACCTGCGGCCAGAGCGCAGCCTGTCCAAGCCCGATGCATCGCCGCCCCAAGCCGGGTGCAAGTTGCAAGATGCACCCTCGGTGCAAACCCGGCGTCGGGCCAGAGCGGCGCCTGTCCAAACCCGATGCAACGCCGCTCCAACCCCCAAAATGCACCCCCGACGCAACCCCGAACCGAGGCCCGTCCAAGCCCCCCGCAAAGCCGACGCACAACCGTTCCAAACCCGCCATTCCAGCCCCCTTGCGGAGCCCATGCGCGCCCGGTGCACCTCTGATGCAATGCCGGTGACGGGCTGAGGGAAGGGCCATGCAACTCGACTTCTGGCAGCTCTCGCGCGACCCGCTGGAAAAGGTCGTCGTGCTGATCGCGGAGCGGACGCTGAACGCCGGCGAGCACCTGCTGGTCGTCGCCGAGGACGCAGCGCAGCGCGAGGCGATCGGCCGCGCCTTGTGGGAAGCCAAGCCCGATGCCTTCCTCGCCAATGGCGAGGCCGATGCACCCCACGCCGCGCGCCAGCCGATCCTGCTGTCCGCCGCCATCCAGCCGCTCAACGGGGCGCGCTACGCCGTGCTGGCCGACGGGGCCTGGCGGGACGGGGCGGAAAGTTTCGCCCGCACCTTCCTGCTGTTCGGGGATGCCGGGGTGGAGGCGGCCCGCGCGACCTGGCGCCGCTTCGACGGGCGCGAAGAGGTGGAGCGCCAGTACTATGCGCAGGAGGACGGCAGGTGGGCGCGCAAGGCCTGAACCTTGGGCCTGAACCTTGGGCCTGAACCTTGGGCCTGAACCTTGGGCCTGAACCTTGGGCGTGCACCATTGCCAGCGGCCCTTGCCCCCACTAGGGAGCCGCCACTTTTTCCGCGACTACAGTCCTTTTGAATGGAGCCGACCATGGCAGTCACCCGCACCTTCTCGATCATCAAGCCCGACGCGACCCGCCGCAACATCACCGGCGCCGTCACAAAGATGCTGGAGGAAGCCGGGCTGCGGGTCGTCGCCTCCAAGCGCATCCGCATGAGCCGCGAGCAGGCCGAGGGCTTCTACGGCGTCCACCGCGAGCGCCCGTTCTTCAACGATCTCGTCAGCTTCATGACCAGCGGCCCGGTCGTGGTGCAGGTGCTGGAGGGCGAGGACGCCGTCGCCCGCAACCGCCAGGTGATGGGCGCGACCAACCCCGACAACGCCGACGAGGGCACGATCCGCAAGGCGCTCGCCGAAAGCATCGAGGCCAACACGGTGCACGGCTCCGACAGCGACGAGAATGCCAGAACCGAGATCGACTTCTTCTTCTCGGAGGACGAAATCGTCGGCTGAAGCCGCGCCGGCCTCTCCCCTGACCGGAGCCGGAGCGATCCCTTGCGGAACTCCGGCCCCGGCAGGCCCGTTGGCGGGCCATGTTCTTCTTCTTCTCCAACCGGCTGGGCTGCTTCGGCTCCCTGCTGCTCTCCGCCGCACTGACCCTGCTGCTGCTCTACCTCTTCGGTTGGCTATAAGGCAGGCCGCACTCTGCCTGCCTGCGAAGCGCCACAACGAACGGCGCGACCCGGGGGCCCAGCTCACCGCCACCGCACCGGGCGATCACCGGAGCGACGGGCGAGGGGGGCACGCCACGCGCAGCCGGGCCGAACGGCCGGCGCTAGCGGTGCTCACATCACCGGCAGCCGCCGCGGAACACCGGCGGGCGCAATCATGCGCTCACACCACGCGCAGCCTCGCCGAAATGAGGGGCGGAGCAGCTGGCGCAAGCGTGCGCTCACCCCCACACGGCAGCCTCGAACGATCAGCGAAGCGGACTGGGCAATCGTCCGCTCACAGCACCCCGGCCGCACCGAACGGCGGGCGGAACGGACGGCGTGATCGCGAGCTTCCATAACTCGCAGCTGCGCCGAACGGCGGGCGGGGCGGCTGGCGCAAGCGCGGGCTCTCACACCACACGCAGCCCGGTCGGCGGGCCGGCGGAGCGACCCGCGCAAGCGTGCGCTCACAGCACCGCAGCGGCGGCGGACGACCGGCGAAGCGGCTGGCAACCGGCGTGTTACCCAACGCAGTAGCCGGTGGAGCGATCACCGGAGTGACCCGCGCAACCGGGCTCACCCCAGCGCTGTTCCAGCGCGCGCTCGGCACGGCGGCGGAAAGCGCACCGGATCCACCCGAACCTGCCGCCGCCCTCCTTACGTCGCAAGGGGCAGGCTCACTCCGACCCCGTCCAGCCACCCTGGAACGGAAGACCTGCCCCTCTCAGGCGCGGGCGAAGCCGCGATAGCTGGCGCGGTGAGCGCGGTGCGGCCCATGGGCGGCGCGGCCCTGCTCCAGCCGCATGGCGGCGAGCGCCTCACCCGAAAAGGACAGGCCGAGCGCCCGGTACAGGCCGGCAGCGGCGCCCACCCAGTCGCGGTCGAGCTCCTCGAAATCGACCCGGGCGACCGGTCCGGCGAAGCGGGCGAGCGCCTCGTCGATGCGGGTTGCGCGCAGAGCCAGCTTGCGGCGGCACTCCGCCTCGATCCAGCCGAGATCGGCCGCGTCGGACTGGATCGCCATCTGGTTGGCGACGAGCGAGGTCGCGCTGCGCACCACATCCTCCGCCTCGCGCCGGGCGATCACCACCCGCGCATCCGGGAATTGCGCGAGCAGCGCATCGAGGTCCTCGGCGAATTGCGGCACCTTCATCACCCGCGGGCGCGCCCCATTGCCGCGATGCGCGGCGTCGGTGGCGAGGATGCGGGCGAACTCGCGATAGACCGGCGCCCCATCGCGCGCCTCCGACCAGCGCGAGAAGCCCGGCACGCGCCATTGCGCCTCGTAGGCACAGGGCGACAGCGCCGCCGCCAGCCAGCCGAGCTCCTCGTCCGGCCGGGTGGTGCCGAACGGATGGATCGTATCCAGCCACGGGTCGAGCCGCCGGAAGAAGGCCAGCATCGCCGCCGCCCAGACCGGGCGCAGATCGGGGAAGCGGCGGGGCAGCGGGTGCCAGCTGTCGCAGAACCGGGTCGCCGCATGGGCCGGATCGGCCGCGAGCAGCCGGTGGATTCGCGTCGTGCCCCCGCGCATCTGCCCGACGACGAGGATCGGCGGGGTGAGCGGCATCGCCAGCAGTTCCGGCCGCCGCTGCCACAGCGCCCCCAGGCGCAGGCGCTGCCGCAGCACCCGCACCAGCTGCCCGTGGGCGATGGTCCGGCCGAGCGGGTTGAGCGCCGCCTCTCCCTCCAGCGCCTCGCACAGCCGTTCGAGCCGCAAGCGAAAGTCGGCGACATCTTCGGCTGCGCGCCCGCGATGCTCGCCGGCGGCGGGAGCGTGGCGGCAGGCCTTGGCCCACAGCGCCTCCGGATCGAGCGAGGGCCGCGAGCACAGCCCGGCGCTCCAGGCGCTTTCGAGCCAGTTGTTGAGCCGGTCGACAAGCGGCGCCCGCGCCAGCGGGTGAGGGCGAGGAAGCGGGCTCACGCCGCTGCGGCCTGCGCGCTGGCGGTCGTCGGTGCCAGGTCGTCGGGGCGGGCCGAGCCAGCGCCACCCGCAGCAGGGGTAAGCTGGCCCGGAATGGCGCGGGTCAGCCCCTTCGCGACGGCGCGGGTCAGCGTCTCCGGAGCGGGCCGACCCAGCCTCCGCGGAGCAGCCGGAATCAGCCCTCCGCCGTGGCGCGGGCCAGTCGCCTCGGAGCAGCGCGGGTCAGCGCCCCCGCAGCGGCGCGGGCCAACCTCCCCGGAGCGGGCGCGGCCAGCCGAACCGGAGTGTCGTGACCCAGCCTCCCCGGAGCAGCGCGGGCCAGCGCCCCCGCAGCGCGTCGCGCCAGCCTGCCCGCAGCAGCGCGGGTCAACCCGCATCATCCCTGCCTCGACAGCCGATCGCCGGCCGGTCGCGGCGCGGTGCGCGTTCCGTTTCGCGTTCGAGGGGGCGACAATCCGGCGAGCCGTCGGCGGTGCCGAGACGGCCCGGTACGCCCGCTCTGCCCGCGCGGTCGCCGGATCCGACCGAACCCGACCCGTCCATCCGGGCGAAACGGGGCGGTCGGCGCTGCTTTCGCCGCGCGCGGTCGGTGGCGACAGGGGCGGGCGAATGCGCATCAGAAGTGGTCCGCCGCGTCCTGCAGCCGGGTGAGCCGCGCGGGCGCCACGGAGCGCCAGCTGCGCCGGATCCACTCGCCGACATGCTCCCAATCGACGCCGGGCCGGTCGAGCACGAGGCCGACCCAGCCGCTCGCGCCATGAAAGGCGGGGCGGAAATAGCTCTCCGGATCGCGCTCGATCAGCGCGGCGATCTCGTCCGGGCCATCGGTCTTGACCAGCACCGCGACGCTCTCGGAGCCGTGGTGGCGCTGGGCGAAATAGGCGAAATACCTGCCGCTCTTGCCGCCGGTGCGCCAGCCCGGAGCGCCGAAGCTCTCGCGCTCCTCCGCCTCCGGCAGCGCCAGCGCCCGTTCGCGCACCTGCTCCAGCAGCCAGTCGGCGCGGTAGGGCCGCGAGACATAGTCCGCCAGCATGCGCGGATAGAGCTGGTACTCGGCCAGCCGCACCCGGTCGCCGAGCGCCTCGGGCGTGTCGCCGGGCAGGATTGCCACCGGAACCTGCCCGAGCAGCGGGCCATCGTCGAGCGCGGCGGTCACCAGATGGACCGAGCACCCGCCCTGCGCGTCGCCCGCCGCGATCGCCCGGCCATGCGTGTCGAGCCCCTTGTAGAGCGGCAGCAGCGAGGGATGCGTGTTCACCATCCGCCCGGCCCAGCGCTCCACGAAGCCGGGCGTCAGGATGCGCATATAGCCGCACAGGGCCACATATTCGGCGCCCGCTTCGCGCAGCGCCGCGTCCATCGCCGCCTCGTGGTCCTCGCGGGTGAGGCCGCGATGGCCGAGCGCGAAGGTGGCGATGCCCTCCGCTCCGGCGAGGCGCAGGCCCGGAGCGTCGGGATTGTTGCTGGCCACCAGCACCAGCTCGTAAGGGCAATCGGGCAGCCGCGCGGCATAGAGCAACGCCGACATGGTGGTGCCATTGCCCGAAAGCAGCGCGGCGACCCGGGCCTTGTGGATCACGCCGCGGTTCCCGTCGGGGATCGACGGCACCAGCAAGTCCGGGGCAGGGCGGAGGCGCGCGGAACTTGCCCTCTCAGCCCTGGCAACGCGCTGGCCGGCCGGGATGCTTGGGGTGCGAGGTCCGCCTCGCCGCCAGCCGCCGGACGAGCCAGCGCGCAAGCGTGGACGACCTGTCTCTTGCGCCATGGCAACGCGCCGCTCGGCCACGGCAGTCCGGTCGCGGGCTGCGCGTTCCGGCACGCCGCCGGCTTGGCGAGCGCACGCGGCGAGAGCAGCACCCTCGCCGTGCCGGGATCGCCCTGCGGCCTTGTGGAGCGGAAGACCCGGCGCTCACGCCACATGCTGCGCCTGCCAGTCCTCGCGCACGCTCCAGGTCTCGGCGGAGCCGCGCACGGTGCAGCCGCGCGGGCCTTCGACCACCTCGCCGATCCGGGTGACGGCTTCGCCCGCGGCCTCCAGCTCGGCGGCGACCTCGCGCGCCAGTTCGGGCGCGACGGCGAGCACCATGCCGATGCCGCAATTGAACGTGCGCGCCATCTCGCCCGGCTCGATATTCCCCTGCGCCTGCAGGAAGGCCATCAGGCGCGGCTGCTCCCAGGCATCGGCATCGACCAGCGCGTGGCAATCGGCGGGCAGCACGCGGGGGATGTTCTCAAGCAGCCCGCCGCCCGTGATGTGGGCGAGCGCGTCGATCTTGCCCGCGCGGATCGAGGGCAGCAGGGTCTCGACATAGATCCGCGTCGGCTCGATCAGCGCGTCGATCAGCCGAATTTGCTGGTCGAACACAGCCGGCCGGTCGAGCCGCCAGCCCCGGTCGGCCGCCAGCCGCCGCACCAGCGAGTAGCCGTTGGAATGGACTCCCGAACTGGCGAGACCGAGCAGCACATGCCCCGCCGCCACGCGCTCGCCGGTGATCTGCTCGCCCCGCTCCACCGCGCCCACGCAGAAGCCGGCGAGGTCGTAATCGCCGGGCGCATACATGCCCGGCATCTCCGCCGTCTCGCCGCCGATCAGCGCGCAGCCGGCGATGGTGCAGCCCTTGGCGATGCCGGCGATCACCCGCTCGGCGACGCCATTGTCGAGCGCTCCGGTGGCGAAATAATCGAGAAAGAACAACGGCTCGGCACCCTGCACGACCAGGTCGTTGGCGCACATGGCGACGAGGTCGATGCCGATCGCATCGTGCCTGTCGTGTTCGATGGCCAGCTTCACCTTGGTGCCCACGCCGTCGTTGGCGGCCACCAGCAGCGGGTCGGTAAAGCCCGCCGCCCGCGGATCGAAGAAGCCGCCGAAGCCGCCGATCTCGGCATCCGCACCCGGCCGGCGGGTCGCCTTCACCAGCGGCGCGATGGCGCGCACCAGCGCGTTGCCCGCATCGATTGAGACCCCCGCGCGGGCATAGGTGTAAGGTTCGGGCCGCGAGGGGTCGGGCCCGGAGGGGTCGGGAGGCGTGTCGTCGCTGGTCATAAGGGCGCCGCTTCTAGTCATTCGCGCTTGGATTTCCACTCGGCTTTGGGCACAAGGCGCGCGATTTCCCCGATGCCGAGCCACAATCTTCCCACGCATTCGCCGTCCCCTCGCCAGCCGCGCCGGCGGCTGCGGGTGCGTGCCTCCCTGCCTCCTGCCGTGCTGGCCGGCTTGCTGGTGGCGGGCTCCGGCGCGGCGGTGCTGTGGGCGCCGATATTGTGGGCGCAGGTGAGCGGTGAGCGCGGCATCGCCCCCGTCGCCAGCACCACCGACATCGAGGTGATGGGCATCGCGGTCAACACCACCGGCGACACGCCGGAAGAGGCGCGCCGGGCCGGCTGGCAGGAAGCCCAGCGCCTCGCATGGAAGCGGATCAACGGCCCGGACCTGCCCGATTCGCAGCTCGACGGGCTGGTCTCGGCGATCATCGTGGAAAGCGAGCAGCTGGGCCCGCGCCGCTATATCGCGCAGCTGGGCGTGGTGTTCGACCGGGCGCGCGCCGGCGGCCTGCTGGGCGGGGGCGGCGAGCGCTCGCGCTCCGCGCCGATGCTGACCATGCCGGTGATGGTCAGCGGCGGCGTGCAGACCATGTTCGAGATCCGCAATCCCTGGCAGCGCGCCTGGGCCGAGTACCAGACCGGGGCCAGCGCCGTCGATTACGTGCGGCCGACCGGCGCGGGCTGGGAATCGCTGATGCTCACCGCCGGGCAGACCGGTCGCCGCAGCCGATCGTGGTGGAACGAGGTGCTCGACCAGTTCGGGGCCGCCGACGTGGTGATGCCGGTGGCGGAACTGCGCTGGCTATGGCCGGGCGGGCCCGTCGAGGGGCGCTTCACCGCCCGCTACGGCCCGGAGGCGCGCGTGCTCGGCTCCTTCACCCTGCGCGCCGAGAACGAGGAGCAGCTGGAGCCGATGCTGACCCGCGCCGTGCGGCAGTTCGACACGCTCTACACCGCCGCGCTCGCCGCCGGAACGCTGCGGCCCGACCCGACCCTGGCGCTGGAGGACGTGGAGCTGAGCCCGATGGTCCTCGCGCTGCTGGAGGCCAGCCGCCAGGCCGAAGCCGCCGAGGCCGAGCGCCGCGCGCAACTGGCGCAAGCGGCGGCCCCCGCTCCCGTCATCACGTTGCCTCCGCTCGATCCTTCGACGCCGCCACCGGCGCAGGCGCCTGAGCCCACGCAGGAGGCAAGCTACTCCATCCGCGTGCCCACGCCCGATGCGGCGGCGTTCGATGCCGCGCTCGGCTCGGTGCGCGGGGCGCCCGGCGTGCGCTCGGCGGCGGTGGGCAGCGCGGCGATCGGCGGCACGTCGGTGCTGCGCGTCACCTATGCCGGCGACCTGGCCGCGCTGGCCGAGGCGCTGCGGGCGCGCGGCTGGCAGGTGAGCGAGGGCGCGGGCGGCCTGACCCTCTCGCGCTGAGCCGGCGGGGCGGCGCACGGTGGAGGACAGGCGCACAGCGGAGGGCGAGGGCTCCAGGCCAATCGCGGACGATCCCCCTGCCGAGCGCGCCTATCCCAGGGGAGGCACCCGGCCCGGCGAACCGTCGCAGATCGCGCTGCCGCTGGCCGCCGCCTCGCCCGGGGCCCGGCGGATCGTGCTCGGCCCCGCAAACGAGGCGGTCGCCGCTGCGCTCAGCGACCCGTCGGGCTGGCCCTTCCGCACCGCCGTGCTGACCGGCCCGCCACGTTCGGGCAAATCGCTCTTCGCCCGCTGGTTCGAGGGCAGCGGGCGCGGCGCGGCGATCGACGATGGGCAGCGGATGGACGAGGCGGCCCTGTTCCACCGCTGGAACCGCGCGCAGGAAGAGGCACGTCCGCTGCTGATCGTCGGTGGCGAGCCCCCGTGGCGCATCGCCCTGCCGGACCTCGCCTCGCGCCTGGGCGCGGCGCTGCAGCTGGAGATCGGCCAGCCCGACGATGCGATGGCCGCCGACCTGCTGCTGGCCATGGCCGAGCAGCGCGGCCTGCCGCTGGGCGAGGGCGCGGCCGCCTGGCTGGTGCCGCGGCTGGAACGCTCCTACGCGGCGCTGGAGCGGGTGGTGGCCGAGATCGACCGGCTCAGCCTTGAACGCAAGGCGCCCGCCACCCACTCTCTCTGGCGCGCAGGGCTGGAAGCGGTGATGGGCCCCGAAGAGCCTCGCTTGCTTTGAGGGCGCGTTTCGAGGAGATAACAGGGCGATGATCGAGCGGCTGATCGCCTATCTGGACTCCGTCCGCGCGCGCGACCCGGCGCCGCGCTCCCACTGGGAGATCCTGCTCTATCCGGGCGTCTGGGCGCTGGGCCTGCACCGCGTGGCCCACTGGCTGTTCGTGGGCGAGCTGTTCCTGCTGGCGCGCATGGTCAACCACCTCGCCCGCTGGCTGACCGCGATCGACATCCACCCCGGGGCGAAGATCGGGCGCAACCTGTTCATCGACCACGGCTTCACGGTGATCGGGGAGACGGCCGAGATCGGCGACAACGTGACCATCTACCAATGCGTGACCCTCGGCGGCACCAACCCGACCAACGGCATCGCCGGCAAGCGGCACCCGACCTTGCGCGACAATGTGATCATCGGCTCGGGCGCGCAGATCATCGGCCCCATCGTGGTCGGCGAGCGGGCGCGGGTGGGCGCCAATGCGGTGGTGACCGACGACGTGCCCGAAGGGGCGACGATGATCGGCCTCAAGGCGCGCTCCACCCTGGTGCCGGCCGAGACCTGGCTGCGCGAGTTCATCCCCTACGGCACTCCCTGCGCCGAGGCTTGCGAGACGCCGTCCTCTTCCGCCGGCGACCGCGTGGCGGAGCTGGAGCGGCAGGTGGCGGAACTGCGCGAGGAGCTCGCCGCGATGCGGGCTGAGCGTGCTGCTGAACCCGCACTCGGATCAGCGCCGGTTGCCGCGCCCGCCCCCGCCGCGCGGAGCCGGCGCAAGAGCGGCGCCAAGAGCTGATGCGTCCGCCGCCCGCTGCCGATATCATCGCCTTTCCCGGCGCATCCGCCCGGCTTCCGACGCCGTTGCAAGTGGGCTTCGAACGGGTCGAACTGATGCGCATCCTCGACCTCTACGGCCGCATGGTCGCGGCCGGGGAATGGCGCGATTATGCGATGGGCTTCACCAAGGATTGCGCCAGCTTCTCCGCCTTCCGCCGCACCGCCGAGGTGCCGCAGATGCGCCTCGAAAAGCGCCCGGCGCTGCGCCAGAAGCAGGGCATGTGGGCGCTGTTCGGAGAGCAGGGGCAGGTGCTCAAGCGCGGCCACGACCTCTCCGGCGTGCTCGCCCCGATGGAGCGCCGGCTGCTCAAGGTTGTGGAGGGCTGACAGGCCCGACTGGCGCGCCGCGACGCTCGGACGGATGCGCGCGCTGATTCTCGTCGCCGACCCGGAGACTGACCTTCAGAGCCGTTCGAGCGCGCCCACCAGATCGTCATAGTGGTCGATCACCGCGTCGGCGCCGAGGTCCTCCATCGGCATGTCGTTATAGCCGAAGCTGACCGCCACCGCCGGCACTCCGGCCGCCTTGGCCGCGCGCACGTCGAAGCTCGAATCGCCGATCATGGCGAAGCGCCCTTGCCGGGCACCGCCTTCGCGGCAGAGGCGGATCGCTTCCTCGATCATGTCCGGCGCGGGCTTGGCGCGGCCCGGGCCGAGCGTATCGCCGCCCAGGATGACGGCAAATCGGTCGGCCATGCCCAGTTCCTCCAGCAGCTTGACCGCGAAATTCTCGATCTTGTTGGTCACCACGGCCAGCGTGCAGCCGCGAGCGGCCAGCGCATCGAGTGCGGCGAGGCAGCCGGGGTAGGGCACGGTTTCGTTGACGATATGCGTCTCGTACCAGGCGAGCACGTCGCCCAAGCGTTGCTCGAACGCGTCGGGCGGCAGCATGCCGCCGGTGCGTTCCAGCGCGCGCCGCAGCATCGCCGCGGTGCCGCCGCCGATCAGATCACGCACCACCTCGACCTCGACCGGCGGGCGGCCGGCCTGTTCCAGCGCGTGATTGACCGCCGGGGCGAGGTCGCGATGCGATTCGACCAGCGTGCCGTCGAGGTCGAAGCCGATCATGGTGAAGGGGAAGGGCGGGGCGTTGCTCGTGTCGGTCATGCGCGGGCGGGGTTGGCGCAAGCCGGTGGAAACCGCAATCGAATGATGGCATGGGCCTTGCGACATGAACGATCCCGCCGCGCCCGCCGCCCGCCCGCTCGCTCCCAGTCCCTCCGCCCCGGCTCCCCTTGCGATTGTCATTCTCGCGGCGGGCAAGGGCACGCGGATGAAGAGCGCCCGGCACAAGGTGCTGCACGAGATCGCCGGCCGCCCGATGATCGAGCACCTGCTGGCGACGCTGGAAGAGCTCGCGCCCGAACGCATCGTGGTGGTGGTGGGCGAAGGGCGCGATCAGGTGGAGGCGCAGCTGGCCGGGCGCGCCGAGCTGGCGGTGCAGCAGCCGCAGCTCGGCACGGGGCACGCGGTGCTGCAGGCGCAAGGCGCGCTGGAGGGCTTCGCGGGCAATGTGCTGGTGCTCTATGGCGACGTGCCATTCGTGCGCGCGGAGACGATGCGCGCGATGCTCGACCGGCTGCAGGCTGAGGACGGGCCCCGCGCGGTGGTGCTCGGCTCGGAGCCTGCCGACCCGCTCAATTATGGCCGGATCATCGCCGAAAGCGGCCGCATCGCGAAGATGGTCGAGCACAAGGACGCGAGCGAGGCCGAGCGCGCCTGCCGCCTGTGCAATTCGGGCGTGCTGGCCGCGCCCGCCGACGCGCTGTTCGACCTGCTGGGCGAAGTCGGCAACGACAATGCGGGCGGCGAATATTACCTCCCCGACATCGTCAACATCGCCATCGCGCGGGGGCAGCTTTGCGCGGTGGTCGTCACCGACGATCCGGATGAGGTCGCCGGCATCAACTCGCGGGCCGAACTGGCGGCGGCCGAGGCGCGCTGGCAGCAGCAGCGGCGGGCCCGGGCGATGGAAGAGGGCGCCACCCTGGTCGCGCCGGAGACGGTGTTCTTCAGCTGGGACACGGTGCTCGGCCGCGACGTGCTGGTGGAGCCCCATGTCGTGTTCGGCCCCGGCGTGGAGGTGGCGGACCAGGTCGTGATCCATGGCTTCTGCCACATCGCGGGGGCTCGGCTGGAACGCGGCGTGTCGGTGGGCCCCTTCGCGCGGCTGAGGCCGGGATCGGTGCTGGAAGAAGGATCGCGGGTCGGCAATTTCGTGGAGATGAAGCAGGCCGTGCTGGGCCCGGGCGCGAAGGCCAATCACCTGACCTATCTGGGCGATGCGGCGGTGGGCGCGGGCGCCAATATCGGCGCGGGGACGATCACCTGCAATTATGACGGCTATTTCAAGCACCGGACGGAGATCGGGCCGCGCGCCTTCATCGGCTCCAATTCCGCGCTGATCGCCCCCATCCGCATCGGAGCGGACGCGATCGTCGCCGCGGGCAGCGCCGTCAGCCGCGACGTCGCAGAGGGCGAGCTGCGGATGGTGCGTGCCGAGCAGATGGTGAAGCCCGGCTGGGCCGACCGCTTCCACGACGCGATGAAAAAGAAAAAGGTTGCGGGGAAGGAATGAGCTGGCTGTTCGTTCCGGCTGTCGTGGTACTCTCCTTTATAGCCGGACGCTGGGTTTCCGCTCCGTGGCTGAGTTGGAGCCTTGCGGTGATCGTCGGTCTGGCGCCTCCTCCGCTCACCCATACTCTATGGCAGACCTTCTCTGCTGATCCGGTGCGCGATTCAGGCTGGCAGGCGGTGATGGTGCTCTACACCGTGCTGTGGAGTGGCATCTTAGTCGGCCTCGCGTCCTTGGCGTGCCTGATCGGTCGCTCGCAACGCTTTGATGGATTGAACTGAATGTGCGGAATCATCGGAATTGTCGGCCGGCGGGAGGTGGCGGACCGGCTCGTCGACGGGCTGCGGCGGATGGAATATCGCGGCTATGACAGCGCCGGCCTGTGCACGTTGCACGATGGCGAGCTGGTGCGCCGCCGGGCCGAAGGCAAGCTTGCCAATCTGGTGCGGGAACTCGCCGCTCATCCCGCACCGGGTGCGACCGGCATCGCCCATACGCGCTGGGCGACCCACGGCGCGCCGACGACGCACAACGCGCACCCCCATGCGACGGGCGAGATCGCGCTGGTGCACAACGGCATCATCGAGAATTTCCGCCCCTTGCGCGAAGAGCTGATCGCGCGTGGCCGCCGCTTCGAGAGCCAGACCGACACCGAGGTGGTGGCACACATGGTCTCCGAGTTGGTAGAGGCCGGGCACACGCCGCAGGAGGCGGCGGCGGCGGTGCTGCCGCGCCTGCGCGGTGCCTTCGCGCTGGCGATCGCCTTCCGCGCGCATCCCGGCCTGCTGATCGGGGCGCGGCTCGGCTCGCCGCTGGTGGTGGGCTATGGCGAGGGCGAGGATGCCGGCGAGGTTTATCTGGGCTCCGATGCCTTGGCCTTGGCGCCGCTGACGCAGCGCATCGCCTATCTGGAGGAGGGCGACCGGGTGGTGATCACCCGCGAGGGCGCGACGATCTTCGACCTCGACGGCAACGAGGTGGAGCGGCCGATCACCACCTCCGGCGCTTCTGCCGTCGCGATGGAGAAGGGCAATTACCGCCACTTCATGCAGAAGGAGATCTTCGAGCAGCCGACCGTCGTTGCGCAGACGCTGTCGAGCTATTTGCGCCCCGTGGAACAGCAGGTTGCGCTGCCGCAGATCGAGTTCGACATCACCGCCGTCCGCCGGGTGACGATCGTCGCCTGCGGGACCAGCTATTATGCGGGGTTGGTGGCGAAATACTGGTTCGAGCGCTTCGCCCGCGTGCCGGTGGACATCGATTATGCCTCCGAGTTCCGCTATCGCGAGCCGGTGCTGGAGCCGGGCGGCCTCTCGCTGTTCATCTCCCAGAGCGGCGAGACCGCCGACACGCTGGCGGCGCTGCGCCATTGCAAGCGCGAGGGGCAGACGATCGCGGTGGTGGTCAACGTGCCGACCAGCTCGATGGCGCGCGAGGCGGATTTGCTGCTGCCCACCCATGCCGGGCCGGAGATCGGCGTCGCCTCGACCAAGGCGTTCACCTGCCAGCTGGCGGTGCTCGCCGCGCTGGCCGCGCATTTCGCGGTCAAGAAGGGGCGGATGAGCCGCGAGGAGGAGGCCGGCATCGTCCAGCACCTGCTGGAGGCGCCCGCCGCGCTCAATGCCGCGCTCAATCTCGACGAGGACATCGCCGCGATGGCGCACCTGATCGCCCCGGCGCGCGACGTGCTCTATCTGGGGCGGGGGCCGGACTTCCCGCTGGCGCTGGAAGGCGCGCTGAAGCTGAAGGAAATCAGCTACATCCATGCAGAGGGCTATGCCGCGGGCGAGATGAAGCACGGGCCCATCGCGCTGATCGACGAGGCCGTGCCGGTGATCGTCCTCGCACCATCCGGCCCGCTGTTCGAGAAGACCGTCAGCAACATGCAGGAGGTGCAGGCCCGCGGCGGCCGCATCGTCCTGATCTCCGACGCCCAGGGGCTGGCCGAGGCGGGCGAGGGCTGCGCCGCGACTATCGAGATGCCGCAGGTGCACCCGCTGATCGCGCCGCTGGTCTATGCCGTGCCCGTGCAGCTGCTCGCCTATCACGTGGCGGTGGCCAAGGGCACCGACGTCGACCAGCCGCGGAACCTGGCGAAGAGCGTGACGGTGGAATAGCGACGGCGGGCGGCCTTTTGTCGTCCTGTCAGGGAACATCCTCGTTCAGCGGTCGCTTGGTGGGCGATTACCCAAGGAGCAGCGATTCGCCGCGCCGAGACGGGCGCTGGTCAAAGTCGGCAGCACTGTCGGATTGACCCTATCGAGGCCGTCGAGGGGTAGTTTCTCCGACCATGCCGATCCCCCGCCTCAAACAGTTCGACAGCACGTTCGCCTTCTTTGGCGAAGGGTATGGTTTCACCGCCAGCCGGTGCCGCCGGCTCGGCAGCGATGCGTTTCGCACGCACCTGCTGCTGCGGCCCGTCATCTGCATGAAGGGCGAGGAGGCGGCGCGCCGCTTCTACGACGGCGAAAGCTTCACCCGGCGCGGCGCGCTGCCGCCGACGACCCTGCGCCTGTTGCAGGACAAGGGCATCGTGCAGCAGCTCGACGGCGAGGCGCACCGCCTGCGCAGGGCGCTGTTCCTGTGGCTGCTGACCGGAGAGGAAGTCGGCCGAATCGTCCAGCTGTTCGACCAGCGGTGGCGAGAGGCGAAGGCGCAATGGCGGCGGCAGGGGCGCATCGTGCTGCACGATGCCATGACGAGGCTGCTGTGCGACACGGCCTGCGCCTGGGCCGGCGTGCCGGTGCAGGGTGAAGCGCTGACCCGGCGCACGGAAGAGATGGCCTCCATGGTCGGCGGGGCCGGGTCGGTCGGCCCGAAGGCATGGCGTGCGCTGATGCTGCGCCGCCGCGCCGAGCGCTGGGCGCGCGAGCAGATCCTGCTGGCTCGCCAGCGCACCGGCGGGGAGCAGCCGGTCGACCGCATCGCCCATTTTCGCGGGCCGGACGGGGCGGTGCTCGATCCGTGTGTGGCGGCGGTGGAGCTGATCAACCTCATCCGCCCGACCGTTGCCGTGGCGCGCTTCATCACCTTTGGCGCTCTGGCGCTGCACGAACATGGTTCGGCGGCCGCGTGGCTCGAAGAGGATGAAGAGGCGCACCTAGCCGCTTTTGCCGACGAGGTGCGGCGGTTCTATCCCTTCTTCCCCGTGATCGGCGGACGGGTTCGGCAGCCCTTTAGCTGGCACGGGCACCCGTTCCGCACCGGCGACTGGGTGCTGCTGGACCTGCATGGGACCGATCACGACCCGGCCCTGTGGGGCGATCCCGATCGGTTTCGGCCGGCGCGCTTCGCAGAGCGGGCGCCGACCGCCTTCGACCTGATCCCGCAAGGGGTGGGCGACCATGCGCGCCGCCATCGCTGCCCGGGCGAGTGGTTCACCAAAGCGCTGATCGCGCGCAGCGTGACGCTGCTGCGTGAACTCGACGGAGCCGTTCCGCCGCAGGACCTGTCCATCCCCCTCAACCGCTTTCCCACCCTGCCACGAAGCGGGCTGGTGCTCGAACTGGGCTGACCGGATCGCGACCCCCTCCGCCTCCGACGAGCGTGCAGCCGCGGTCGCCACCGCGGGACGACGCCCCGCTCAACGGAGGACCGGCTGCCACCCCGACCGGTCGATTCAGCGGCCCGCTGCGTCTCATTCGAGGATCGGACGCCTCGCCACTCCGTTCAAGCCATCAACGACCGGAGAGATCGAGGCCGCAGACAAGGTGCCCCGGCACGCCGCCTCTCGAGCCCCATAGGAGATTGCCATGAACGTGAAGCTTAAGCCTATTTCCGAGCAAGTGGCCGTCGTCATCGGCGCAGCCAGCGGGATCGGGCGCGAAACGGCGCTCCGCCTCGCCGAGGCCGGCGCGAAGCTGGTCGTCGCGGCGCGGGACGAGGCGGCTCTTGCCGAACTGGTGGCCGAGATCGAGCGCAAGGGCGGCCAAGCCATCCACGTCGTGTGCGATGTTACCGATTACGCCCAAGTCGAAGCGGTCGCCAGCCGGGCCGAGGAACGTTTCGGGCGCGTGGATACGTGGGTGAACGATGCCGCGGTGTCGGTCTATGCGCGGTTCTGGGAGACGAAGCCGGACGAGTTCCGGCGCGTCATGGACGTGAACTACATGGGCCAGATCCATGGCTCGCTGGCGGCGCTGCCATTGCTTCGCCGTAGCGGTGGTGCGCTGATCGCGATCTCGTCGGTCGAGAGCATGGTCTCGCTCCCGCTCCACAGCGCCTATGCGGCGTCCAAGCACGCGGTCGAGGGTGCGATGGATGCGCTCCGCCGCGAGATCATGGCCGAGGGCTGGCCGATCTCGGTGACAAGCGTGAAGCCCGCGACGATCGACACGCCGCTGTTCCCGAACTCGCGCAGCAAGCTGGATGTGAAGCCCAAAGGCCCGCCGCCCTATTACGATCCGGCCGTCGTCGCCGATTGCGTCCTGTTCGCAGCGGAGCACCCCGTGCGCGACATGTTCGCCGGCGGAGCGGCCAGGGCGATGGTCGCGAACCAGGCGATGGCGCCGCGGCTGCTCGACAAGGCGCTCGCCCGGTTCGGCATACCCGCCTCGCGCACGGAGGAGCATGTCGGCGCGACCGAAGGCAATCTCGACGCGCCCAGCGGCGATGATCGCGCCAGCGGCGGCCTTCCCTCGAAGGGCCGGCGCTTCAGTCTCTACACGTGGATGGAGACGCATCCGGCGGCACGGACCGTCGCGATGGCCGGCGCCGGGGCTGCCGCATTCCTGCTCAGCCGCCGAGCCGGGCGTCGGTAACTGAGCCGGACGGCCTCACCGTCCACCGGAAGCACAGCGCCGCCGAATGACTTAGCCAACGGCGCGGCAGGACGCCCGATGTGCAAGCTTGCTCACGTTCCGCCGCGGAGGCAGCGATCCTGCATTCTGCGAGCGACGCGGGAGGGACGGACGCAGCTCCCGCCGCGCCCGCCCGTTCCGGACTCAATCGTGGTCGCTGCGCCTGGGCGATGCGGTGCCAGCGTCAGCGGTCTGGGCCGCTGCCGGCCCATAGAAGATGCCGTTGAAAAGATATTTGAAGGTCGGCCAGGGCTGGCCGCGATTGGTCACTTCGGGGCCCATCAGGAAGACCTTGCCCCGGCCGACCTGCGCATCGACCACAGCTGCCGTTCCCTCGAGATATTGCTGGCCCCATGCCCAGCCGCTCCGCAGCGGCTGGGCGCTGTCGAACCAGGAAACGGCCCGTGCGTTGTTCGCCCCATCGGCGATCTTGAACACGGGGCTGCGGTTGAAGAACACATCGACGGACTCGGGCAGGCCATAGGCCAGCGGGTCGCGCGTATCGACCTTCGTGGCCAGGACCGAGCCGGGGATGTAGTACTTTTCGCCGGGTAGCGGCTCGGGCGTGCCGTTCGGGCCGGGCTCGGTGAGCGGGTCGCTCACCGGCACGCCGAGGGCCTCCGCCAGCCGGGTCGAGTCCCCGATGGTGATAATTGTGCCGCCCCGCTGCGCGAAGTCCGCGATCTGCGGATAGGTCTGCTGCGCGGTGATGGTGCCGAGCATGCCGCGATATTCTGCGGGGGTATCCTCCGCTGCCGGCTGCTCCCGGCGATAGGCCGCCTCGGGGTCGGGCACGACGTCGCTCTGGAAGATCAGGACGTCGTATTTCTCGCCCAGATTGCCTTGGTCGAGTTCCTGCGGGTAGACGCGGGTATAGGGGAACTCGAAGTTCTCGAACAGCCAGCGGGTCCAGCCCGAGGGCATCGAGCCGCCATAGACATCGACCAGCCCGATACGCTGCGGCTCCACGGCCATCCGGTCGCCGGTGGGCGCGGACGGCATTGCGTGGGCGTCGATGCCAAGCTCGGCCACGCCGGCGTCGATCACCCCCTGCGCTGCCGCGCTGGCCGGGATCCACAGGGCACCCGGCCCGAGATCCTCGCCTCCCACGCTCAACGGCGCCGTCATCCAGTAGACCTCGGCACCGGCCTTGAGCAGCCGGTTGGTCAGGGTGAAGCTGTTATTGCTTGCATGGCTTACGACGTAGCCCGCCGAGCCCGAGCCGAGCACCTCGCCCGGCGGAGGGCTGAGCAGGCCCGAGGTCGGTTCGACCGGTGCGGAAAAGCCCTCGAGAACGCGGTCGAAGTCGACGCCCATCTGGAAGGCGAGCGTATAGCCGGCGACGTCATAGGGCCGGATGGGCGGACCGCCTTCATATTCGAAGTCGTGCGGGTAGTCCTGCGGTTCGAACATGTCGAGAATGTGCGGCCGATAGGCATGCGCGGTCTTGATGACGTAGGTGCCGACGGGATATTCCTCGCCCTCGACGGTGAACGGCGCGGTCGCCCGCTCGACCTCGATCCCCGTCTTGATCAGCGAATTGAGGAACGCGATCGTCGCCGGCAGGTCGTGCTGCGTCTCCGGATTGATGATGTAGCCCCGGGCCGCGCGCTGGCTCGGATCGTGCAGGACTGTATCGTAGAGGGCGCTATCGTAGATTTCGGCACCGCGCTGGCGGGATACCGGCTCGGCGGCCTGTTCCAGCGCCTCGATGCGCTTGGGCGAGATTACCCAGCTGTCCTGGCTCCCGGCCTCGATCTGGTTCCGGCCCATCTTATAACGGTTGTAGAGGATGGTCTCACGATACTTCGAAGCCCAGTCGAGGATCGCGCGGTCCATCGTCTTCACGTAGTCGAGCGACTGCTGGAAGTGCCATGTCTGCGGCGCGATCGGGCTGGCGAGGTCTCCCCGCGGCAGCTGGTGCTCGGCGACGAGCGGAATCTCCTGCGGCGTGGGGTTGCCGATGATCTCGGTGAGGATCCCGACGACATTGTGGAAATAGCCGATCGTGCGGATATTGCCGTTGAACCACGTTGAATAGAGCGTGGTCGAGCGCATTGCGGACCCGGGCTTGTCCTCCGCGATCAGCCGCGAGTGCATCTGGTACCCGAGGATGTCCGTCTGGTTCATGACCAGCGGATCGACATTGTAGTTGAACGGGTCGCGGAACGGGGGGACGAACACCACCGTCCCGGCCGGCCCGGTCTGATGCTGGTTGTAGACGATCTGCGGGAACCAGGTCATGAAATCGACCCGGTTCAGATTGGTCGTTTCCGGCTGTGTCGAGGCGAAGGAATCGCGGTTGTTATCGTGGCCGATATACTTCTGATAAAGCACCGGGATCGTGCTGGTGTTCCGCTTCAGCGGATCCTCGGGCGCCATGTACCAATTGGCCACCAGTTCCAGCCCGTCCGGATTGGCGAAGAGGAACAGCATGATGTCGTCGTTCAACAGCCGGAGCGTTTCCGGGTCGTTCTGCGTCAGCATCTCGTGAATGATCTGGATGTGCGCCTGGACATTGACGACCTCGGTGGCATGCAGGCCGGCATCCATCCACACCATGGCCTTGCCTTCACGGGCGAGAGCGCGTGCCTCGTCGTCACTCAGTCCTTCGGCCAGCGCGAGCTTCTTGGCGATCTCGCGGTAATGGTCGACGTTGCGGATATTCTCCGGCGATGAGATCACCGCCATGTACTGATCGCGCCCCTCGGCGGTCTTGCCGATGTTGACGAGCATCATGCGGTCCGATTCCTGTTCCGCTTTCTTCAGCCACGCAACGGTGTCGGTGTAATTGGCGAGGAAGTAGTCCGACCCGACTTCGCCGCCCACCATGCTGTTCGGGCTGGTGATCTGGGCGTTCGTGGCCGGGGCGGCCGCCACGACAGCGGCCGGCGTGGCCGTGGTCTGCGCGCTGGCGCCCTGCGCGAGCAGCGCCAGCACGGAAGTTGCGACGAGGTAATTCCGCATGGTGATGATCCTTACATCTGGCGCGATGCGCACGATCCCGGGTGGCAGTCCTCATGCGAGCGTTGCCGCCGCGGGACGCCACGAAAGTTGCTGGAACAGGAAGTCAGTTCGTGATGGACAACCGCGAGACTTAGGTAGGTTTCATGCAGGTCTCCAAGGACTCACCCGGGAAGTGCAGTTCGACGGATGATGGATTCTTCCCAAGTGTAGTTGAATGCGTGATCTGGCGGGCTTTTCTTGGACAATTCCGTGGGAGATGGAACTTGTCACGTCCGCAGGAGTGCGAGGCTAACGCCTGTGTGGTCGATAGTCGCGCGGCTTTCGCGGTTCCTCCGTGTCCAAGAGTTCAAGCATATATATCCCCGGGCTATGCTTGAGAGCGGGCCAGTGTGGATGTCGGCTTGGCCGCGGATTTCGGGCCTGCAGCATTCCGTCGAGGCTCAGACCAATCGGTCGCCTCGTCGAGCGATCGATTGGTGGATCCGAGTGCGGGGAGGAACACGCCATCGGCGCCGCTCGTCGAGCCCCTGATGGACGACCTGGGGCCCGGCAGTCATGCGCCGCACCGTTTCAGCATGGCCGGCATCGGGCGGCCGGCGCGACCCGATGATGGCTCGACCGATCCAGCATCAGCGGCTGGCGCAGCAATCCTCGCTTTCATAGACCCTGTTCGCGCCAGCAAACTTTCGGACGACCGAAAGCGCACCGTCAGCGGTATCGCCGTCCGGATGATTCCCGGCAAGCTGCGCCGAAGAGCAGGGCTCATCGTCGTCGGTCGTCCGCGGCTGCGCGATGATCTGCCGCATGACGTCCAGGAAGGAGCGGGCCAGGCGGGTCATCGGTTGATCGGCAAGGTGAAGCGCCTTGAGCTCGAACGGCACCGCCGGCCGAAGCGGCCGGAAGCAGAGGTCGGAATCGACCATCCCGCGCGCCGTGAATTCGTCGACAATGGCGATCCCGAGCCCCTGACGGGCCAACGCAGCGGCGCTGCACACGGAATTCACCGCGATGACGCGCCGTTCGTCGGCCCCGCTTCGGTTCATCGCGCGCTCCACCAGTGCGGTGATGGCCACGCTGGTCGTGAGCTTGATGAGATGCATGCCGTCGAGCGCTTCAAGGGCGAAATCCTCGGCCTGGTCCTCCACCAGCCGCCTCTGGAACAGCACGCCGACCTGTCCGCTGCCCAGCGACACGCTGTGCACTTCGGGCCCCTGCAGCAGGTGGTGCCCGACAACGAGATCGCACTCGCGCGAAGTCAGCGTCTTGCGGAAGTCGTCATGGTTGACGGTGGTGATCTCGAAATCGACCCGGGGGGCGATCGCGGTGAACCGTGAAACAGCCTCCGGCGTTACGGAGAGGGCCAGCGAAGGCAGCACGCCGATCCGGATCTTGCCTTCGGCAAAGGATTTCAGATTGCGGGCGGTCTGCTGGAACAGGCAAATACGTGCGTGGAGATCCTGAACGTCATGGAAGAGGAGATCGGCCTCCTTCGTGGCCACGAGGCGACCCTTGACCAGGCGGAAAAGCGGAAAGCCGAGGCGGCTCTCGGTGTGCTTGACCACCTTGCTGACGGAGGGTTGCGACACGTTCAGCAGCCGCGACGCGGCACTGATCGATCCAGCCGAATACACCGCGTGGAACACCTCGATCTGGCGAAGGTTCATCGAAAAAGTCCTCCTGCTTGGCTAGCTTGCTCCTCGCCTCTCCCGCGTTGGACCGTCTTTTCGCTTGATTCCCATGGCAGTGTAACAGGTTTGTCATGGGCTCCAAGAGGGGCTTGCCAGATAGTCAACGAGGCGCCCCGAGAGCCTCGCCTGCTTCTGCGGGCGGCGCGCTTGACCGCACGTGCCGGCTTCAGCGGGCGAACGCTGCACTGCCAGCGGGTGCGATTGAAATAGCCGACTGGCGGATCGCGCGGTCCGAGGTGGTCCGGCCGACCGGACCGGGCTCGTCAGCCGATTAGCAGCAGCGCCGACAGCAGAGCGAGCAGCAGGGCGACGAGGGTGGGGCCGAGGATCAGGAGCATCATCGAAGAGCCGTCGCTGAAGATCGCCGTCAGCCGCGATCGTATTCCCGTCGCAGTCACCGCGGACACCAGCAATATCGTTCCGGCCGATTGCCCCAGCCGGGCCCAGTCCGGGCTGATGAGGCCGGCGGAATTGATCGCCACGACGGCGAAGAACCCCACCACGAACCATGGCGGCTTCACCATCTTTCCGTCAGCGGTTTTGATGCCAAGGCTATAGGCCGCCAGCGCCATCGCGGGCGCGAGCAAGGCGACGCGGCTCAGTTTCACGATTGCCGCCGTCTCGGCCGCTTCGGGTGAGTATGCATGACCAGCACCAAGTGCCTGCGCAACGTCGTGGATGGCGGCTCCGAAGAGGAAGCCGGCCTGCGTGGAGTCCAGCGCGATGAACTCGGCCAGGAGCGGATATAGGACCATCGCCGACCCGCTCATCGCGGCTATACCGACGAGGACGAGCGCCAACTGCCCCTGGCCGACGCGCTCCCGGCCGAGCAGGCAGGAGAAGGCCAGCGCCGCCGAGGCGCCGCAGATCGCCACCGCAGCACCGGCAAGCAGGCCGACATCGGTGCCGAAACCGAGCCGGCGCCCCAGCACAACGCCGCTGATCATGGTGATCGTGACGATGCCCGCGATTGCCAGCAAGGCGGGCCACCCAAGCGCCATGATCTGGGGCAAGGTTATCCGCGCGCCGAGGGCCACCACGCCGAGGCGAAGCAACGGACCGGTAGCGAACGACAGCCCGGCCGAAAGGCGCTTGTCGCTGGCGAGGAAATTGAGGGCCAAACCGATGAGAAGTGCCAGGGGCGTCAGCGAAAGGCCAAATCGATCGGACAAGAACGCAGCCGCCCCGGTCGCGGCAAAAGTCAGGACGAGCCCCGGAAGCCCGTTCTGAAGCGAGCGCATCGGACCGTCCAGCAAGCGGGCCAAACGGCCGGGCGAGGCGGGAGACGCGCCGTCCTCTTTCGGCAAACTCATCGGGACCTCGCAAGATCGCTGGTGCTGTTTAAGAAGGAGATGCGGGTGTGAACTTGAAGCGCTTATTCGATCGCTGGTTGTCCCTAGTCTGGAGTTCCGAACGGAACTATGTTCTCGCCAGAATGCCCCGCGGATGGCATTCAGCCAATGATTTATTCATAAGCGCCATCCTTTGCTCGGAGGCAGGAGCTATGTCCTGACAGTGTTAAGAGCCGGTATGCTCGGTAAGGGGGCACTTGATCATCGCACCTTCCATGGTTCGGCGTGTGGACGCACCGGGCGGGGCGTTTTCCTCGCGGCGAGTATAGGCCCGCGGCCGCAGCTTTGGCGCTCGATTACGGGTCTGCGACCGACGAAGGTTTGCAGCACCTATAGCTAGGCGTGATGGGCCGTGCGCCCCACACCAACGCACGCGCATCGAGATGCGGGCAGGAGCTGCTTGAACGGGGCGAATGCCGCGGCAGGGTGGTTCTTCAACTTGCAAACCGGGCGCAGCTGCGGAGCTCAACGCGTCGGGAAGCTCTCGCCCGATGCATAGTCCACCGTGCGCCTGGCGAGAACATCGGTGGAATCGAGCAGCGGAACGTCGAGATCGCCAGCCGCGAGCAGCAAGGGGACTTCGCTGCAGGCCGCGACGATGACCGATGCACCCTGCGCGATCAGCGCATTGGCAACATCGCGCAGGCTGGCAGTGGCAGCGGTGCTCCTGTCGCCGCGCTTGATCGCCCAGATTGTGTCCATGAACCGGCGGCGCAATTCAGGGCCCGGGCTCAGAGCATCGATGCCTGCGGGCTCCAGTGCGCGTTCGTACAAGCGTGCATCCGCGCAGCCTTCAACTGCGAGAACGCCCACCCGATCAACGCCCGGGAAATCGCAAGCGAGCGCAGCCGCCGTTTCCTCGATGATGCTGACAAAGGGAAGGCTCGTCGCATTGCGCACCGCATCGGCAAAGGCATGGGCGGCGTTGCAGGGCATGACGAGGAATTCGGCACCGGCCGAGGCCAGTCCTTGCGCCATCCCGGCGAGGACCGGCGCCGGGGAGGGCCCGGTGCCGGCGACGGCGGCATTGCGGTCGGGAACGGCCGGGTTGCTGTCGACGATCAGCCGCACGCCGTCCTGCTCGCGGGCGCCCGGCCCACCCGCACGCTGCGAATGGACGAGCACCTTGCTCATGAAATCGATCGTGGCCGCCGGGCCCATCCCGCCCAGCACGCCAGCGGCCCGGCGCGTCATTGGGTGGAGCCGCCGCGCAGGATCTCCTGATAGGCATAAAGAGCGGGCGAACCGCCGGTGTGGATGAACAGAACCCGCTCGTCCCGGGCAATCTCTCCGGCGCGGACGAGGCCGATCAATCCGGCCGCGGCCTTGCCGGTATAGACCGGGTCGAGAAGGATTCCTTCCAGGGCAGCGAACATCCGCACGGCCTCGACCATTTCGTCGGTCGGGAGCGAATAGCCCGGGCCGACCCATTCATCGCGGCACACAACCGCTTCGGGCGGAACCGCGGCGACCCCGGCATTTTCCGCGATCTGTGCTGTCAGCGCCTGAATATTGGCCGTTTGTTCAGCGGAGGGACGGCGCACGTTGATGCCGGTGATCGGCGCACCGGCACTGTTGCTGTTGAACCCGACCAGAAGCCCGGCATGCGTCCCGCCACTGCCACTGGCCACGACGACCCGGTCGAAAGCCACGCCCATGTCGAAGCCCTGCTGCAATATCTCTTCTGCACAGGCGACATAGCCGAGAGAACCGATCGCATTGGAGCCGCCGCCCGGAACGATGTAGCCGGTGCGCCCTTCAGCGGCGAGCGCCTGCATTTCCTTGTTCATGGCCGCGTTGAGATCCTCGCCCGCATCCACGACGGTGATCTTCTCGACACCCAGCAGATCGAACAGGAAGTTGTTGCCCGAGGCATCGGGACGATAGCTTCCCGCAACGCGCTGTTCCAGGACCAGCCGGCACTTCATGCCTTCCTTTACCGCCGCCGCAGCAGTCAGCCTGCAATGGTTGGACTGAACCGCCCCCACGGTGATGAGGGTGTCCGCTCCACGCGCGAGCGCGTCGGCAACCAGAAACTCCAGCTTGCGGGTCTTGTTGCCCCCCGCGGTGAGGCCGAGCAGATCATCGCGTTTGACGTAAAGATCCGCACCTCCCAAGTGCCGCGACAGATGATCCATCCGTTCGATCGGCGTCGGGCCGGGTGTGTAGCGGCGGCGCGGAAAGCGGGCCAGTTGCATTGAAGTGCTCCATTATTGCAGGGTCTGGCTCGCGCCACGAGCTAAACCGAGTTGTCGATAGAAGACTTGAGGAACCGGGTGCTTGGCAGAACGCCAAATAGCCGGGATTGAGGTGCAACCACTTCGCTCAAGGTCTCCGTGCACCATCTGCCGGCGAGAGACCTTCGCCGCAACAGGGCAGCCTGTCTGTTTCGCAAAGGCAGCCATGAGCCATAGGCATGGCTTGGCTCGCTCGCGACGGATCGCAGGCGCGAGCCAAGCGGCCAAGCGGCCGGGCCCGGCACCGCCTATTCTGACCCGGTAAATGCTCCGCGGTAATCGAGCTGCGGCTTTGTATCGCCGATCATCGGGGTGTAGACAAAATCGGCCCCGCGCCTTTCGACCAGCTCGGCCTTGGCTTGCTCGATCACCTCCGGGCTTTGCATCAGCTCCGCCGCGGTGAGCGCCATGGTCTCGGCCGCGAGGACTGCCGCCTTCGTGCCGATCGAGGAACCGGCGGCGGCGGCATTCTGCCAGCTATGGCCAGGCGACCCCGGGACGAAGGCCGCGACCCTGAGCCCGACGGTCGGCACGGCCCACGAGACATCCGACACGTCGGTCGATCCCCCCGTAGAGTCCGGATCGGTGCGGACCGAATAGGGCTCGATCTCGCCGACGCTCGCAAGATCGACCTTCTGCTCGAGGTTCTCCTGCAGCCTCTGGGCGAAGCTCATCTCCTCCGGGGTCCATGCCAGCCGCGGGAGCGAGCGGAGGTTGCGGTCCATCACCTGGCCGAGCGCGTCGTTGGGCAACAGGCTGAAGACACCGCCGACCTGCTGGAATTCATAGCTGGTGTCGGTGGCAATCGCGGCGCCCTCGGCTGCTTTCTTCACCCGCTCCATCACGTCTTTCACGACCTGCGGATCGGGGCTTCGGACGTAGTAAAAGGCTTCGGCAGAGTCCGGCACCACGTTGGGAGCGCCGCCACCGCCGGTCACCACGTAATGGATGCGCGTGTGGTCCGGCACATGCTCGCGCAGATAATTGGTGGCGACGTTCATGATCTCCAGCCCGTCGAGCGCCGACCTGCCGAGCCAGGGTCCACCGGAGGCATGGGCCGACCTGCCGGCAAAGCGAAACTTGCCGGTGGAGTTCGCCTTGGAGGCGGATTGCGCCGCGCTGTTCGAATTGCCCGGGTGCCAGTGGATCGCTGTGTCCACGCCCTCGAACAGGCCGTCGCGAACCATGTGCACCTTGCCCGAGCCACCTTCCTCGGCAGGGGTGCCATAGACCCGGATCTCGCCCCGGACTCCGGCCGCATCCATCCAGTGTTTGACGGCCATGGCAGCGCCGACCGATGCCGCACCGAACAGATTGTGGCCGCAGCCATGTCCGCCCCATTGCCCGGCGATCGGCGCGCGATCGGGCGTCGCCTCCTGTGCAAGGCCGGGGAGCGCGTCATATTCGGCAAGCAGCGCCACGACCGGCCCATCCCCGTTGCGATAGCTGGCGAGAAAGGCTGTCGGCTCCCCGGCGATGCCGGGGGTCACCGTGAAGCCCGCCTCGGTCAGTTGCTGCTGCAGGAGCGCGGAACTCTGCTCTTCCTGGTAACCAGGTTCGGCGAACTTCCAGATCTGGAGTGCCGTCTCGCTGACGAGGTCGGCGTCGACGCCCTGCAACACCGTTTGCCTCTCGGCAGGTTCGAGCGGCTGCGCAAGCGCGGGCGATGCAAAGGCCAGGCAGGACGCAGCAAGATACAAGCTGCACTTCATTCGAATGCCTCCATTCTGCTCATTCCGCCGGGATCGAACCCGCGTCAGCCTAGTCGGTGAGTTGCTGCCCGGGTGCAAGCTGAACCGGCGAGGGAGCCTTGCCAAGGTTTCGGCGCCCCATAACCAGTGCGCATGTTCAAGGGCGCGGGGCCCGCAATCGCACCGCAGTCGCGCATAGCCCTAGGCAATAGGTCGGCAAAGCATGGCGCCGTCTCGCGGCGCGCCACTTCTGCTATTCAAGGGGGCACGCGGCGGTCCGCCGAGCCTCTTGGATCGGGGCAGCCGGTTCCTGCTCGTCACGAGCGACCACGGAAACGCTGCCGATCGATTCGTCCGGTCACTCACCGCTCCTGAAGGGAGATCCTATGCTTCGAAGCTGGTTTCGCACACCCTTGTGGAAGCGGGTCCTCCTCGCGCTGGCGCTGGGCGTGGTTGCCGGCGTCCTTCTCGGCGAAGACGCGGAGGCGCTGAGATGGATTGGCGACCTGTTCATTCGCGCGATCAAGATGTTGGTTGTTCCCCTCATCTTCTTCTCGCTCGTGTCGGGAGTGGCTGCGCTGGGCGACATCGGCCGCCTTGGCCGGATAGGAGGGCGAGCGCTGCTCCTGTTCCTGCTGACGGCGTTTCTCTCGGTCAGCATCGGGATGATCCTCGCCGCCATCATTCGCCCGGGCGATGGCCTGCAGATTACCCTTCCTCCGGGATCGGACGTTCCTCCTCCGCCAGAGACTTCGCTGATCGACATGATCGTCGGCCTGGTGCCGGAAAACCCGATCATGGCGATGGCCGAGGGCAACATCCTTGCCGTTCTCGTCTTTGCCCTGCTGTTCGGAGCAGCCTTGCTGACGGCCGGCAAGGACGGCGCGCCATTGGTCCGCGGGATCGATGCAGGCTCGGCGGTCATGCAGAAGATGACGCTGATCGTGATGGAACTGACGCCGCTGGGGGTTTTTGCCCTGATAGCCTGGGTCACCGGAACGTTCGGGTTCGACGCGCTCCTGCCACTGGGGGAACTGGTCGTACTCACCTATGTCGGGTGCGGGATCATTCTCTTCGGGGTTTATCCGCTGATCCTCCGCTTGGTTGCGCGGCTGCCGGTGGTGCCTTTTTATCGCGGCATCGTGGATGCGCAGGCGGTGGCATTCTCCACGGCATCTTCCAACGCTGCCCTTCCGGTCACGCTGCGCTGCGTCGAGCGGAATCTGGGGGTGTCCAACAGCGTCGCCAGCTTCACGGTCGGGCTTGGCGCGACGATCAATATGAACGGCACGGCCATGTTTCTTGGGGCCATCGCGCTGTTCGGGGCGCAGGCCTATGCGGTCGAATTGTCGTGGACGTCCTACGTCATGATCGCCCTGACCTCCACGCTCGGCGCGATCGGCACTGCCGGCGTCCCCGGCGCCGCCTTGATCATGATGAGCCTGGTTCTCTCGTCGGTCGGCGTTCCCCTGGAGACCATCGCCTTCGTGGCGGGCATCAACCACCTGCTCGACATGATGAGAACCGTGACCAACATCACCGGCGATGCAACGGTCGCTGTCGCGGTCGGGCGAATGGCAGGCGACCTGGACCTGGAGCGATACGTCTCCGCTGACGACGTGTGAGAGACCGGTCGGCCCGGCTCGTGGGGCCGCTCCTACAATTCGCTCGGTGTCCGTGAGAAGCGCTGGACCATGCTCTCCTGCGAGTAGAGGCCATCGACGATCTGCTGCGTGGGATTCGGGCGCGAGGGGGTTGGGTTTGGTGCCAGGCCTGGCCTGAGCCCCAAAGCTCCGCCAGCTGGGAGTAGAGCTTGGCGGTTGGTTGAGGCCAGCAGGCGGGAGGGCGGCGGCAACCTGCTCCGGAGCGAGCCCGACGGAGGTCGTCTGCTGGTCTGCCCGCCATCTCGGCAGGGGTTACGTTGCCGAGGCCGAGTGTAGCCGGCGAGGCTTGTCGTCGCGTCAGGCGGCCGGCACCATCCCGCAGACGCGCCTTGAAGCCGGGTGCGTTCCTGTGGCGGTCGCAAGCGCGGCTCGAGGCGCTTGGCCGTCGATGATGCTGCCGGACGGGACCGAACCTGCGCCGATCGCTCGACTTCGTGTCCGACAGGCTGACCTGCTGCCGGCGCTTCCGCACCCTGTGCTCGGTCGATGACTACACGGGGACTGCCTGGCGCCGATGGCCGACGCGTCGCTCCCGGGCATGGGATGGCAGAGATCTGATCCGGCTGATCGGGGTGCGCGACAAGCCCCGTACGCGGTCGCCGGGAACGGGACCAAGCTGACCTCGTCGGCCATCCTGCGCCGGTCGCAGGAACGACAGGTCGAATGGCCCGACATCGCCCCCGCGGCAAGCCGCCACCTCAAGCAGGCGTCATCGAGGGCGGGACCCTACCTGTAACGGTAGCAATCAGGGGACCACGTCAATCGCAGACTCAGGCGAGCGGCAAGCATTGTCGCGGCAGCCGTTATCCGCGCGTCACGTTGCTCTATTCCACAAGAGTGGCCTGGCTCTTGCGGGAGCCCCTCCCGTGGGGGGGCTCCCGGCTTGAGCTGTGCCTGGTATCAGCCGCCGAAATCGAAGCGGAGGCCGACGCGGAAGGTGCGACCCAGGTAATCGTAGAGCGCCTGGTTGACCGCCGGATCGGGACTGGACGTGTCGGACGGTCCCTTGCCGTAGGGCGCCGGGTCCCGATTGAGGAGATTGGCGATCTGCAGGTAGAATTCGCCCTCCATCGCACCGAGCCTCGCCCCGTGCGAGAAATACGCATCGAGATAGAACGCGCCCGGCAGGTAGTTGTCGGAGATCGTGCGGTTCAGGCTCGTCGATAGCGGGCACCCGGAGGTGCACTCGATATAGGTGTTGTCGTAAACGCCCGCGCTGAAGCCGCGGCCGGTGAACTGCACCGTCAGATCGTCCACCGCGTAGTTCGCCGTGATGCGATATTTCCACTTGGGCAGCGAACCGGAGTTCTCGCCCACGGAATCGGTCGGCGTCTGGGTGCCGTTGTCGGTCACGCGCTCGATCGCGCGGTTCGCCAAGGCCCGGATGGTGAAGTCCCCCGGCAGGTTTTCCGAAATGCTGTCCAGCGGAACACGGTAGCTGGCCTCGATGTCCACGCCGCGCGCGGTTTGCGAGACGTAGTTGTAGGGGACGGTATAGACCCAGAAGTCCGCGAAGCCGGCGACCGGGCCCGTGGTCCGGTTCCAGCCATTGCCATAGGCATAGGCGGGCGCGGCCAGGTTGTCGGGCATGGACAGTGCGATCTGGTTGCACAGTTCCTCGTTGCCTTCGAAACAGCGGTCCACGATCTGCTGTGCCGAAAGCGAGGCGATGGAGCCGTTGATCTCGATGTCGTAATAGTCGACCGAGAAGCCGAAGCCCCGCAGGAAGGAGGGCTGGTAGACGAGCCCCACGCTCCAGGTGTCCGCCTCTTCCGGATCCAGGTTGAGGTTGCCCTGCGGCACACCCCTGTAGCGCGCGTTCTCGCCGCTCCACGGGTTGAGCAGTGCATTGGTGTTACCACCGCCCGCAACGAACAGTTCCGAAAGGTTGGGCGCACGAATGTCCCTGGAGCGGACGCCGCGCAGAAGCAGGTCGTTGGTCGGTTCCCAGGTCAGGCCGGCCTTCCACGTCACCACCTCGCCCGACTGGCTGTAGCTCGTGAGACGGGCCGCGCCGTTGAACTCGAAATTGGCGGGAAGCGAGACCAGCGTCTCGATATAGCCTTCGGTGACATTATAGTGGCCGAACGTGTCGGCGAAGTTTCCGCTGTACCAGCCGCTCTGCGATTCGACCGGGGTATATCCGGAAACCTCTTCCCGCCGGTGCTCGACACCGAAGGCCAGCCCGACCGGGTCGATCCAAGGATTGCCGATATTGGTGCTGAAGTTCAGCGCCGCGACATCCTGCTGGAGCCGCTGGTCGGTCCACGGATTGCCGATGACGTAGTCCACCGCTTCCGGCGTGTTCACCCCGATGCCCAGGCGGTTGTACGGTACGCACCCTTGCGCCAGCGGATCCGTGCTGCCGTCGCGGGTGACACGGCAGACGATCTCCGTGCCGTCCTCGCTCCACACGGCGTCCGTCGCATAGCTGAGCTTCACGCGGTTCGGCGAAGTGAGCGAGATGTGGTTCTTGGCGATGCCCCGCTGGTAATAGGCGTCCCAATCCCATTGGGTCAGCAGATCGAACCCGCCCTCGGCACCGACGACATAGCGATAGACCTCGCGCAGGTTGTCGCTTTCGCGCGTGGGATAATCGGCATTGAACGAGCCGATGGTGAAGCCGGTGGTCGCAAGTTCGGGATATTGCGCGAGCAGTTCCGCCGGAATGAAGGCGTTGTCCCCGGCGATGGCGACATTGCCACGGTCGGTCTGAACGCCCCCCCAGTTCTCGCCGCGGCTCCGGTTGTAGGAAAACTCACCGAACACATTGATGGCGTCGGTGACGTCGTAGCTCAGGCGGCTATAAATGCCGCGCAGGCTCTCGGCCGGTTGCAGAGATGTACCGTAGATATGCTGGTTGAGCAGCCAGTCTCCGCCGATCGTCCATTCGCTGTTTGCGGCCGGATCGTAGTTCTCGCCATAATCGTACTGGTTGATCGTGCCGCCCTGGCCGAAATAGACGCCGCGGGCGGGGCCGCTCACGATGATGCCGCCGCCCGTCACCACGTTCAGGCCGGCATTGGCGGAGGGCATGTACTGCGGCTCGCCATTGCCCGGCACATAGGCCGGGTTCTGGGTCATGTAGTAGCCCTGCTCCGCCCACGGCCGGGGAGCCCCCTGGATGCCCTCGCGCTCGACATAGGTGCCGTTGACCAGGAAATGGCCGCGCCCGCCGGCGAACTCCGCGCCGCCCGTCAGGACGATCCGGTAGGTATTGTCGTCGCCATAGGTCGTCTCGCCATAGCTCACATCGCCCTTGATGCCGGTGTAGTCCCGGTCGAGGATGTAGTTGATGACGCCTGCGACCGCGTCCGAGCCATAGACCGACGAAGCGCCGCCGGTGACGATCTCGATGCTTTCGATGAGGCCCTGCGGAACCAGGTTCGTATCCACCGCGCCGCCGAGCGTGGAGGCCACCGTGCGGTGCCCGTCGATGAGCACGAGCGTGCGCCCGCTGCCCAGGTTGCGCATGCTGACGGTGTTCAGGCCAGCGCCGCCGCTGGTCAGGCTGCGCTGGCTCGTGCTCGGAGTCGAGCCACCGGAAATGGCCGGGAGCTGGTTGACGTAATCGGCGATGTTGGCCGGGGCGGACGCCTGAAGTTCCTCCGTACCCACGGCCGTAACGGGCGTCGGCATCTCATAGCCGCTGCGCGAAATGCGCGACCCGGTGACGACGATCGGGGTGGCTGACTCTTCAGTCGCGGTGTCCGTCAGCGGAGGCTGCATGCCCGCCGGCGGCGCTTCCTGCGGCGAGACAACAGCTGCGTCCTGCGCCTGGGCGGCTGTCGCACCTGAGACCAGCAGTGCGCCAAGCAGCCCCCAGCGGGACGCGGACATCCGCAAGCGGCCGGTGCGCGAGAGCGGGGTGCCGGAGGGGGCGAAAGTGATGCGCGACTGGCCGGCAAACGGCCTCTCACCGGCATGAAGCTGATGATCCCGCTCGCGCCGGACATTGGAGCTGGACATCAGGGTGGAAGCAAAGCTGGAGCTTTTCTTCGAGATCTGGTGAGCGGACGTATCGCCAAGCAGAACGAGATCTCGCTCACGCTGGAACGAGCATGTAAAAACGCGCATGTGGACCCCCATGTTTCTAAAGATGCATATGCCCGTTTGCATTAGCTACATGCCTGGAATATTGGCCATGCGCTTTTACGGATCTTATCCATTCTTCAGAGTGTTGACTTGCGCCTAAACTCATCCTCTCCTAACGAATAATTAGGCTATAGCCGCATATAGGGGGCGTCAAGTTGGCCTGTGTGCGGCAACCCAACCAAACGTTGGGGCAGCCATAGCCAACAGGTATGGAGTATGAGGCGCGATGCGCCTTGCTGCGCGGCGTGAGCTCCTGAACGCCAGGCAACCGCTTGGGTGCCGACAATCAGGACCGGCTCTTCGCCGCTGCCCGGACTTCGCACTTGCCCCCAGGCCTGCTGGGGCTCAACGGCGCCGGGCGTTGCTCGACAGCCCATAACCTTGGACTATGATCGGCTAAAGCCTTTGAGGCCCCCGCCACCCGAAACGAATTGTCACGGCGCGGGCAGTTCGTACACTCGGCCGCCAGACGGTTCAGACACCTCGGGGGCAAAGCACTTACATGACAGGGAATCAAGCCGCTCCGGCGGGCCGCGAGTATGCGCGACTTCTGCAGACGCCCTCGGCGGCGCAGGGCCGGCGGGAACCTTCGCGGCAGATCGCGGCGAGCCGCTTGCGCACCGCGCTCGGGCATGTGCTGGCTGCCACCATGTTCAGTGCCATGGCATTGCCGGTGGCGGCGCAATCGTACGACGCCCCGGCAGCGGCCCTGACCGGCGACGCCAAGTTCCAGGCGGCCACCGCGTCGCTCGACGGGGACTATGACCAGATCATCGCCGATCTCATCACGCTGACCGAGATCGAGGCGCCGCCGTTCAAGGAGGAGGCGCGCGCGCAGGCCTATATGGAGATGCTGCGGGCGGTGGGCCTTTCCGATGTCCACATGGACGAGGAAGGCAATGTGATGGGCGTGCGCAAGGGGACCGGCGACGGTCCGCTGATCGCGGTCGCGGCCCATCTCGACACGGTGTTTCCCGAAGGCACGAACGTGAAGGTGAGGCGGGAGGGCAACGTGCTCCATGCCCCGGGTATCGGCGATGCCACCAGCAGCCTTCCCGTCCTGCTGGCCTATGTCCGGGCGATGGATGCCGCGGGATACCAGACCCGGTCGGACATCCTGTTCATGGGCAATGTCGGTGAAGAGGGGCCGGGCGACCTGCGCGGCATACGCTATCTCTTCAACGAGAGCTCGCTCAAGGACAGCATCAAGTATTTCATCTCGTTCGAACCCGGCAGGGGCGGCCGGATCACCAACGGGGGTGTCGGCTCCAGGCGGTACAAGGTGACGTTCAGCGGGCCGGGCGGCCACAGCTATGGCGCATTCGGCACCGTCAGCCCGGCCTATGCGATGGCCGATGCGATGGTGCAGTTCGGCAAGCTGCAGGTGCCGCAATCGCCCAAGACGACCTTCAACGTCGGCCTCGTCGAAGGCGGCACCTCGGTCAATTCCATCCCCTTCGCCATGGCGATGACCGTCGACATGCGATCCGAGGACAAGGACGAGCTGGACAAGGAGGAGCGGAGCTTCCTCGCCATCCTCCCGGAGGCAGTCGCGCGCGAGAACGCGGCGCGGTCGACAGCGACCGGCGAGATCTCGTACGAGGCGGAGCTGGTCGGCAACCGGCCGGTCGGCCTGACGCCGATGTCGGCCGATATCGTGCAGATCGCAACGGCCGCCGCCAAGTCGCTGGGCTTCGAACCGAGCTACGGCCGCGGCTCGACCGACAGCAACATTCCCATGAGCCTCGGCATCCCCGCCATTACGTTGGGATCGGGGTTCAAGACCGCGCGAGCGCACTCGCTCGACGAGAGCCTGACGATGGACCGCGCGAGCGACGTTCCCAACATGGCTTCGGGGCTCGCCACGCTGCTTCTGCTCGCCGGGGCGCAGTGATAGCGTTCCGGCCTATCCCGGCGGCCTGCGTGCCGCCGACATTGCTTTACAACCGGCCTCATCAGGGGGGAGCCGCATGAACATCAAGCGCGCAATCGTCATTCTGGCGGCGAGCACGGCGCTGGCGACAGCCGGCCATGCACAGTCGACCGACGAGTACGACACGAGCCAGTGGTCAGGGCTCCAGTACCGCGACGTGGGCCCCTGGCGCGGAGGGCGCGTCACCACGGTCGTGGGCGTCCCCTCCCAGCCGCTGACCTACTACATGGGCACGACCGGCGGCGGCGTGTGGAAGACCACCGATGCGGGCCACAACTGGGTCAATATCAGCGACGGCCAGATCCCGCTGGGCTCGATGGGCGCCATCGCGGTCGCCGACACCGATCCGAACATCGTCTATGCCGGCACCGGATCGTCCAAGATCCGCAGCAACGTCTCGATCGGACGCGGCATCTACAAGTCGGTCGATGCGGGCAAGACCTGGACGTTCATCGGCCTGCGCGACGTGGGGCAGATCTCCGCCGTCCGCATCCATCCCGACAACCCGGACGAGGTCTTCGTCGCGACGATCGGCAATCCGTTCGCGAACAATCCGGAGCGGGGCGTCTATCGCACCCGCGACGGCGGCGCGACCTGGGAGAAGGTCCTCTATCTGGCGGACCATCTCGGGGCGGCGGATATCGAGTTCAAGCCGGGCGACCCGCGGGTGCTCTATGCGAGCATGTGGCACGGGCTGCGCAAGCCGTGGACGATCATCTCGGGCAGCATGGATGGCGGCATCTACAAGTCGGTCGACGGCGGCGACAACTGGACCAAGCTGGGCGGCGGCCTGCCGACCGGGCTGTTCGGCCGCTCGAATGTCGGCATCAGCGCCGCGGACCCCGATCGGCTCTATGCGCTGATCGAGGCCAAGCCGGGGCACGGTCTCTACCGCTCGGACGACGACGGCGCCAGCTGGACGCTCGTGAACGGGGAAGGGCGCCTGATCACCCGCCCGTTCTACTACACCACGCTCGGGGTCGATCCGAACAATGCCGATGTCGTCTATGTCGGCAACGAACGGTGGTTCAAGTCGACCGATGCCGGCAAGAGCTTCGTCACCCGGCCCACGCCGCATGGCGACAATCACGACGTGTGGATCAACCCGAACAACTCCGCCTACATGGTCCAGGCCAATGATGGCGGCGCCAACGTGTCGATCGACGGCGGCGAGAACTGGAGCACGCAGGCCAACCAGCCGACATCCGAACTCTACCAGGTGGCGGTCGACGACCAGTTCCCCTACCGGCTCTATGGCGCCCAGCAGGACAACACCACCGTCATCGTGCCCTCGCGCCCCCTCGGCCAGAACCAGCCGGAATTCCTGATCGGACCGGGCTGCGAGACAGGGCCGATCATCCCCAAGACGGACGACCCCAACATGGTGTGGGGCGGCTGCAAGGGGCAGTTCTCGCGCATGGACATGCGCACCAACGGCAATGAGCAGCGCTTCTGGGTCGGCAGCGAGTCGCTCTACGGCAACGATCCCGACCAGCTGCGCTACCGCTTCCAGCGCGTCGCGCCGCTGGAGACCTCGCCGGCCGACCCCAACACGATCTACTATGGCTCGCAATATGTGCACCGCTCTCGCGATGGGGGCGAGACATGGGAGGTGATCAGCCCCGACCTCACTGCGAGGCCGGAGGGAACGCAAAAGGCCTCGGGCGAGCCCATCACCATCGATGCGACCGGCGAGGAGGTCTATTCGGTCCTCTATGCCATCCGCGAGAGCGAGCTGAAGCCGGGCGTGATCTGGGCCGGATCGAATGACGGCCTGGTCTGGGTGACGCAGGACAATGGCGCGAACTGGCAGAACATCACGCCCGAGGGCCTGCCCCCCGGCGGCCGCGTGCAGAACATCGATCCCGGAAAGCACGATCCGGGTACCGCCTATGTCGCGATCTATCGCTATCTGCTCGGCGATTTTGCTCCCTATCTCTATCGCACCACCGATTACGGGAAGAGCTGGACCAGGCTGACCGACGGTGCGAACGGCATCGCGCCCGACGAGCCGACGCGCGTGATCCGCGAGGATCCGGAGCGGCAGGGCCTGCTCTATGCCGGCACCGAATTCGGCATGTATGTCTCGTTCGACGACGGCGCGAACTGGCAGGATTTCCAGCTCAACCTGCCCTCCGTGCCGATCACCGATATCCGCCTGGCCCATGGCGACCTCGTGCTCTCGAGCCAGGGGCGCGGCTTCTGGATCATGGACAATCTGAGCGTCCTTCGCCAGTTGCCGCCGCCGGCCAATGCAAGTGCCTCGGATCGGCTCTACAAGCCTGTCACCGCCATCCGGGTCAATGCCAGCGCGGACAAGGGGCCTGATCCCGACGAGGGGCCCGAATATGTGCTGCCCGGGGCGCAGATCGACTATTACCTGGCGCCGGGTGCGGGCGGTCCGTTGACGCTGACCATCCTCGATGAGGCCGGCAACACGGTTCGCCGGTTCGTCAGCGCGGGCGAGGACGTCGAGCAGCGCGGCAGCGATGGCGGGCTCGGCCTGTTCCGGCCGAACTATTCCATCAAGCCGGAAGCCGGGCCGGGCATGCACCGGTTCATCTGGGATCTGCGCTATTTCGGCAGGCCCATTGAGCCGGCGAATACGACACAGGCGCAGGAATCCCTTGAAGCGGCAGGGGAGACGAACGAGGCAGAGGAGCGCCTGCCTGCCGGTCCGGTGGCGCCTCCGGGCAATTACACGGTGGTGTTGCAGCATGGCTCGTTCACCGGGCGGCAGCCGCTGACGATCGTGGAGGATCCGCGTGTCTTGGCGAGCGGCGTCACGCAGGCCGATCTCCAGGCGCAGTTCGAGCACAATATGCGCGTGCTCAAACTGGTGCACGACACCAACCGGAACGTCGCGCGTCTCAAGAACGCCCTCGGGCAGCAGCCCGACGGCTCCAGGGCCCAGGCGCTGCAGGCGATCGCCGACCAGCTGCTGACCCCGGAGATCCGGTACAGCCAGCCGGGCCTCGATACGCATGTCAGCTACCTCTACAGCGAGACCAACTCGACCGACCAGAAAGTCGGGCGCGACGCGATCGAGCGGTACGAGGAGCTGCGCCAGCGGATCGACACGATCACCGCCGAGCTCGACCAGGTGATGGGGCAGGGTGCCAGGGCGGACATCGGCGGCATCGGGACCGGTGCGTTCGCGCTGGCCGCCGAGAACGAGTGATTGTCGCGGGCGCCGGGATGCCGGCGCCCCTACCCATGGATGCGACCGTGCGTGACCGCTGGCCCGACTTTGGCAGCGGCACGCCGGTCGACTGCTCACCCAGATGAATGTGACCCAGGGCGGCGGCGGCCGAACCGCTCTCGTCGCCTGCACCAGAAGAGAGATCGACTCCCTTGCGCCAACATACGGCCATCGCCGCGCCCCACAGCCTTGCCGCATTGAGGCATGCCCCGTCCGTTGCGGTCCTCGGGCTCGGCATCTTTGTGCCCGTCACCGCAGCGGCGCAGCAGGCGGATTTCTCCGAATCGGTGATCGTCGTGCAGAGCCGCCAGGAAGACGATGTCGCCTCCTTTGAAACGCGGCACCGGCTCGATACGGAGCAGGTCGAACGGTTGAACGCCATCGCCGCCGACGAACTGATCCGGAACCTGCCCGCGGTGCACCTGCCGGTCAATTCGCGCGGCGAGGCGATCGCGTTCATGCGCAACGCCTCGGAGCGGCAGGTGACGGTCTTCTACGACGGTGCGAGCCTGAACGTGCCGTGGGACAACCGGCTCGACCTGTCGCTGATCCCGGCCGGCCTGATCGGCAGCGTGAACAGCGCGGCCGGGCCGCTAGCGCCGCATTACGGCGTAAATGCCCAGGCGGCAATCAGCCTCTGGTCCGACACTGAGGGCGGCGGCTCGCTGGCCTATGGATCGGGAGAGCTGGTCAACGCCGATCTCGCGCTATCGCTGGGCTCGGCGATCGTGGGCGGCGGCTATTCCTCCCGCGAGGGCCAGACCTTGCCGGACGACGCCGAACTGCCCTACTCGCAAGCGGGGGCAGACCTCCGCACGAACACCGATCGTGAGTTCGGCGACGTGTTCGGGCATGTCGAGACCGCTATCGGCAGCAATCAGATCACCGCGACCGCGTTCCATGTCGCGGGCAACAAGGGCATCGCCCCGGAAAGCAATGTGTCGTCCGGCGCGCGCTATTGGCGCTATTCCGATGTCGAGCATACGCTGCTTACCGGCAGTGTTCACAGCGAACTCGGCTCCTCGACGGAACTGAGCAGTACCTTGTGGTATCAGCGCTTCGGGCAGACCATCGGCAGCTATGCCAGCGACGCGTACGACGTCCTCGAATCCGACCAGGTCGACAAGGACAGGACCTGGGGATTGCGGGAGCTTCTCAGCCACGAGACCGGGAATCTCACCCTCGTGGGATCGTTCAACTTCCTCCAATCCACCCACGACCAGCGGGACACGCCCTATACGGACGGCATAGCGCCGGCGGAGCGCCCGGACGCGTTGCTCTATCGCCAGCGCAACTGGAGCGCGGGGGCCGAGCTCGAATATGTCTTCGCCCCGGCGCTGCGGGGCGAGCTCGGCGTCGGCTACGATGTGGTGGACTATGTCGAGACCGGCGACAAACCTCCGGTGGAGGACAGCCGTGACTGGACGGGGCGGGCAGCGCTTCTCTACGAGGCGGGCGGCGGCTGGATCGTGCGCGGAGCCCTCGGCCGGAAGATGCGCGCGGCGACCATGCGCGAACTGTTCGGCGAAGGGATCAACCGCTTTCTCGCCAACGAAGACCTCCAGCCCGAGGAAATCGTCACGGCAGAGCTTGGCGCCGAGTGGAGAGGGGAGGCGGGCAGCCTGTACGTCATCCCCTTCATGCAGGACCTGAAGAATACGATCGACCAGCGCCGGGTCGGTTCGCTGCGCCAGCGCATCAATCTGGAAGGATCCACCGTCAAGGGCGTGGAAGTCGGCGGCAATTGGCGCGCCGACCAGTATGTGACGCTCGAAGGGAACGCCACCTGGACGCGGGTGCGACGCAAGGACGCAGCGGAAGGCGAACTGAACAGGATCGCGGAAAAGCCCGCGCTGCTGGCGATGTTCATGGCCTCCTACGCGGAGCCGGGCGGTCTTTCGAGCTGGATCAGGGTCCAGCATCTGGGGCGTGCCTATTCGGCCGACGATACCGGCGCGCTGGTTCCGCTGAACCGCTCGACGAGCATCGACCTGCAAGTGGGATACGATTTCCGCGTCGGCAATCGGCTGGCGCGCATTTTCCTGCAAGGAACCAACGTCACCGACGAGGTGATCACGCCCCAACTCGGCCTGCCCGGACCGGGAAGGACGATCCTCGCCGGCTTCAAGATCATCTGAGGCGGCGGCCCATGTGCCGTCCGTGAATATCGCAGAACTGCCCGAGGAGATTGAGTGATGCGCGTGAGGGGGATTATGGGAAGAGGCATGCGGACGGCGCTTGTCGCCATCAGCGTCGGGCTCGCGGCGGTTCCTGCCGGCCTGTCGGCGCAGGAGACGACGGCAGGCCCGGCCTCGCCCGAACATGCGGCCGTGATCGACGCGATCCTCGCCGATTCCAAATTCGAGGCGGCCGTTGCCGAGTTGGACCGCGAGCACGACCAGTGGGTCGCCAACATCATCGAGCTGACCGAGATTCCCTCGCCCCCCTTCAAGGAGGCGGCCCGGGCGCAGGCCTATGCCGACAAGTTCCGCCAGCTCGGCCTCGCGGACGTCGGGATCGACGCCGAGGGCAATGTGCTGGGGCTGCGCGAAGGCACCGGCAACAGCGACCGGCTGATCGTGGTCTCCGCCCACATGGACACGGTGTTTCCGGAAGGCACGCCGATCAAGGTGCGCCGCGAAGGCGACCGCCTTTATGCGCCGGGGGTCGGCGACGACACGTCGGGCCTCGCCACCCAGCTCAGCCTGATCAACGCGCTGAATGTCGCCGGGATCGAGCCGCAGGACGACATTCTTTTCGTCGGCACGGTGGGCGAGGAAGGGCTCGGGGATCTGCGCGGCGTCCGCCATCTGTTTACCGAGGACGAGTACAAGGACCGGATCAGCGCCTTCTATTCGCTCGACGGCGGGTCGGAAGGGGGCTTCACCACGGGGGGCGTGGGTTCCAAGCGCTATCGGCTGACATTCTCGGGCCCCGGAGGGCACAGTTTCGGGGCGTTCGGCCTCGTCAATCCGATGTCCGCGCTGTCGCAGGCGGTGGTCAACCTCTACTCCGTGCCCGTCCCGCAGACGCCCAAGACGACCTACAGCGCCAGCGTGGTCGGCGGCGGAACCTCGGTCAATGCCATTCCCCGCGACGTCTGGCTCGAGGTGGACATGCGCTCCGTCAGCGCGGCCGAACTGGCGAAGCTCGAACAGGCGTTCCTGAGCGGGGTCGATTCCGCGGTGAACGCCGAGAACGCCGCCCGCTCCACTGCCGAGGGGCAGGTGACGGTGGACAAGAAGGTCGTCGGCGACCGCCCGGCGGGGCAAACCGATCCGAATGCCGACATCGTGGCCTTCGCTACCGCCGCCTATCTGTCGGAGGGGATCACCCCCCAATACGGCTCCGGCTCGACCGACTCCAACGTGGCGATGAGCCTGGGCATCCCCGCCGTCACCCTGCCTCGCGTCGCCGAGGGAGGCCGGGGCCATTCGGTGGACGAATGGGTCGGCATCGAGAAAACCGGCTCGGTCAGGATCCGCAAGCTGGACCTGCTGAGCATCCTGGCCGTGGCCGGCTATCGACCCTGACCGGCCTGGCCCTGCTGCCGGGCAGGAATCGTGCGAGCGGGCGAGGCGGCGGATCGCCTCGCCTCGCGTGCTCCCGGCGCTGATCTGACGAAAGCGGGTCTCGATCTGGAGGTCGAGACCCGCGCTGCGGTGGACTGGAAGAGCAGAAGGCAGCGCTGATGCTGCACAAGCCTTTCGGATCTGCTGGTTCGGCCGCGAACCATGCCGATCGACGCTCTGCGTGCTCGCCCAGGTGAGTATCGGACGGAGAAGGCGCGGGGCCTGATCTAATCGGCAATGATCCGGGTGGCGACAAGCGGTGATCCGCTGAAGGGCAGGGGTCCCGGGGGTGCCAGACTTGGCGCACAATGGGGCCCGGAGTTTGACGGTGGCGATTGCGACGAAGCCGGAACAGACTCCTTCACCTCGTATCAACAGACGGTGCTCCTTCGCCGGGTCTTCGGCTTTCGAGCAGTCGCCGATCAGGGGCTCCGACGGTTGTGGAGCGATCTCGCGGGCGGCGCGGCGGCGCATTGACGGGACGGCCGCATAGGAACAGAACGCGAACATCACTGTTGCGAGTCGCGTCGTGTCTGCTTCTACACCCACCCTTGCCGAATTGCGCGAGAGGCTGCGCGCCATCGAAGGTGTGGGCGATCGCAGCCGCCCGGTGCTGCCGTTCGGCCTTAGCGCAATCGACGAGCGGCTCGCCGATGCGGGCCTCAGGCTCGATGCGCTGCACGAGGTCGCGGGCGAAGGTGCGGGCTGGGGCGATGATGCGGCCGCGACCCTGTTCATGGCCGGCATCGCCGCGCGCGTTGCCCGCTCCGTGCTGTGGGTCGTGCGTGCCCGCGACCTGTTCGCGCCGGGCCTGTACCAGGCGGGGCTCGACCCGGCGCGGGTGCTCTATGCGGAAGCGCGCGACGATGCCGAACTGCTCGCGCTGATGGAGGAGGGCCTGCGCCACCGTGGGCTTGGCGCCGTGGTCGGCGAGGCGAAGCGCGTCTCCACCGCCGCGACGCGCCGCCTCCAGCTGGCCGCGGAAGGGGGCGGCACGGTCGCGCTGCTGCTCAAGCGGCCAGGACGGGAAGGAGCGCGGGAAGGCGCGCGCGACGGGGCCGATCCGTTCGGCCTTCCCTCCGCCGCCGCCACCCGCTGGCGCATCTCCGGCGCGCCGTCCGCCCCGGTCCCGTGGAACGGGCTGGGCCGCGCCTGCTGGCGCCTGTCATGCGTCCGCCAGCGCGGCGGCGAGCCTTTCGAACTCGTGGTGGAGGCTCCGGATGAAACGGGTCGCCTCGCTCTACCTGCCCGACTGGTCGATCGACCGGCTGCGGCGGATCGAGCGCCGACACGCGCGGCCGGCTGAGGCCGACAGCCGCGCCGCTTTCGACGCGCTGGGCGTTGAGGCCGCAGCCGAGCGCGCGCAGCAATGCTCGGTGCCCAAGGAGGGCGGCTGGCGCCCCGGCGCGCGCTGGGCCAGGACCGACCCGGCCGGCGGGGGAAGCGGCCTCGCCGACTCGCGCGAGGAGGTGGAGGCCGCGATCGAGGCGCTGCCCCGGCACCGGCGCCCGCCGCAGCGCGAACTGGGCCGGGTGAGCGAGGCGGCGGAGAACCCCTTCCGCGAGTCCTCTGGCGGTTGCGGCCTGTCCCGTCCGCCCGAGGAGCGGGTCGCCGCGCCGGCCCCCCTCCGCGCGCAAGCGCGTCCAACGAATCTGCGCGAATTGTCGCGCCGCACCGAGGCTGCCGAACACCCGTTCAAGCCGGGCGCCCGCGGCTGGGCCGGGGCGGAGCGGGATGCTGCGGAGCGGGATGCTGCGGGCCGGGTCAGGCGGGACCGGGGTGATGGGGCCCGGGCGGATGCGGCCCAGGCGTATGCGGCTCGGGCGGATGGGGGGGCAGGCAGGAGCCGAGTGGAGTGGGCCGGCGCGGACGAGGTGCAGGCGGCGATCGAGGCGCTTCCCGCGCATCAGCGGCCCTCCTTCCAGGAGCTGTCGCGGCGCAGCGAGGTGGTCGACAACCCGTTCCGCCCGCAAGCTCTCCCGCTCCGGCCCGACGAGACTCATGCGAACCTCGCCCAGCGCCGCGCGGCGATGCCCCCGCTGCAATTCCCGGGCGAGGATGCGCCCGCCAAGGCCGGGCGCGGCGCCGCATTGCGCGGCGAAGCCCTGCCGGCAGCCGGACGCGAGCGCTACCGCAACGAAGCGCCGCACGGGCCGCTCTCGATCCAGCGCGTCACAGCGATCCCGCCGGTCCAGTATCCGGGCGAGGACATGGAGGCGGGGCGGGCCCAGTATGATCATCGGCGCAGCCCCAAGCGCAGCGCGCGCGACGGGCATGGCGGGGAGGCCGGCTATATCGCCGCGCCCTCCCCAAGGGCCAGCTTGGCGCAGCTCGCCGCCATGCCCGCGGTCCAGTTCCCGGGCGAGGGGCCGCATCCCGACAATCACGGCAAGAGCGAGCCCACCGCGCCCACTTACGGGCAGGGCCGCTTCTTCCAGACCGGCCGCACGCTCGGCAGCGTGGTGGCGCGCGTGTGCCAGGGGGACGAGGCGGATCCCGAAACCGCGCCTGCCTCCCCCGAAGAGCCGCCGCTGGTAACGACGCACAAGGTGGGCCCGCGCGTCGAGCTTGCCGCCATCAACCCCGCCGCGCGCGCGCTCGGCCTCGCGCCGGGCATGGCGCTCACCATGGCCCGCGCGCAGGTGCCGGGCTTGGAGGTGCGCGCGGCGGACCCGGAGGGCGACGCGGCCGACCTCGCCGCGCTGGCCGAGCTGCTCGCCCGTCGCTGGTCGCCGATCGTGGCGATCTCGGATGCGGACGGGCTGTTCATCGACCTGACCGGCGTCGCGCACCTCTATGGCGGCGAGGCGCGCTTTGCCCGGCGGCTCGTGCGCATGCTCGCCCGCCACGGCGTCACCGCGCGGGTGGCGATCGCCGACAGTGCGGGTGCGGCCTGGGCGCTGGCGCGGTTCGGGGCGGGCGGGCCGGTGCAGATCGTGGGGGAGGGCGCCCAGACGGCCGCGCTCGCTCCGCTGCCGGTTGCTGCCCTGCGCCTCGATCCGGCCGCGCTGGAGCTGCTCGCCCGGCTCGGGGTGGAAAGCATCGGCCAGCTCCTGGCCCTGCCGCGCGCGCCGCTGGTGCGCCGGTTCGGCCAGGCGATCGCCACCCGCCTCGACCAGGCGACCGGCTGTGCGCCCGAGCCGCTGGTGCCGGTCATCCCGCCCACCCGCATCGGCGTGGAGCAGCGTTTCGCCGAGCCCATCGCGACGGCCGAGGCGATCGAGCACTGGCTGCGTCACTTGATGCCGCGCCTGACGCGGGCGCTGGCGCAAGCGGGGCAGGGCGCGCGCTCGATCGAGCTCGATGCGGCGCGCGTGGACGGCGTTCCACAGCTTTTGCGGATCGGTTTCGCGCGCCCGACGCGCGACGCCGCGCACATGCTGCGCCTGGTCCTGCGGCGCATCGAGGAGATCGAGCCCGGCTACGGCATCGATGCGCTGGCCCTCCACGTCCGCCGCGCCGATCCGCTCGGCCCCGAGCCGCTGGCCCCCGCTTTGGCCGAGGAGGCCGAGCCGGACCTCGCCACGCTGGTCGACGCCATCGTCAACCGCATCGGGCCTGAGCGGCTGTGGCGCATGGCGCCGGTGGAAAGCGACGTGCCCGAACGCTCGCTGGCCTGCGCCGCGCCGCTCGCCTCGGCGTCGGATCGAACGGCCGCGCTGAGGCCGGGCGATATCCGCCAACTCGACGAGCGCGCGCCCGACCACCCGTGGCATCCGCGCTGGCCGCGCCCCGTGCGGCTGCTGCGTCGGCCTGAGCGGGTGGACCATGTCCTCGCCGAACTGCCGGACCAGCCGCCCCGGCGCTTCACCTGGCGCGGCCGCATCCACCTCGTGGTCCGCGCCGAGGGCCCCGAGCGCATCACCGGCGAATGGTGGCGCCGCCCCGGCGAGCGGCAGGCGGTGCGCGACTATTTCCGCGTGGAGGACGAGGAGGGCCGGCGCTTCTGGCTCTACCGCCGGGGCGACGGCGTCCACGGCGAGACCGGCGACCTCAGCTGGTACCTGCATGGCCGGTGAGGCCCACCCCCGGTCGGCGGGCGCCGCTCGCCCTGGCGTGTCCTGCGGCATGGTCGAGGACCTTGCGGCCGGCCGCCACCAGCCGGCCACCCCGTGCGCATGCCATGGCGCCGATGATCCGAGGCGCCGGATCGGCATGGCGCCCCGCGGCTCTCCCCGGATGGCCAGTCGAGACGATCCCGGCCCCTCCCGCCGATGACCTATTCCGAGCTCCAGACCTCCACCCACTTCTCCTTCCTGCGCGGCGTGTCCTCGTGCGAGGAGCTGTTCGCGACTGCCGCCGCGATGGGCATGAAGGCGCTCGGAATCACCGATCGCAATTCGGTGGCAGGGCTTGTGCGCGCGCTCTATGCCGCCGAGCAGGTGAAGCACGATCAGGGCCTCGCCATCCGCTGTGTCGCCGGGTGCCGGCTCGATCTCGTCACCGGCGCCTCGCTGCTGGTCTGGCCGGAGGACCTCGCCGCATGGTCGCGGCTCACGCGGCTCCTCACAAGCGGCAACAGCCGCGCCAACACCAAGGCCGGCGAGAAGGGCCAGTGCTTCCTCCACTGGGAGGATGTGGCCGCCTATGCCGAGGGCCTCATTGCCGCGCTGGTGCCCGGCTCCGACGGCGCAGGCGAGGCCGAGCTGCGCTGGATGGCCGACATCTTCGGCTCCGACCGGGGCCATGTGTGCCTCACGCACCAGCGCCGCCCCGACGATGCGCGGCGCCTCCACCGCATCGAAGCCGCGGCGCGCCGCTTCGGCCTGACCCCGCTGGCGACAGGCGACGTGCTCTACCACCACCCCGACCGGCGCATGTTGCAGGACGTGGTCACCGCCATCCGCGAGAAGCGCACGATCGACACGCTGGGTCTCCGGCGCGAGCGCTCCGCCGACCGGGCGCTTCATTCGCCGCAGGAGATGGCGCGGCGCTTTGCCCGGCATCCCGAAGCGCTCGCCGCCACCGAGGCCATCGTCGAGCGCTGCACCTTCAGCTTGCGCGAGCTGCGCTACCAATATCCCGAGGAGATCGTGATGAGCGGCAAGTCGCCGCAGGCCGCGCTCGATGCGCTGGCCCGCCGCGCGCTGCACGCCTTCTTCCAGAAGCCGCCCTTCAGCGGCGTGCCCGACCAGCGCTACCTCGACCTGCTCGATCACGAGCTGCACCTGGTCGAGCGGATGGACTACGCGCCCTACTTCCTCACCGTGAACTCCATCGTCAGCTATGCGCGCAGCCAGGGCATCTTGTGCCAGGGCCGCGGCTCGGCGGCGAATTCGATCATCTGCTTCGTGCTCGGCATCACCTCGATCGATCCGGTCGAGCACAGCCTCCTGTTCGAGCGCTTCATCTCCGAAAACCGCCGCGAGCCGCCCGATATCGACATCGATTTCGAGCACGAACGGCGCGAGGACGTCATCCAGTGGATCTACGCCACCTACGGCCACGACCACGCTGCGCTCACCGCCGTGGTCAGCCGCTTCCGCGCGCGCGGCGCGGTGCGCGAGGTGGGCAAGGCGCTGGGCCTGCCCGAGGACATGACCGCCGCGCTCGCGGGCCAGGTGTGGGGCTGGTCGGACGAGGGCGTCGCCGACAAGCACGTCGACGCGCTCAATCTCGACCGGGGCGACCCGCGCCTCGCCCTCACGCTGGAACTCGCCCGCGAGCTGATCGGCACGCCGCGCCACCTCTCGCAGCATCCGGGCGGCTTCGTCCTCACCCGCGACCCGCTGCACGATCTCGTGCCCATCCAGCCCGCCGCCATGCCGGACCGCTGGGTGGTCGAATGGGAGAAGGAGGATATCGAGGAGCTCGGCCTGATGAAGGTCGACATTCTCGGCCTCGGCATGCTCGGCTGCATGCGCCGCGCCTTCGAGCTGCTCAGCGCCCACAAGGGCCTCGACCTCACGCTCGCCTCGCCCGAGCTGCAGACCGACGACGCCGCCACCTTCGCCATGATCCAGCGCGCCGACACTCTGGGCGTGTTCCAGATCGAGAGCCGCGCGCAGATGGCGATGCTGCCGCGCATGAAGCCGGAGACCTTCTACGACATCGCCATCCAGGTCGCCATCGTGCGCCCCGGCCCGATCCAGGGCGACATGGTCCACCCCTATCTCAAGCGCCGCGAGCAGAAGCGGCGCGATCCCACGATCCAGTTCGACTATCCGAGCGAGCGGCTGCGCGCGGTGCTGGAGAAGACCTACGGCGTGCCGCTGTTCCAGGAACAGGCGATGAAGGTCGCCATCGAAGGCGCCGGCTTCTCCCCCGCGCGCGCCGACGAACTGAGGAAGGCGATGGCGACGTTCAAATACACGCAGGGCGTCGGCCAGTTCAAGGAGGAGCTGATGGCCGGCATGGCCAGGAACGGCATCGCCCCTGCATTCGCCCAGCGGCTGGTCAAGCAGATCGAGGGCTTCGGCTCCTACGGCTTTCCCGAAAGCCACGCCGCCAGCTTCGCCAAGATCGCCTACGCCTCGTCCTGGATGAAGTGCCACCATCCCGACGTGTTCTGCGCCGCATTGCTCAACGCGCAGCCGATGGGCTTCTATGCCCCCGCCCAGATCGTGCGCGACGCGAAGGAGCACGGCGTGGAGATCCGCCCCGTCTGCGTCAACGACAGCGCATGGGACACGCGGCTGGTCGATGATGCAGGCCCTCCGCTGCCAAGGGAGGGCGGCGATGCGCAGCAGGGCGAGGGGCTGTTCCCGCTGGCGGACGAAGCGCTCCACCCGGACTCGGCCTCCCCCTCCGCCGCGTGTCCTGCGCCACCCGGTCCCTCAAACCGGGACGCCGCCTGCTCGATGGAGCAGGGCGGTCGAACCCCGGGGCAACCTCGCGGCAAAGAGGAGACGAGCGCACGTCATTCCCCGCGCCTCCCCCTGCGTCTGGGCCTTAAGATCGTCCACGGCCTCGCCGAAGTGCACGCCGCGCGCATCCTCGCCGCGCGGGCGGAGCGCCCCTTCGCCTCGGTCGAGGATCTGTGGCGGCGCACGCAGGTGCCGCTGCCCGCGCTGGAGAAGCTGGCCAAGGCCGATGCGTTCCGCTCGCTCGGGCTCGACCGCCGCCAGGCGCTGTGGGCGATCCGCGGCCTCGGTGAATCCCCGCTGCCGCTGCTCGAATTCGCCGAGCGGCGCGAGCAGCCGGTCGCGCTCGTGCCGCTCACCGCCGGTCGCGAGGTGGTGGAGGATTACCGCGCCACCCAGCTCACCCTGCGCGAGCACCCGCTGTTCTTCCTGCGCGAGGAGCTCGCCCGCCGCCGCATCGTGCCCTGCGCGCAGCTGAAGACCATCAAGGACGGCCGCCGGGTGGAGGTCGCCGGCATCATCCTCGTCCGCCAGAAGCCGGGCAGCGCCAAGGGCGTGCTGTTCATCACCATCGAGGACGAGACGGGCGTTGCCAATATCATCCTGTGGCCCGACCGGTTCGAGGCGCAGCGCACCGTGGTCATGTCCTCGGCGATGATCGGCGTCACCGGCAAGGTGCAGCGCGACGGATCGGACGGCGGCGGGGTGATCCACGTCATCGCCGACCGCATCCACGACTATACGGGGATGCTGCGGCAGGTCGGCGAGATCGACCTGCCGCGCCTCACCAGCCCGGCCGATGGGGCGACCGGCGGCGGCGGGCCGGACCCTCGGGAGCCGCGCTGGCGGCCCGAGCCGCGCAGCGACTACCACCCGCCCTTCCGCACCGGCTGCGACCCCGAGGACGTCATCCCCATCCGCAGCCACGACTTCCATTGAGCGGCGGATCGGACGCCGCCCGCATCAGGATGGAGCCCGCATGCTGCTCGCCAAAGGGCGCTTGCCTAGGCCCCGACCAGCCCCCGCACCGCCGCTTCGAACAGCGGAAGCCCATCCGTGCCGCCGTGATCGGGGTCGATGGCCCGTTCGGGGTGCGGCATCATGCCGAGCACATTGCCCCTCTCGTTGAGGATGCCGGCGATGTCGCGGCGCGATCCGTTGCCCACTTCCATGTAGCGGAAGGCGACGCGCCCTTCGCCTTCCAGCCGGTCGAGCGTGTCCTCGTCGGCGAAGTAATTACCGTCGTGATGCGCGATAGGGACGCGAATGAGCTGCCCCTGTTCATAGAAGCTGGTGAACAGCGAGGCGGTATTCTCCACCCGCAGCGGCACGGTGCGGCAAATATAGGTCTGGCCGGCATTGCGCAGCAGCGCGCCCGGCAGCAGCCCGGCCTCGGTCAGCACCTGGAACCCGTTGCAGATTCCGAGCACCGGAACGCCAGCCTGCGCCGCCGCGATTACCGCGCGCATGATCGGCCCGTGCGCCGCGATCGCGCCCGAGCGCAGATAGTCGCCATAGGAAAAGCCGCCGGGCAAAGCGACCAGGTCGAGCCGATCCGGCAGCGCGGCATCGCCATGCCACACGCGGATCGGCGCCGCGCCGGAGACCGTCTCCAGCGCCACGGCGAGGTCGCGGTCGCAATTGGACCCGGGGAAGGTGACCAAGGCGGCGCGAAAGCTCATCAGGCGAGTTCCTGCGTCGCGGCGGAGGCCGGCTTCTCGATCCGGTAGTTCTCGATCACCATGTTGGCGAGCAGGCCCCGGCACATGGCATCGAGCGCCTCGTCGGTGGTGCTGTCGGCCACGTCCAGTTCGATCAGCCGGCCGACCCGCACATCGTGCACGCCGGCAAAGCCCAAACCCTCAAGCGCATGATGCACCGCGCGCCCCTGCGGATCGAGCACGCCGGGCTTGAGGCTGACATGAATGCGGACCTTCATCGGCCTTGCCTTTCGCTGCGGAGACAGGCGCAGCCTATGGCGACTGGCGCGGGCGCGGGCAAGAGGTGCGCAGCGCTCACAAGGCTCGCGCCGAGCGCCGGTGCCGGTGCGCCCATGCCAGCGCTCCCGCAGCGCGGCCCGGCCCTATTGCGGGCTCATGCAGGCGGAGCTGTCTCCCAGCCAGCCACGGCCCGCCCTCGCGCTGGAAGGTGGCAAAGCGCGCGCTTTCCAGCACGTCGATTGCCTCGCCATCGCGGATTACCTTCAGGCCGTGGACCGTGGGCCCGCCCGCGGCCGGGTTCCAGACCAGGCCGATACTGCCCAGCGCCAGCGCCTCGGCGGTCTGGATGCGGGTGCGCCATGCCTCGAACATATGCGTGCCGGCATCGTCGCGCAGGACCTGCGTGTCGCGATAGAGCAGCGCGAAGGCGCCCTGCTGGCGTTCCGGTTGGGCGAAAGCGGGCGCGGGCAAGACCCACTCCGGCGCGGCGCCATAGCGAACGTCCTCATGCGCAAGCGCCGGCGCGGCAATCCCCGCCAGCAGCACCGCCGCCCAACGCAGCATCGTCATTCCCCCTCGACCGACCGCACGATCGATCCCCCGCCCCGTTGATCCCACGAGAATCGTGGCCGATCAAGCGCACGCGACGCGCCCTCATGGCCGGCGTGCCGCAACGGGACAGCGCGGGCGCGCTGCTCGCCTTCACCCGGCAGGCGGGGCAGCGGGCGCCGGCTCGCGCGGGAGGGCGAGCACTTCGAGGGCCTGTTCCGGCCGCAGGTAGCGGGCGGCGGTGGCGCGGATCTCCTCGGCGGTGATGCCGGCGAGCAGCGCCTTGCCCGCGAGAAAGCGCTCGATCCGCTCGGGCTCGCTCTGCGCGCGATCGACGATGTTCATCCACCCCGCATTGGTCTTGAGCGCATTGTCATAGGCCTCGAGCAGCGGCTGGCGGGCGCGCAGCAGCACGTCGTCGGCCACCGGCTCGGCGGCGAGCGCGCGCACCGCGTCCAGCATCGCCTCGCGCGCCGCATCGACGGCCTGGGTGTCGATCGCGGCCGAAAGGGAGAACTGGCCATAGCCGGTCCAGGTGCGCGACTGGTCGGCGGAAACGCCGGGCGAATAGGTCTGCCCCAGTTCCTCGCGCAGCTGGTCCGTCAGTTCCAGCTGCATCACCCGCTCCAGCAGTTCCAGCCGCAGGCTCTCCGCAAGGTCGCTGTCGTCGGTGGTGGGCCACGACAGGCGGATCAGCGCCTGGTCGGCCGCGCCCTCGTGGCGCACGATGCGCTGGCTCCGGTCGCCGGTGAAGCTGCGCGCGCGGTTGTCCTCATAGGCGCGGAACGCCTCCTCGCGCGGGGGCAGCGCGCCGAGCGTGGCGGCGACCAGTTCGACCGCGCGCTGCTCCTCGAAATCGCCGACCAGCGCCAGTTCCATCGCGCCCTTCGCCAGCCGGTCGGCGATCGCGATGCGCAGCCGTTCGAAGCTGAGGGCGAGATAGGCCTCCTCGGGCTGCAACGAGAAGCGCGGGTCCTCATCGGAGACGATCGCGCCGAGGGCAGCGCCCAGCGCACCCGCCGGCGTGGCGTCGATCTGCGCGAAGTAATTGCGGATATTGCGCCGATATTGCGCCTCGCCCTGCGGACGATAGCCGGGGTCGGTCACTGCCGCCGCCAGCAATTGCAGCTGCAGTTCCAGGTCGCGCTTCGTGGTGGTGGCACCCATCACGAAGCTCTCGTCGGCCGCGCCGATGGCGAAATCGACGCTCCGTCCGGCGAGGATCGACTGCAACTCGTCCGTCGTGTGTCGGCCGAGCCCGCCGGCAGGCAGCACGCCGACCATGGATGTCGCCAGCGGGTCTTCCGCATTATTGAGCATCTCGCCCCCGTCGATGTTCATCTGCACGGCGATGCGCCCCTGCTGCAATTGCGTGGGCTTGAGGTTCAGCTTGAGCCCGTTGGCAAAGACCAGCTCGCGAATGCCCAGTTCGGGCAGGGCGGTGTCGGAGACGACCTCGCCGGGCGTGCCGAAGCTGTTGTAGGCGAAATCGGACAGGCCCGCCTGTTCCAGCGGCGCGATCTCGGTCGCCATTCCCTCGTTCCAGGTCGAGCGCAGCGCCGCCTCGCCGCCTTCGGGCGCGGTGCGGCCCTCGAAGCGGATCAGCGGATCGTCGAGCGGCACCAGTTCGGTCTGGAGCGCGGCCATCACGCTTTCCGGCGTGATCTGCGGCGCGAACTGCTCGAACCGGGCGAGGCTGCTCTGCGGCGTGGTGGGGATTTGCCCCTCGGTCAGCAGCGCCAGCGCCGAGCCGACGAACGCCCCGTGCGGGCGCGTCCCGGCCCCGGCCGCCGCGTCCTCCAGCCCGGTGCGCAGATTGGCCACCTGCTCCGCCACTTCCGCCTCGCTGAAGCCGAACTGGAGCGCCCGGCGCACCGCCTCCTGCGCGGCGGACAGGGCCTGCTGCCATTCGCCATCGCCGGCATTGACGACCAGGCGGGTGGTGCGCCCCGCCTCGAACACATCGCCCGTGCCGAGCCCGGCGCTCTGGAACGGCGGGTCCTCCGCCCGCGCGAGCCGCTGCAGCCGGCGGTTGACGATGCCATAGCCGATCTGCCGCAGCAGGTTGCGCTGGCGGGCCGCCACGCTGTCCGGCTCGTCCAGCCACGGACCATGCGCGGCCACAACGATCTCTTCCGACAAAGCCGGGTCGATATAAATGTCCGTTTCGCCCGCGCGGTCGAAGGGGATCGGGCCGGGACCGGCGCCAGGCAGTGCCTCAGGGCCGGTCCAGTCGGCGAAATGCGTGGCGATCTCGGCCTCGACCAGGTCGGGGTCGAACTCGCCGACCACCACCAGCGCGGTGTTCTCCGGCCGATAGAGCCGCTGCCACAGGCCGCGCAGCCCCTCGGCCGTCGCGCCCCGCAGCGTCTCGACCGTGCCGATCGGCATCCGCTCCGCAAAGCGCGAGCCGGGGTAGAGGAAGTGGAAATTGTCGATCCCATTCCTCAGCGCAAATGTGTCGCGCACCCGCCGTTCGGACAGGACCACGCCCTTCTCGCGCTCCACGGCTTGCGGGTCGAAGCTCAGCTCGCTCGCCGTCTCGCGCATCAGCATCAGCGCGGTGTCGAGCAGCGCGGGATCGTTCCTCGGCAGGTCCAGCCGGTAGAGCGTCTGGTCGAAGCCGGTGGAGGCGTTGGTGTCGGCCCCGAAGGCCAGTCCTTCACGCTCCAGCAGCCGCACCATCTCGCCCTCGGGCACGTGGGTCGAGCCGTTGAAGGCCATGTGCTCGATGAAGTGCGCGAAGCCCAGCTCGTCCTCGCGCTCGTCGAGCGAGCCGCCATCGACCCAGAACTGCACGCTGGCCTGACCTGCGGGCGTGGCATTGGGCCGGATCAGATAGCGCATCCCGTTGGCCAGCGTGCCGAAGCGCCAGGCCGGATCGACCGGCAGGTCCGTCTCGGCGAAGGGCCATTCCGGGCCCTGCGGCACTTGCGCCACCTGCTCCTGCGCGGCGGCGGGCAGGGCGAGGGGCGGGGCGAAGAGGAGGAACGGAAGCAGGAAGGCGCGGAGCATCGCGGCCGGTGTGCTGGAAGCAGCCTGAATGCGCAATGGCCGACGGAGCCGCCGGTGGCCCTGCCGATCCGGGTCGGACCCCCGCGCGAACGGCGCTGCGTGGCGGAAAGCGGAACGGCAGCTCCAGTGCGCGGTGGGCATTATGGCGGCCGTCGCGCCACCGTTCGCCTACGTCTCGATGGGCGGAGCCAAGGCTTCCTCGATGCCGCAACAAGCCTGCCGCCGCAGCAGGTCGGCTACGGCTTGGCTATCCTCGTTGGCGTCGATCGAGACGGCCTTGCCCCAGCGCATCTCGACGATGTGGACGCCATGGTTCTCATAAGCCCCGCCGTCGAGCGGCGTGCCCGTGGATGTCCAGCGCACGATGGCGATGGTTCTCCACGGTCCGCCCTTTACCCAGACGTCCTCGATCTCCAGCCGCAGGGACGGGACGACGCGCCCGAGCCGCTCGAACCAGAGACGGAGCCCCTCGCGCGTGTGCCGGGTGCCGCCGAGCGCATGGCGCCCGCCGAAGCGATGCCTGATGTGGGGATCGCACATGGCGAGCAGGACAGCATAGTCCTGCCGGTTCACGGCGGTGAAGGCCCCCCGGCAAATCCGCTCGACAATTCGCGCGTACATGGTCGCTCGCTAAGCTGCGTCCCGGCCGGCCGCCAATGATGCGTGGCAGCCCGGGCTGGACCGTCCGACCCTGAGGCACTTGCGGCCACCGCGCCCGCGTGCCTCAAACGGGGCCCGCCCGCGCCGCAGTCTACTTCTTCGGCTTGGGCGTGGTGCGCAGCTTGCTCCGGTGGGCGGAGAGGTCGAACACCTCGCCCGGTCCCTCCTCGCCCTGCAGCAGGCCGAGCCGGCGGGCGACCTCCTGATAGGCCTCCTCCTCGCCGCCGAGGTCGCGGCGGAAGCGATCCTTGTCCAGCTTCTCGCCGCTGGTCATGTCCCACAACCGGCAGGAATCGGGGCTGATCTCGTCGGCTAGGATCACGCGCGAATAGTCGTTGTCCCAGATGCGCCCGAACTCCAGCTTGAAGTCGATCAGGCGGATGTCGATCGCGGCGAACATGCCGGACATGAAATCGTTGATGCGGATCGCCATGGAGGAGATGTCCTGCATCTCCTCGTTATTGGCCCAGCCGAAGCAGGCGATGTGCTCTTCGGCCACCAGCGGGTCCTGCAACTCGTCGGACTTCAGGTAATATTCGATCAGCGTGTGCGGCAGGGGCTCGCCTTCCTCCATGCCGAGGCGCTTCGCCAGCGAGCCGGCGGCCACGTTCCTCACCACCACTTCGAGCGGGATGATCTCCACCTGCCGCACCAGCTGCTCGCGCATGTTCAGCCGGCGGATGAAATGCGTGGGGATGCCGATGTGGGAGAGGCGCAGGAAAACATGCTCGGAGATGCGGTTGTTGATCACCCCCTTGCCGTTGATCGTGCCCTTCTTCTGCGCGTTGAAGGCCGTTGCATCATCCTTGAAGTACTGGATGATCGTGCCGGGCTCGGGCCCCTCATAGAGGATCTTGGCCTTGCCCTCGTAGATCTGGCGGCGGCGGGACATGATTTACGCTCCTGCTCCGGCGTCGAAAACAACGCCGCCCCGGCGATGCCGCTCCCTGTTGGGAGGGATGGCACCGGGCCAGGGCGTTCACCCGCCATTTAGGTCATGCCTGCGCGAAACGCAATTGCATGGGGGCCCTCGCATGCCATAGCGGCTCTGGCCGACCAACAAGTAGGAGCGGAGCGGATGGGGCAGGGGCAGGCGCAGGGGCAGGCGATCGCCTCGTCGGATCGTACCGGCCGCCTGCCCCGGGTGGCCGCATGAGCGTCGCCGTGCGCACACTCACCGGCGCGGAAGTGGCCGCGCACCTGCCCGATCTCGCGCGCCTGCGGATCGCGGTCTTCGCCGAATGGCCCTATCTCTACGATGGCGAGCGCGACGCCGAATCCGACTATGTCCGCGAATTCGCCGCCGAGCCGGGCAGCGTGCTGGTCGCCGCCTTCGATGGAGCCCGCGTCGTCGGTGTCGCCACCGCCTCTCCGATGGCCGGGCAGAAGCCCGCCTTCCGCGCCCCGCTCGAACAGCTCGGTTACGATACAGGCGCGATGGTCTATTTCGGCGAGAGCGTGCTGCTGCCCGAATATCGCGGGCAGGGGATCGGCCACGCTTTCTTCGACCACCGCGAGGCGGCGGCCCGGGCGGCGGGCGCGCGCTTCGCCTGCTTCGCCGCGGTGATCCGCCCGCCGGAGCACCCCTCGCGCCCGGCCGGCTACCGCCCGCTCGACGCGTTCTGGCGCAAGCGCTCCTACGCCCCGGTGCCCGGCGCCACGGTCGAGCTCTCGTGGAAGGAGCATGGGGAGAGCGCCGAGACCCCCAAGCACCTGCAATTGTGGCTGCGGGACCTGGCCGGCTGATCCGGGGCGCCCGCGCGACAGGCGGCTTGACCTGCCCTCGCGCCGCTGCGAAGCGCCGGGCCGGAGAGGACATGATGGAACCGCAATCGCTTCGCCCGGCGGCAGCCCCGCTCGCGCTCGGTCCCGTGCTCGCGTGGGCGCTGGCCGCATCGCCCGCTCTCGCCCAGCAGGGCCCGCCCGCCGCGCCCCAAGACCCCGCCGCGCCCCCCACGTCCGCCGCGCCCCCCGTGTTCGCCGAGGCCCCTACGTCCGCCGCGCCCCCCCTGTCTGCCGCGCCGGAGGAATCGCGGATCGTCGTCACCGGATCGCTGATCGGCGGCCCGGCGGAGGACGCGCCCGCCCCGGTCGAGGTGATCGATGCCGAGGAACTGGCGCGGCAGGGCTCGCCCTCGATTATCGACCTCACCCGCCGCCTGCCCGTCTCGAGCGGCGTGCTGGGCGATTCGAGCCAGTTCGACGGCCGCTCGCAATTCGCGCAAGGCTCCGCCTCCATCAACCTGCGCGGGCTCGGGCCGCAGCGCACGCTGGTGCTGCTCAACGGTCGTCGGCTGGCTCCCCATGGCGGCGCGGGCGTGCCCTTTGTCGACGTCAACCTGCTGCCCGCGGACGCGGTGGCGCGGATCGAGGTCCTGAAGGATGGCGCCGCCGCCACCTATGGCTCGGACGCGATCGCGGCGGTGGTCAACATCATCACCCGCACCCGCCAGCAGGGCTTCGAGGCCTCCGCCGGCTATCGCTATATCGACGGCAGCGAGGGCGACTGGAATGCGGGCCTCTCCTGGGGCGGCGAGGTGGGCCCGGCGCGGCTGTTCGTCTCGGGCGGATATCAGCGCCGCAACGAATTGCAGGTGCTGGACCGCGACTTCGTCGTGCGCCCCTATGCGGAAAACCCGCAGGGCGGCTGGTCGGGCGGCGGCAATCCCGGCAATTTCGATTTCAGCGGGCCTCTGGGCGGCATCGCCTTCGACGCCGACCAAGGCTGCGAGGCGCTCGGCGGCTTCCGCTCCGTGCCGGGGTCGAGCGCCGACCTGTGCCTGACCAACTATCTCGGCTTCACCAACCTGATCGAGCCCGAACAGCGCTACCAGCTCTTCGCCGATGCCGAACTGGCGCTGGCGGAGGGCGTGGACCTGCGGGTGACCGGGCTCTACGGCCGGCTGGAAACCGAGCTCAACACCTCGCCCAGCTTCCTGCCCACGATCGCGCCCTCTTCGGCGGCGGCATTCGGCGGCTCGGGGCTGTTCGTGATCCCGCAATATGCGCCCGCGCTGATCGACTATTGCGCGCGCTTCGGCGCGGCGGCGGGCTGCGCAGTGGGCGCAGACGGCCTCCCGGCGGCACCGGCGCTGGCCTATCCGGTGCGCTTCCGCCCGTTCCTGCTCGGCGGCAACCCGCTGTTCGACAATGAGCGCGGCACGGCGCGCGCGCCGCGGGATTCCGACTCCTACCAGGCAACGGCGGAACTGGCGGTGGAAGTCGGAGCCGCCCTGCAGCTGACCGCCTCCGCCACCTACAGCGAGTACGACCGCTATTTCGAGGTGGCCGACAGCTTCGTCGACCTGCTGCAGAATGCGCTGGCGGGCTTCGGCGGCCCGGACTGCCCCTATGCCGATCCGCGCACCCGCGCCGGCCTCGATCCGCAGCAGCTGGCCGCCCTGGCGGGCACCGGCGGCTGCACCTACTTCAACCCCTTCTCCACCGCCGTTCCCGGCAACACGCTGACCGGCGTCGCCAACCCGCTCTTCGCCGGCGATGGCAGCCTGCCGGGCCTCTCGACCGCTCCGGGGGCCGGGCTGGTCAACGACGCAGCGACGGCAGGCGATTTCTACAACCTCTGGGGCCGCCAGGCGAACACGCAGCTGTGGGTCGGCGAAGTCGTGCTGGCGGGTGACAGCGGCGTGATGCTGCCGGGCGGAGAGGCCGCCTTCGCCCTTGGCGCGCAATATCGCCGCGACCGCTACAGGCGCACCTACGAGGGCGGCAACAATCTCGACCTGTTCCCCTGTCCGGGCTCGGTGCTCGACCCGGCGGCGAGTTGCAGCCCGGAGACCGGCGCGCTCGGCTTCATCGGCTCCAACCGCGACGTCGCGGTGGCGGGCGAGGTGGGGGCGCTGTTCGGCGAATTGCGCCTGCCGCTGGCGGACCGCATCCTTGCCCAGCTGTCCGCCCGCTACGAGGATTATGGGGATCGCGGCGGCGCCAGCTTCGACCCGCAGGCGCGCATCCGCGTGGAACTGGCCGACTGGCTGGTGCTGCGGGGCGGGGCGGGCACCACCTTCCGCGGCCCCCCGCCGCAGAGCGCGCTGGCCGACCTCGTGGTGCTGACCCTGATCGGCGGCTCGTTCCGCGCGGTCGACCTGCTCGGCAACACGGAACTGGAGCCCGAGCGCGCCACCACCTACAATGCCGGTCTGGTGGTGGAGCGCGGCGGCCTCAACGCGAGCCTCGACTACTGGCGCTACCGCTTCGAAGGGCCGATCGAGGCCGAGCCGGTCAGCGGCATCGTCTCCGCCCTGTTCGGCGCCAGCGGCACCGCCCATTGCGACGACCCGGCCTATGCCGCGCTGCAGGCGCGCTTCCTGTTCTCGGGCGGGACCTGCTCAGCGGCCAATGTGCAGCGGCTGACCACCTACGCCTTCAACGCCGCCGACGTCACCACCAGCGGCATCGATGCCTCCGCCAGTTACGACTGGGCGGCGGGCCCCGCGCAGATGCAGGTGGGCGCGGCCGGCAGCTACACCTTCGAATATGCGGTGGACGAGGTGGTGGTGGAAGGCATCGCCGTGCAACCCGCCTTCGACGCCGCTGGCAAGCTCAATTACCAGACCACCGCCTATCCTCTGCCGCGCGCCAAGGGCCAGGCCTGGCTACAGGGCGAATGGGGCGCCCACTCGCTGCGGCTGCAACTGAACCATGTCGGCGCCTATACCGACCAGCGCGGCGACGAGGTGTTCGGCCCCAACCCGACCGCCCTTGCGGGCGCGAGCGTGACCGAAGGCAAGCGGATCGGCCGCTGGACCACGCTCGATCTCGCCTGGAACTGGCAGGTGGAAAGCGGCACGGCCCTGTCGCTGGCGCTGTTCAACCTGACGGACGAGGACCCGCCCTTCGCCCGGCTCGACCAGAACTTCGATCCCTTCACCGCCAGCCCGCTGGGCTTCACCGCACGGGCGGGGGTCAGCCAGGCGTTCTGACAGGCAATGGCGGCAAGGGGTCGCAGCGGCGCTCCCGCTCAGCTGAACAGCTTGGCCGCCGTTTCCGCCACCCGCCGGCCGAGATAGCGCGCGCCGCCCAGTTCCACCTCGCTCGGCTGGCGCGAACCGTCGGCATCCGCGATGGTGCTGGCGCCATAGGGCGTGCCGCCCTTCACCTCTTCCACGCCGTTGAGCGGCGCATAATTGTAGTCGAGCCCGACGATGGTGCAGCCCATGTGGAACATGTTCGTGATGATGGAGAGCAGGGTGGTCTCCTGCCCGCCATGCTGGCTCGCGGTGGAGGTGAAGGCCGCGGCCACCTTGCCCACCAGCGCGCCGCGCGCCCACAGCCCGCCGGTCGTGTCCCAAAACGCGGCCATCTGGCTCGCCATCCGGCCATAGCGGGTGGGGCTGCCGACGATGATCCCGTCATATTGCGCCAGCGCCTCGGGCCCGTCGATGACGGTGTAGCCCTCCATCCCCTTGAATCCGGCGCGCTCGGCGACTTCGGGCGGGGCGGTCTCGGGCACATGGCGGATGTCGCATTCGTGGCCGGCTTCCCGCACCCCCTCTGCCGCGGCGTCGGCCATCTTCGCCATATGGCCATAGGAGGAATAGAACAGCACGAGGATGCGGGCCATGACGCCTGACCTTTCGTCGAGATTGAAGGGGGTTCGCTACACAAGCGCGAGAAGCCCCGCACGGTTCCGACCGACCCCGATGCGGACGCGCTCCGACCGGGGTTGCCGGCCCACGCGGGCGCGGTGCAGGCGTGGTGCGTGCTCGCTACACGGCGGGTGCAGGCTTCGTACACGCCGCGCCCGTATACGCACGGGGCGCCCGGCACACGCGCGGTGCGGCGGGGTCGCGTCGCAGCGGCCAAGGTCCGGGAATGGCAAACGGGAGGCGGTCGCGGTGCTGCTCCGGTGCCTCCCGGGCGCTGTTTGGAGCTGCCCCGCTCCGGGCAGAACGCGAGCCGCACCAAGCCAAGGCGCGCCTCGTGTTGCCAGCCCCGTTCAGTCGAGCGGCATCACGTCGACCGCGAAATGCGTCGTCTGCACCGCGGAGCCGACGAACACCCCGTCCACAGGCGCCACGTCGGCATAATCGCGCCCCATCGCCACAACGATATGATCCTCGCGCGCCAGGCAGTCGTTGGTCGGGTCGAGCCCGATCCACCCCGCCTCCGCCCCGCACCACAGGGCCGCCCAGGCATGCATCGCATCCGCCCCCACCAGCCGTGCCCGCCCGGGCGGCGGAACGGTGCGCAGATAGCCGCTGACATAGGCGGCCGGCAGGCCGTGCGTCCTCAGCGCCACCAGCAGGATCTGGGCGAAATCCTGGCATACGCCGCTCTTCTTGGCGAAGGCCTCGGCGGGCAGGGTGCGGCTGTCGGTTGCGTGCGCGTCGTACGCGAAGTCGCGGTGGAGCGCGGCGGAAAGCGCCTGTGCCGCCTCCAGCACCGGCCGGTCGGGCGAGAGGTACGGCGCGGCCCAGGCGCCGATCCGCTCGTCGATCGTCGCCAGCTGCGAGGCGAACAGGTAGGGCGCGGGCGACAGCGCAGCGAGGTCGCATTCCCGCCGCGCCTCCTCGCGCAGGAGGGCGATGGCGGGGGTGGAGGGCGGCACGGGCGGCGGCACCACCTCGGCGTTGAACTCGCTGACGATCTCCAGCCGCTGCACCGGCTCCTTGAACGCCAGCGTGGCGACGTTCACGCAATAGGCGCCCTCGTGGTCGAGCCGCTCGGCGGGCTGCGGATCGGTCGAGAGCGTGTAGCCCTCCACGACCTGCCCGGGCCACGCAACGGGCTCCAGCCGCAGGTTCAGCCGGGCATCCTTGATCGGCTGCCGATAGCTGAGGCGCGACAGATGGCGAACATAATACCTCACCCGAGCAAGGCACCCCCGTCGCGCGGCGGCGGGCGGTTCTCCTGCAGGAAGAAGCGGCGGCCGATCGCGTCCGACAGCTGCACCAGCAGGCCGATGAGGTCGCCGAGCGCCGCGTCGGTGACATGCTCCGCCTCCATCTGCTCGATCGCCGAGGACAGCTGCCGCGCGAGGCGCAGGGGCGCATCGGCGCGCCCGTCCGGCCGCAAAGAGGGCAGCGCCTCCAGATGCTCCACGATCCGCCGCACCGAGAAGGCGAGGCCGCGCGGCTGCGCCGGGTCGAGCAGCACCATGTCGATCACCGGCGCTTCATGGGGCAGGGCAAGGTAGCGGCTGCGGTAGAGCGCCTGCGCGTCGATCAGGTCGAGCAGCGCGGAAAGGTCCTCCGGCGCCGCCCGGTCGGTGGCGAGGGCGCGCACCGCCTGCACCAGCAGCGAGGCGCGCTCCAGGCTGTGGCCGAGATCGAGGAAGCGCCAGGCTTCCGACCGGCTCATCGTATCGGCGACCAGCCGCATCAGCGCGGCGCAGCGCTCGATCACCCTATCGGCGAGCGCAATCGCCGCCTCCGGGCCGCCTTGCGAACCCGCCGGCAGCGGCCGGCCCAGCGCCCGCCACGCATCGCGGCTCAGCCGGTCGCGCAGCAGCAGCGCCAGGGCGCGCAGCGAATTGTCGAGCGCGGCCACGGAGTTCGCCTGCGAGGCATCGCCCAGCGCCGCCTCGGCCGCCTCCTGGGCGCTCCCCCAGCGCGGAGCCGCACCCCAGCGCGCCAGCAGGCCGATCAGGCGATCGACCGTGCCGCCGCCCTCGTCCGCCGCCTGCGCCGCGCTCGCCACTTCCAGCAGGGTGCGCGCGGCACGGGCGGTCTCGTTGAAGCGCTCCGCATAGCGCCCGAACCAATATAGGTTGTCGGCCGCCTGGCTGGGCAGCAGCCCCTGTGCCCGGCGCACCGCGGGCGGCTCGGGTGCAACGGCGGTGGAAGGCTGTTGCAAGCCCGCCGGATCGACGATGCAGATGTCGCACGACAGGTCGCCGAGCCCCATCAGCGAGGTGCGCAGGGCGCCCTGCTGCGACACGCGCCCGAGCCCCCCCGGCAGGACCTGCCATTCCCCCGCGCGATCGCGGGCGAGGAAGGCGCGCAGGGTGAAGCCGCGCGGCTCCAGATGGTTGTCGGCAAGGCACGGCGTGGTCGAAAGCTGGATGATCTCCTGCCCGCTATAATCCATCGCCCGGCGCGCCATCGCCTCGCGCAGGCGGGTGCGCTCCTCGGCGGTGAGGCTCCCGCCGGGCCTTGTGGCGCCATCGGGCAGCAGCGCCACCGGCGTGCGGAAGGAGGAGGAGAGGACCAGCTCGTCCAGATGTTCGAGCACGTAGTCGCGCTCCGCCGGGCCGCCGCACCACCATGTCGCGGCGTTGGGCAGGCGGAGCGGCTCGCCCAGCAGGGTCGTGCACAGGCGCGGCAGGAAGGCGGACATGGCGCGCGATTCCACCACGCCCGCGCCCATCCAGTTGGCCACCGCCAGCTGCCCGCTCTCGCAGGCGGAGAGCAGCCCCGGCACGCCAATGCGCGAGCGGGTGTCGAAATTGAGTGGGTCGATCCCGTGCGTGTTGATCCAGCGCCAGATCGCATCGATCCGCTTGAGGCCCGCGATGGTGCGCACGAACAGCCGCCCCTCGCGCACCACCAGGTCGCGCCCCTCGACCAGCGAGAAGCCGAGATGGCGGGCGAGATGCGCCTGTTCGGGGTAGGACTGGTTGAAGCGGCCGGGCGTCAGCAGCGCGATGCGCGGCTCGCTCCGCGCGCAATCGGCGGCGATGCCCTTGCGCAAGGACTCGAAGAAGCCCGACTGCCGGCGCGTGCCTGCCGCCGCGAGGAGCCCGCCGGTGGCGCGGGTGAGCGCCTGCCTGTTCTCCAGCGCATAGCCCACGCCCACGGTCAGCCGCACCCGGTCGGCCAGCACGCGCCACTCGCCCGTGGGCCCGCGCGCGAGGTCCATCGCGCAGACCTTCAAATGATGGCCGCCGAGCGGGGGCAGGCCGACCATCCGCCGCGCATAGTGCGGGCTGCCCGAGACCATCGCGGCCGGCAGGTGCCCTTCGGTGACGAGCCTCTGCGGGCCGTAGAGGTCGGCGATCACCGCCTCCAGCAGGTTCGCGCGCTGGATGAGGCCCTGCTCGATCCCGGCCCATTCGCCTGCCCCGATCATGATCGGCACCGGGCCGAGCGGCCAGGGGCGCTCCTTCTCGTCGCCGGTCAGGCGATAGGCGAGGCCGAGCTCCTCCACATGGCGGTCGAGCTGCGCCTGTACCGGCGCCAGCGCCCCGCCGCCCTGCCGCGCGAGCCCGCCGACGAACGCGCGCCACGCCTGCGCGACCTCCGGCGGAGAGGCGAGATAGAGGTCGCTCGCCGGGTCGCCGCCATAATAGGCGAGCGGATCCTGCCCCGGATCGGGGCCGAACAGGTCGGCGCCGTGGCTCGCCAAGCGCGCCGCCTCAGCTCGCGCGCGGGGGAGAGGGGGCGGGGCGGCGCAGGTCCAGCGTCATCGGGAACTCGCCGCCATCCTCGGCCGGGGGAATCTCCACCCGGCCCGGCGTGTGGCCGTGGCCGACGAAGCGCGCGCGGCGCCGCGATTCCGCCTCGTAGGAATTGACCGGCACGTCGTCATAGGCGCGCCCGCCCGGATGCGCGACATGATAGACGCAGCCGCCCAGCGACCGCCCGTTCCAGGTGTCGAACACGTCGAAGGTCAGCGGCGGATCGGCCCCGAGCAGCGGGTGCAGGCACGATGGCGGCGCCCACGCCTTGTAGCGCACGCCGCCCACCGCCTCTCCGGGCGGGCCGGCCGGGTGCAGCGGCACGCGCCGCCCGTTGCAGCCGATGACGTGCCGCCCGGGAACGAGGCCGCGCGCGTGCACCTGCAGCCGCTCGGTGGTGCTGTCGACATAGCGCACCGTGCCGCCGATCGTGCCGGTCTCGCCCAGCACGTTCCACGGTTCGAGCGCGTGGCTGATCTCCAGCTCCACCCCGCCGGCCTCGATGCTGCCGTGGACGGGGAAGCGGAACTGGCGCTGCGCCTCGAACCATTGCGGGTCGAAATCGTAGCCCGCGCGGCCGAGATCGCCGAGCACCTCCAGGAAATCGGCCCAGCAGAAATGCGGCAGCAGGAAGCGGTCGTGGAGCGTGGTGCCCCAGCGCACCGGCGCGCCGTCCTGCGGCTCGCGCCAGAACCAGGCCATCAAAGCGCGCAGCAGCAATTGCGCGGCGACGCTCATCTTGGCGTCGGGCGGCATCTCGAAGCCGCGGAACTCGACCAGCCCGAGGCGCCCGGTCGGCCCCTCGCGCGAATAGAGCTTGTCGATGCAGATCTCGGTGCGGTGGGTGTTGCCCGTCACGTCGACCAGCAGGTTGCGGAACAGCAGGTCCACGATCCACGGGAAGCGCGGCGTCTCGCCCGGAGGGGGCACCTGCGCCAGCGCGATCTCCAGCTCGTACAGGCTGTCGTGGCGGGCCTCGTCGATCCGGGGGCTCTGGCTGGTGGGGCCGATGAACAGGCCGGAAAACAGGTAGCTGAGCGAGGGGTGGCGCTGCCAGTAGAGCACGAAGCTCTTGAGCAGGTCCGGCCGGCGGATGAAGCCGCTGTCGGGGAAAGTGGCGCCGCCAAGCACGATATGGTTGCCGCCGCCCGTGCCGATGGAGCGCCCGTCGACCATGAACTTGTCGGCGGTGAGCCCGTGCTCGCGCGCCGAATCGTAAAGCTGGGTGGTCACGTCCACCAGCTCGGACCAGCTGGAAGTGGGGTGGATGTTGACCTCGATCACGCCCGGATCCGGCGTGACGCGCAGCACATTGATGCGCGGATCGGGCGGGGGCGGGTAGCCTTCGATCCGCACCGGCGTGCCGAGCCGTGCGGCGGTCGCCTCGATCTCGGCGACCAGTTCGAGGAAGTCCTCCATCGCCTCCAGCGGCGGCACGAACACGGACAGATAGGAGCCGCGCGGCTCCACCGTCATCGCGGTGCGCACGGCGCCTTCGATATGCTCCTGCTCGACAATCTCCTGCCGGTTGCCGTCGGGCCCCGCGACCCGTTCGGCGCGCTGGCTAGCCTCTGTGCGGCGCTCCTGGTCCTGCGCCCCGGCGCCGGCGGCCTGCTCGCGGAAGTCGGCCAACGGGGCGGAGGCGTCGGTCACCACGCGAGGGTGGATATAGGGGTAGTCCGATTTCTCCACGTGCGGCAGCGAGCCGAGCGGCAGGCGATAGCCGAGCGAGGCATCGCCGGGCACCGCGAACAGGGCGCCCCGGCGCACGGTCCACTGCTCGCTCTTCCACCGCGAACCCTTGGCCGGTTCCGCCTGCCAGCGCTGGATCGGCAGCACATAGCCGACCGGGTTGGTCAGGCCGCGGCTGAAGGTGCGCACGATGCGCGCGCGCTCCTCCGGATCGTCGATCTTGGGATCGTTTGGCGTGACGTTGACGGGCAGCTCGCCCTCGCGCTCGATCCAGCGCACCGGGTCCTCGAACACCGGGTGGATGTAATCGTCCTCCACGCCCAGCGCCTTTGCCGTCTCGCACAGGAACCGGTTCGCGTGATCGGCGGAAAGCGGGGCGGACTTGCTCTCCGGCGTTTCCGACGATTGGGGCGCCTGTGGGTCGGCATGGGGATCGGCGGCGATCAGGCTCTCGTCGGTCCACAGGGCGTTGCCGTCCTTGCGCCAGTAGAGCGAGAAGCCCCAGCGCGGCAGGCTCTCGCCCGGATACCACTTGCCCTGGCCGTGATGCAGCAATGCACCGGGGGCGAAACGGCGGCGCAGGTCGCGGATCAGCCGGTCGGCATAGCGGGCCTTGGTCGGGCCCACCGCGTCGCCGTTCCATTCGGGCGCCTCCGGGTCGTCCATCGCCACGAAGGTCGGCTCGCCGCCCATGGTGAGGCGGCAATCCTGCGCGTTGAGGTCCGCATCCACCCTGTCGCCCAGCGCCAGCAGCGCGTCCCACCGCGCATCGGTGAAGGGCTTGGTGATGCGCACCGCCTCGTGCACGCGGTCGACCCGCATGGCGAACGCGAAACGGGTCGCGGCGCTTTCCATCACCACGCCCGAGACCGGCGCGGCGGAGCGGTAATGCGGCGTGGCGGCAAGCGGGATGTGCCCCTCGCCCGCGAACAGCCCCGACGTGGGGTCGAGCCCAATCCACCCCGCGCCCGGCACATAGACCTCGGCCCAGGCGTGGAGATCGGTGAAGTCCTCGGCGGGTCCCTTGGGCCCCTCGACCGGCTCTACATCGGCCTTCATCTGGATCAGATAGCCCGAAACGAAGCGCGCCGCGTAGCCGAGCCGGCGCAGCACATCGACCATCAGCCAGCCCGAATCGCGGCACGATCCGGTGCCGAGGGCCAGCGTCTCCTCGGGCGTCTGCACGCCCGGCTCCATCCGCACGACATAGCCGATGCGGTTTTGCAGCCGCTGGTTGAGCGCCACGAGGAAGTCGATCGTGCGCCCGCGCCACCCGGCGAACTCGGCCACCAGCGCCTCGACCTCGGGGCCGGAGGGCTCGGTGTCGAAATAGGCGGCCAGCTCGTCCCGCGTGCCCGCGTCGTAGGCGAAGGGGACCTGCTCCGCGCTTTCCTCGACGAAGAAGTCGAACGGGTTGATGACCGCCATGTCGGCGATCAGGTCCACCTGGATCGAGAAATGATCGATGCGTTCCGGAAACACGATCCGCGCCAGCCAGTTGCCGTGCGGATCCTGCTGCCAGTTGAGGAAGTGGCCGGCGGGCTCGATCTTCAGCGAATAATTGGGGACGGCGGTGCGGGTGTGCGGCGCAGGGCGCAGGCGGACGATCTGCGGACCGAGCCTGATCGGCCGGTCATAGGAGTAGCTTGTGGCGTGGTGGAGCGCGGCACGGATCACAGGAAGCGCTTGTAGAGCGCGCTTTCACCGCAACGCAACCGGCCATGCGTGCTCCTCCCCTTTTCCCTGCTCCCGCCCGGGCGAGACAAGAGCCAAGCCGCGCCGCTACGGAACGACCCGGTGAAGCGCGCTTGCCGCCCGCCCGGCGCCACCCGAGTCCGCCACTCCCGCACACAGCCATTGCATCGCCGCGCCGCCGCCCATACCGCGCGAGGCCATGGTTCTCTCCCCCATCGCAATGGTTCTCATCGGCCTGCTGCTGGCCGCCTGGAGCGCCGCTGCCGCCTGGATCGCGCTCTCGGCCCGGGCGGGCGAGCGGCAGGCCCGCGGCGCGCGCGCCACCGCCCGGCGCCTCACGCGCATGATCGACACAGCGCCCGCCCTGCCGCTGCTGGTCCGTGCCGACGGGCGCATCGAGGGGCCGGACCGGCTCGCCGCATGGCTCGGGCTGGAGCGCATGCCCGATTATCTCAGCGAACTGGGCGGAGAGGGGGGCCTCTCGCCCGATGACCTCGACGCCCTGCGAGAGGCCGTGCGCCGCGCGCAGAAGACCGCCGCGCCCTTCGCGCTGAGTGTCGGCTGGGCGGGGCAGGGCGGCGCGCGCCGCAGCCTCGCCCTGCGCGGCCAGCGCGCGGACCCGGCCATCGCGCCCAATGCCGCCGCGCTCGTCTGGTGGTTCGATTTCTCCGAATCCGAGGCCGAACTCGTCGCCCTGCGCGAGGAGGCGGAGCGCGCCACCGCCGATTTTGCCGCCCTCGTGGGCCTGATCGAGGTGGCGCCGATGCCGATGTGGTTCCGCGGCCCCGATCTCGCTTTGCGCATGGTCAACCGCGCCTATGTCGAGGCCGTGGGCGCCGACAGCGCGGAGGATGTCCTCGCCCGTCAGGTCGAGCTGGTGGAGCCGGTGGAAGGGCTCGCCGCCGCGCAGGTCGCCGGCCGCGCGCTCGCCGGCGGCGCGCCGGTGGAGCGCATCGTGCAGGCGACGCTCGGCAACCAGCGCCTCGCGCTCAGGGTCAGCGACCTGCCGCTCGGCCGTGTCGGCGTCGCCGGCTATGCGGTCGACATCGAGGAGCAGGAGCGGCGCACCCGCACCTTGCGCGCCTTTCGTGGAGCCCAGCGCGCGCTGCTCGACCAGCTCTCGCTCGGCATCGCCCAGTTCGACCGCGAGCGCCGCCTCGCCTTCGCCAACGACCCGTTCCGGCGCATCTTCAAGCTGCCCCCCGCGCCCGATCTCGAATCGACCGACTTCGACCGCGTGCTCGACCGGATGCGCGATGCCGGCCATCTGCCGGAAACCCGCGACTTCCCCGCCTGGCGCCGCGAGCTGGGCGACTGGTTCACCGCCGACGAGCCGGTGCGGGTCGACTGGCCGCTGTCCGACGGCGTGAACCTCAAGGTCGCCGGCCACCCGATGCCCGACGGCGGCCTGGTGCTGGTGGCGGAGGACCGGACCGAGCAGCTGGCGCTTGCCGCCACCCGCGACACGCTGTTGCGGGTGCGCACGGCGATGATCGACAGCCTGCTCGAAGGGCTGGCCGTGTTCGCTCCCGATGGCCGCACGCAGCTGTGGAACCGCCGCTTCCCCGAGATCTGGAGCCTGCCGGAAAGCCTGTTCGACCCCCCGCCGCGGATCGATGCGCTGGTGGAGGAGATCGGCCACGGCCTCGCCCGCCCGACCCAGCGCCGCGCCATCGGCGAGGCGGTGCGCACCGCCACGCTGGAGCGGCGCCAGCGCGGCGGGCAGGTGCAGCTGGCAGACGGGCGGATGCTGGTGTTCACCGCCGTTCCGCTGCCCGATGGCAATGGCCTGCTCACGGTGCTCGACGTCACCGGCGGCCTCCCCCCGCCGCCCCTTGCCGAGGCCCCGCCGCCCGAGCCGGAGGAGGCGCCGGTGGAGCCCGAGACGATCGACCTGCTGCCCTTCGTCACCGCGCTCGCCCGTGAGCGGGAACAGGTGCTGGAGGATCGCGGGCAGGCGCTCGACCTGCGCGCCGCGCGCAATGCCGGCAGTGTCACGGCCGACCTGCGGCGGCTGACCGAGGCGGTCGGCATCCTGCTCGACACCGCCATCGCCAATGCGCCGCAGGGCACCGGGCGGATCGCCGTCCACCTCGCCGGGCCGAAGAAGCCGCGCATCACCTTCAGCGATAATGGCCCGGGCGCCACCACCGAGCAGATCCCGCTCGCGCTCGGCGGCAACGGGCGGCAGGCGGCTGCCTTGTCCGGGGAGCTTGCGCGGGCCCGGCAGCTGATCGAATCGCTCGGCGGCCGGCTCGACCTGCAGTCGGGCGAGGGCGGCACCACCACCGCCTCCGTCACGCTGCCATAGGAGCCGGTTTGCGCACCCTTTCGCTCCCCGATCTGAACGCGATGCAGGCCTTCGGCACGCGCATTGCAAGGTGTTTGCAAGCGGGCGACGTGGTGGCGCTGTCGGGTGGGCTCGGCGCGGGCAAGACGACGCTCGCGCGGGCCGTCATCGCCGCGCTCGGCCATGAGGGGGAGGTGCCCTCGCCCACCTTCACCATCGTCGAGACCTACGATCCCCCGCAGGTCCGGCTACCGCTGGTCCACGCCGATTTCTACCGCCTCGACCATCCGGACGAGGCGCAGGAGATCGGCCTTGCCGATTATCGCGAGGGCGCCGCCCTGATCGCCGAATGGCCCGGCCATGGCGGCGGCTTCGCCCACGAGCCCGGCTGCCTTTCGATCACGCTCGAAATGGTGGCCGAAAGTGATGGCGGTGGGCGCAAGGCGATTGTCGAAGGCGGCGCAGCTTGGCAAAGCCGCATGCCATGAAAGCGACATTGCCCGAGGGGCTGGAAGACTTCCTGAACGAGGCCGGCTGGGCCGGGGCGGCGGTGGAGCCGCTGCCCGGCGATGCCAGCTTCCGCCGCTATTTCCGCGTGAGGAATGGCGCCCGGAGCGCCATGCTGATGGATGCGCCCCCGCCGCAGGAGGACCCGCGCCCGTTCCTCCATGTCGGCCGGTGGCTGGCCGAGCGGGGCCTTCGCGCCCCGCGCATCTATGCCGAGCGCGCCGAGCGCGGCCTCGTCCTGCTGGAAGATTTCGGCTCCGACCGGATGCGCGACTGGCTCGATCTGCACCCGGGCGAGGAGCAGGCCGTCTACGCCCGCGCCATCGACGCCCTGGTGGAGCTCCACGCCCATGCGCCGGGCCCGTTCGACCGCTACGACCTTGCCACCTACGAGCGCGAGGCGGGGCTGTTTACCCAATGGTATTGCCCGGCCATCGGCCTTGAAGTGGACGAGGCAGGCTGGCGCGCGGCGTGGGACGAAGTGCTCGCGCCGCTGCTCGCCCGGCAGGAGCCCGGGGTCACCGTGCTGCGCGACTATCATGCGGAAAACATCATGCTGCTCGGCGCGGCGGCGAACGGCAATGGAGCGGCAGGGGGCGCGGCCGAGCAGGGGCTGATCGACTTCCAGGACGCGCTGGTCGGCCACCGCGCCTACGACCTCGTCTCGCTGCTGCAAGATGCGCGGCGCGACGTGACGCCCGCGCTCGAACACGCGATGCTGGAGCGCTACCGGGCCGCCGCCGATCCCGGCCCCGACTTCCTCGCCGATTATGCCCGGCTCGGCGCGCAGCGGAACGCCAAGATCGTCGGCATCTTCGCGCGGCTCTGGCGGCGTGACGACAAGCCCCGCTACCTCGCGCTGATCCCGCGCGTATGGGGGGCGATGGAGCGCGACCTCGCCCACCCGGCGCTCGCCCCCGTCGCCGCCTGGTTCGCCGCCAACATCCCGCAGGACATCCGCGAGCGCCGCGGCGGAGAGATCGGATGATCGCCACCGACAGGCCCGCCACCGCCCCCGCTGCGCCCTCCGCGGCCGCGCCGGACGGGCACGCCACTGCCTCTGCTGCGCGCGCCGCGGGCACGCCCCCGACTGACCCTGACGGTACTGCCGAAGCTGCCATGCCCGCCTCCGACACGGGCGGAAATGCGCCGGGCGCGTCCTCGGGCGCTGTTGGCGCCAACGCCCCGGCCGAGCCTACCGGAGCGTCCGTGTCCGACACGCGCGCGGCAGCACCGGACGCCGCTCCCGACGCTCCCACCACCTCCGCCCCGTCGCCCGCGGCCGGGGCCGGGCTCGCCTCGGACACGGCGATGGTGCTGGCGGCCGGGCTCGGCAAGCGGATGCGGCCGCTCACGGTCAGCCAGCCCAAGCCGATGGTGCGGGTCGCCGGAAAGCCGCTGCTCGACCATGCGCTGGACCGGCTCGCGGCGGCGGGAGTGGGCAAGGCCGTGGTCAACGTCCACTACCTGCCCGAGGCGATCATCGCCCATGTGAAGAACCGCCGCCAGCCGGCGATCACCATATCCGACGAGCGCGAGCGCCTGCTGGAAACCGGCGGCGGGCTGGTCAAGGCGCAGGAGCACCTGCCCGACCCGTTCTTCTGCCTCAACTCCGACAACATCTGGCTCGACGGCCCGATCAATGCCTTCCGCCGGTTGTCGGGCGCCTGGGATCCGGCGCTGATGGACGCGCTGCTGCTGCTCGTGCCGCATACGGGCGCGCGCAATTTCCGCGGCAAGGGCGATTTCCACATGGCGCCGGATGGCCGGCTGACCCGCCGCCGCTCGGGCCGGATCGCGCCGTTCGTGTTCACCGGCATCCAGCTGGCGGCCAAGCACCTGCTGCGCGACGCGCCGGAGGGGCCGTTTTCCACCAATGTGCTGTGGGACCGGGCGGTGGAGGAGGGGCGGCTCTATGGCTGCGCCTTCGCCGGCGAGTGGTTCGAGGTCGGCACCCCGCAGGCGATCGGCCCGACCGAGCTCGCGCTCGCGGGCGGCTGACGGGGCGAAAGGGGCAGGGCATCATCGGGCCGAACGTCTATTCGATCCCCGCCCATCGCGGCTTTGCCGACGCGCTGGTCGCCGGGCTGGTGCCGCGTTATGCCGATCCGCAGCTGGGCCTCGCGCGGCTCACCCTGCTGCTGCCGAGCGCCCGCGCGATCCGCACGCTGACAGAGGCCTTCATCCGTCATTTCGGCGCCGAGGGGAGGACGGGCCTGCTCCTGCCGCGCATGGCGGCGGTGGGCGATCTCGACCTCGACGAGACGATCGGCCACCTGCTCGATCCGCTCGGAACCGCTGAGACGATTCCGCCCGCCATCGACCCGACCTGGCGCTGGCTGCGCCTGGCCGCGCTGGTCCGCGAGCAGCTGGGCGAGAGTGCCCCGCGCGGCGCCACCCTTCTGCGCGCCGCCTTCGAGCTCGGCCGCACGATGGACCGGCTGCTGGTGGAGGAGATCGCGCCCGAGGAGCTGCTCGGCGACCGGGTGCGCGACCTGTTCGGAGACCTCGCCGGGCACTGGGCCAACAGCCTGCACCTCTTCGCCAGCGTGCAGCTGCGCTGGCGGGCCGAGCTGGAGGCGCGCGGCGCCACCGACGCCGCCGCCCGCCGCAACGCCCTGTTCCGCCATGCCGCGCGCAGCTGGCGCGAGAGCCCGCCGGAACACCCGATCGTCGCCGCCGGGGTCACCAGCGCCGCCCCGGCGCTCGCCGCGATGCTGCGGGTGGTGAGCGAATTGCCGCGCGGCGCGGTGGTGCTGCCCGATTTCGACCTGTCGCTCGCGCCGGAGGTGTGGGAGGAACTGGGTTCCGCCGGCGCGCCCGATGCCGAGCCGCCGCTGGCGCGCGGCGATGCGGTGACGCACCCGCAATATCACCTCAAGCTCCTCCTCAACCGCATGGGCGTGGCGCGGGGCGAGGTGCAGGCCTGGCACCGCTCGGGCATGGGCGCCGCCCCGCCGCAGCGCAGCCACGCCATCTCCAGCCTGTTCCTGCCCCCGCAGGCGAGCCGGTTGTGGATCGACCTTCCGCCCGACAGGCGGCGCCTCGCCGGCGTGCGGCTGATGGAATGCGCGCATTCAGAGGAAGAGGCGCAGGCCATCGCCCTGATCGTGCGCGAGGCGATGGACGTGCCGGAAAAGCGTGTCGCGGTGGTCACGCCCGATCGCGGGCTGGCGGGCCGGGTGGTGCAGCATCTGCGGCGCTGGGGCATCGAGGCTGACGATACGGCGGGCCGCCCGCTGCCGCAGACGCCGGCCGGGCGGCTGTTCCTGCTGCTGGCGGAGGTGGGGGCACAGGCCGCAGCGCCGGTGCCGCTGGTCGCCCTGCTCGGCCACCCGCTGGTCCGCACGGGCGAGGGGCGGGGCCCGTGGCTGCGGCAGGTCCGCCGGTTCGAACGACGCCTGCGCGGCCCCCGCCCGGCGCCGGGCCTCGAAGCGCTGCGACAGGTCGCGGCCGAAGCGGGCCTCGCCGAGTGGTGGGGGAGCGTGGAAACGATCCTCGCCCCGCTCGTGAGCCCCGACCCGTCTGGCGCTGATGCCGATGCCGAGGAGGAGTGCCCGCTCGCCGACCAGCTCGACCGCCTCGCCGCCGCCGGAGAGGCTTTGTGCGGAGAGGCCTTGTGGTCGCGCGAGGACGGCCGTGCGCTGTCCGCCTTCGTCGAGGACCTGCGCCCGAACGCGCGCGCGGTGGGCACATCGCTCGACCCGGCCGATTTGCCGGCGGTGCTGCGCGAGGCGATGGACCGCATCGCCGTGCGTCCACCTTATGGCGGCCATCCGCGCATCGCTGTCTATGGCCTGCTCGAATCGCGCATGACGCGCGCCGACCTCGTCATCTGCGCCGGGCTGAACGAGGGCGTGTGGCCCGCCGCCCCGGCCACCGACGCGCTGCTCGCCCCGGCGGTGCTGCGCGCGCTCGGCGTGCCGGGAGCCGATTTCCGCATCGGCCTTGCCGCGCACGACCTTGCCGGAGCGCTCGGCGCGCCCGAGGTGGTGCTCAGCCGCGCACGCCGCGATGCGAGCGGCCCGGCGATCCCCTCGCGCTTCCTGCTGCGGGTCCGCGCCCTCCTCGGCACCGACCTGCTCGAGCGGCACGAGGACCAGCGTTATGTGGAACTCGCCCGCGCGATCGACGAGGGCGCCTTCCAGCCGCCGCATCCGCGCCCCGAGCCGCGCCCCTCGCCGGAGCAGCGGCGGGTCGCCCTCAGCGTCACCGCGCTCGACCGGCTCCGCTCCGACCCCTACCAGTTCTACGCCCAGGCGATCCTGTCCTTGCGCGAACTCGACCCGCTCGATGCCGAGCCCTCGCCCGCGTGGAAGGGCGAGCTGGCCCACCGCATCCTGGAGGTCTGGCACCGCAACGGCGGCGACCTCAACGCCATCGCGGCGCAGGAACTCGCGGCGATGAACGCGCACCCGCTGATGCGCGCCCTCTGGCGGCCACGGCTGCTGAAGGCGCTCGAATGGGTCGAGGCGGAGATCGCCCGCACGCCCGAGCGCATTCCGGTGCTGTTCGAGGAGAGCGGGGAGATGGAGGTGCGGGGCATCACGATCCGCGGCAAGGTCGACCGGATCGACCGCTTCGAGGACGGCACGCTCGCCATCGTCGATTACAAGACCGGGCAGCCCCCCACCGGGCGCGAGGTGGAGGCGGGCTATGCGCTGCAACTCGGCACGCTCGGCCTGATGGCGGAGCGCGGCGCGTTCGGCGAGGTGCAGGGCGAGCCGGTCGGCTTCGAATATTGGTCGCTCGCCAGTTCCAAGAAGAGCGAGACCGGTTTCGGCTATGTTGCAACCCCGTTGCATGTGCCGCCCAAACGCAGCGGCATTCCGCCGGCGGAGTTCCTGCCGCAAGCCGCGCATTTCCTGAACGAGGCGCTCGACCGGTGGATCTTGGGCGACCAGCCGTTCACCGCGCGGCTCAACCCCGATGCGCCCGGCTATTCCACCTACGACCAGCTGATGCGGCTCGACGAATGGAGCGCGGACCTCGGATGAGCGCCCCCACCCGCACCAGGCCTCCGACGCCGAGCACGGCCAAGGTCTACCCCTTGCGCGACAATCAGGCGCGCGCGGTCGACCCGGCGGACAGCGTGTGGCTGTCGGCCTCGGCGGGCACGGGCAAGACGCAGGTCCTGTCCGCCCGCGTGTTGCGCCTGCTGCTGCGGCCCGACGTGCGCCCGGGCGAGATCCTGTGCCTCACCTTCACCAAGGCCGGCGCAGCGGAGATGGCCACCCGCGTCAACGAGGTGCTGGCAAGCTGGGTGCGCCTGCCGGACGAGCTGCTCGCCGGCGACCTGATCGCCATCGGCGAGAACCCGCTGCCCGAGACCCGCGCCCGCGCCCGCACGCTCTTCGCCGCGGTGCTCGACTGCCCGGGCGGGGGTCTCCGGATCGACACGATCCACGCCTTTGCCCAATGGCTGCTGGCCGCCTTCCCCAACGAGGCCGAGCTTAGCCCCGGCACCCAGCCCATGGAGGATCGCGACCGCGAAGTGCTCGCGCACCGGGTCCTCGCGGACCTGCTGGTCGCCTGGGAGGAGCAGGACGACTGCGAGGCCATCGCGGCGCTGGAGATGCTCTCGCTGCGCATGGGCCCCGACAAGGCGCGCGAGTGGCTGATGCGCTGCGCCGATGCGCGCGAGGCGTGGTTCGGGCCGGGCGGCTGGCAGGAGCCGCTGCGCCACCGGGTCGAGCAGCTGCTCGGCCTGCCTGCCGGGGCGGGGCCGGACCTGCTGGCGGAGCTGTGCGACGATGGGGCGTTCGATTGCGCGGCGCTTCGGCGGTGCCTCGACCTCAACCGCGCCTGGGGCACCGCATCGGGCGCCAAGTGCACCGACGCCATCGAGGACTGGCTTGCCGGCGACGGCGCGGTGCGCGCGCAGAGTCACGCGGACCTCGCCAGCGCGCTGTTCACGAAGGAGGGCAGCCCGCGCGGCCTGAAATCCCTCGCCAAGCTCGACGCCAATTACGAGCATATGGCCGAGCGCGTGCGCGCCGGGCTCGACAAGGTGCGCGAGCGCGCCATGCTGCTCGACCTCGTCGATGTCCTCACCCCGGCGCTGACCGCCGGCCGCCGCTTCGCGCTCGCCTGGGACGAGGCGAAGAAGCGCGAGGGCCTGCTCGATTTCGACGATCTGATCCGCCGCGCCGCGCTGCTTCTGGCCGAGCCGGGGCTGGGCGAGTGGATCCGCTACAAGCTCGACCGGCGCTTCGACCACATCCTGATCGACGAGGCGCAGGACACCAACCAGGCGCAATGGTCGATCATCGACGCGCTGACCGGCGATTTCTTTGCCGGGCAGGGGCAGCACGAAGGCAAGCTGCGCACGATCTTCGTGGTCGGCGATTACAAGCAGGCGATCTTCCGCTTCCAGGGCACGAGCCCTGAAAACTTCCGCGAGGCGCGCGACCGCTTCGCCCGCGCCATGGCAGACTGGGCCGCCAATGCCCGCATGCTGCCCGAGCGGATCGAGGCGCGCGAACTGGTCGATCTCGGCCTCGGCCGCTCCTATCGCACGGCGCAGCCGGTGCTGGATTTCGTGGACGCCGCCATCGAGCGGATCGGGCCGGCGAGCTTCGGCCTCGACCACGCGCCGGAGCGGCACGAAGGCGACCGCAGGCCGGGCCTCGTCGCGCTCTGGCGCCCCGTCTCCGGCCGCCCCGGCGAGGACGAGGAGGAGGGCGATGCCGGCGCCGACGCTGGGGAGGGCCCGGAAAGCTGGCTCTCCGCGCCCGAGCGGCGCATGGCCGAATGCATCGCCGCTGAAATCAAGGCGCTGATCGGGCGCTATCCGCTGGTCAAGGGCGAGAAGCGCCGCGCACGCGCCGGCGACATCATGGTGCTGGTGAGGAAGCGCCGCGAGCTGGCCGGGCTGATCGTCGCGCGGCTCCATGCGGCGGGTGTGCCGGTCGCGGGGGTGGACCGGCTGCGGCTCGGCGCGCCGCTGGCGGTGAAGGACCTGATGGCCGCCCTGCGCTTCGCTGCGCAGCCGATGGACGATCTCAGCCTCGCCTGCCTGCTGGTCTCGCCGCTGGTCGGCTGGAGCCAGCAGCAGCTGCTCGACCATGGCTATCGCGACGGCAAGGTCCGCCTGTGGGACCATTTGCGCCGTTCGGACCACCCGGACGTGCTGACGCTGCGGGCGCTGCTCGACCCGCTGCTGGCGCGCGCCGATTACGATCCGCCGCAAGTGCTGCTCCACTGGCTGCTGGTCGGGCCGTGGCAGGGGCGGCGCAAGCTGCTTGGGCGGCTCGGGCGCGAGGCGGGCGACCCGATCGACGAGCTGATCAACGCCGCGCTCGCCTACGCCGCCGCCCACACGCCAAGCCTTGCCGGCTTCATCCGCTGGTTCGACGCAGGTGAGGGCGAGCTGAAGCGCGAGCAGGGCGCGGGCGAGGACCTCGTGCGGGTCATGACGGTGCACGGCTCCAAGGGCCTGCAGGCGCCGATCGTCATCCTGGCCGATGCCACCGGCAACCCGGATGCCTCCCCCGCGCGCGGCCTGAGGCTGGCGGAGGAACTGGCCGGCGGAGGCGGGCGCCACCTGCCCGTGCCGGACCTGCCCAAGGAGCTGAAGGTCGGCCGCCTCGCCGAAGCGGAGGAGCAGGCCAAGGCGGAGGAGCGGCAGGAGCACTGGCGCCTGCTCTACGTCGCCATGACCCGCGCCGAGGAGGCGCTGTTCATCGGCGGCGCGCTCGGCAAGCGGGAGACCGAGCCGGCGGCGGACAGCTGGTATGCGCGCCTCGCCCCACTCATGCCGGGCGAGTGGCTGGCCGATCCGCTCTGGGGCGCGCGCCGGGAATGGGGCAAGGCGCCGCCGCCCGTGCCGGTGCGCCAGCAGATCGAGCTGCCCATGCCCGTGGTGCTGCCCAACTGGGCGGTGCGCGCCGCGGGAGCCGAGCCGCGCCCGCCGCGCCCGCTCGCGCCATCTTCTGCGGGCGAGGAGCAGGGCGCCGACCCGCCGCTCCCGGCCGGCCAGAGCGGCGAGGCTGGCGGTGAGGCCGGCGGCGCGGCGCGACGCGGCACGCTGATCCACCGCCTGCTGGAGCGCCTGCCCGACGTCGCGCCCGATGCTCGGGAGGCGCGCGGCGCGGCCTGGCTCGCCCGCAACGCCGCCGACCTGCCGCCGCAGGAGCGCGCCGCCATGCTCGACAGCGCGCTGGCGGTGATCGCCGAGCCTGCGTGGGCCGCGCTGTTCTCCGCCGCCGCGCTGGCCGAGGTACCGCTGGCCGCGACGGTGGAGGGCCAGGTCGTCGCCGGCACCGCAGACCGCCTGCTGGTGGAGGAGGAGCGCATCCTCGTGGTCGATTTCAAGACCACCCGCCGCCCGCCCGCGGCGCTGGACGAGGTGCCGCTCGCCACGCTGCGCCAGATGGGCGCCTATGCAGCGGCGCTGGAGCGGATCTATCCGGGGCGGCGGGTCGAGGCGGCGGTGCTCTATACCCATGCGCCGCGCCTGATCGCGCTGCCGGGGGCGTTGCTCGCCGCACACAAACCGGGCTTGGCGCAGGGGGAGGAAAGCTTTGGCTTCTAGGCCGTTGTCCTGCGCGAATGCGCGCCTAGATCACCGATCCGCCAACAAGAGGAGCCTCACATGGCCACCAAGCAAGTCACCGATGCCAGCTTCCAGTCCGATGTCCTCGATTCGGACAAGCCGGTGCTGGTCGATTTCTGGGCCGATTGGTGCGGGCCGTGCAAGATGATCGCCCCCGCGCTCGAGGAACTGAGCGACGAACTGGGGGAGCAGCTGACCATCGCCAAGGTCGACATCATGGAGAACCCCGAGGTCGCCGGCCGCATGGGCGTGCAGTCGATCCCGCTGATGGTGCTGTTCAAGAACGGCCAGCCGGTCTCGCAGAAGCTGGGCGCCGCGCCCAAGAGCCAGCTCAAGAGCTGGATCGAAGGCGAGATCTGACGTCCTGGCGGGCGTCGCACCGGCGCCCGCCTGATTGTCCGCCGCGGCGCCGCGGAAGTTCCGCGGTCGGTCTCGCCCGACGATCGCCTCGTGGCGAGCCCTCCAAAGCGGATGCGTCGAGCCAGCGCCTGAAGGGCCGCTCGGCGCCCTTTCACGCAGCGATGGCGGCGGGCGAGCTTCTCGACCCGTTCATGCCGCCCCCGTTGTCAAGAGCCGGCCGCGCTCCGCCAGAGGCAAACCGCCAGCCATCGCCGCACCGGATCGCGCCTTCGCAGGGCAGGCCGGCCGGGTCGTTCTTGTGGGCTACGGCGGCCCCGGGGCGCGGAGCGCTCCCCGTCAGGGTTGTTGGAAGGCAGGGGAAGCGCTCGCGGCCGGCCGCGTCAGTCCCCGGGCAGTTCCGCCATCAAGCGCGCCATCTGCTCCCACAGAGCTGGGGAGGCCGCTCCGATCATGCCCTTGCGCCCATCGTCCACGCGGTAGGGGCCGCCATCGGCCCGTGCGCATTTGCCGCCGGCCTCGTTGAGCCACAGCGCGCCCGCCGCATGGTCCCACGGCAGCGTGCGCTCGAAGATCGCCACGTCGTTGGTGCCGAGCGCCAGCCGCGGATATTGCTCGGCCGCGCACCAGGGGATGTCGGCCAGCGCATAATGCGGAATCAGGTGCGCCAGCACGCGTTCGCGATGCGCCTCGTCCATGAACGAGAGCGAGATGGCCGCCAGCGGGCGCTCGCCCCCGGTCGTGCGCGCGATTAGCTTCTCGCCGTCGAGGAACGCGCCGCCGCCCCGGTGCGCGGCGCAGAAGCGCCCGCTCAGGCAATCGTAGATCCAGCCCGATTGCGCCTCGCCGCCATCCGCTTGCGCGATCAGGATGCCGAAAGGCGGGCGCCCGGCGGCGAAATTGCGCGTACCGTCGATCGGGTCGACGATCCAGCACGGCCCGGAGGCGCGGTCGAGCAGGGTCTCGTCGGCGAAGCACGCCTCCTCGCCGACCAGCGCCAGCCCGGGGGCCAGCTTCGCCAGCCCTTCGAACAGCGCCACTTCGGATTCGCGGTCTGCGATGGTGACCGGGTCGTTGCCGCCCTTGTCCTCGATCTCGCCGTGCTGAAGGTTGCGATAACGCGGCAGGATCACGTCCGCCGTGACCTGGCGGCACAGGCTGAGGATCTCGCGGTCGATTATGCTCATAAACCCCTCGTCTCCGGCCGGAAGCCGGCGTGCCGGGGCAGGGCGTCGCCCGCCTCCGCCCATGGAATGCGGCTGGCGTAGAAGATGTGGAAGCCGGGCGCCACCGGCGCGGGATCGTCGAGGCTCGCCACCGTCGCGTCGATCGTCTCGGGCTGGAAATCGACCGCGATGGTCAGCGGCGTGCCGCATTCGCCGCAGAACCGCCGCCGGCCGAACTCCGTCGCCCGCACGGTCCGCAGGCAGGTGTCGCCCTGCAGCACCACGAAGTCGTTCACGGGCACGGTGGTGAGGGCGATGGCCGGCGCCCCGCTGATCCGCTGGCACAGGCGGCAATGGCACCAGCCGGTATCGAACGGCCGCTCGCCAGCCGATAGGGCACCGCGCCGCAGCAGCAGCCGCCGTCCATCTCAGCTGCGATAATCGGCGTTGATGGCGATGTAGCCGTGCGTCAGGTCGCAGGTCCACACCTCCGCCTGCCCCTCACCGAGGCCGAGATCGACCGCCAGCTGCACCTCGCTGCCCTTCAGATGGGCGGCGACGGGGGCCTCGTCATAGGCCGCCACCGGCTGGCCCTCGCGCGCGATCCACTGGCCGCCGAAGCCGATCGACAGGCGGTCGCGGTCGGCCGGCTCGCCCGCTTTGCCCACCGCCATCACCACGCGGCCCCAATTGGCATCCTCCCCGGCGATGGCGGTCTTGACCAGCGGCGAATTGGCGATGGCGAGTCCGACCCGGCGCGCGCTCTCGTCCGACACCGCGCCGGTCACGCGGATCTCGACGAACTTGCGCGCCCCCTCGCCATCGCGCACAACCAGATGGGCGAGCTGACGGCAGACATCGTGCAGCGCCGCGGCGAAGGCATCCGCGCCCGCATCCTCGACCGAGGCGAGCGGCGCATTGCCCGCCGCGCCCGTGGCGAAAGCCAGCACCGTGTCGCTGGTGGAGGTATCGCTGTCGACCGTGATGCAGGAGAAGGTCCGCTCGTTCGCGGCCGAGAGGCACGCCTGCAGGAAGGCCGGCTCCACCGCCGCATCGGTGAAGATGTAGCCGAGCATCGTCGCCATGTCGGGCGCGATCATGCCGCTGCCCTTGATGATGCCCGCCAGCGTCACCCGCCGCCCGCCGACCATTGCCTGAGCCACGGCGCCTTTGCAGAAAGTGTCCGTCGTTCCGATGGTTGCGGCCGCCTCCTGCCACGAGCAGGAAGGTGCGACCAGCGCCGCCTCGATCCCTGCATAGGCCCTGTCCTTGGGCAGCGGCACGCCGATCACCCCCGTTGAGGAGACGAACACCTCGCTCGGCTCGCAGCCCAGATGGGCGGCCACCTGCGCCATGATCTGCTCCACCGCCTCGCGCCCGCGATAGCCGGTGAAGGCATTGGAATTGCCGGCATTCACCACCAGCGCCCGCGCCCGCCCGAGCCGCGCCTGTTCCCGCCCCAGCTCCACCTCGCTGGAGCAGCAAAGGTTCTTCGTGAACAGCCCGGCCACCGCGGTGCCCTCGGCCAGTTCAGCATAGGTCAGGTCCGCCCGGTCCCACGCCTTGTACTGCGCCCGCGCCACCCGGAGAGTGACCCCTTCGATCGGCGGAATGGCGGGGAAGGGCAGGGCGAGCGGGGAGGGGGGAAGGTCCATCGCGGCGGCGCATAGAACGGCCCGGCCAGCCCCACAATGGTGCAGCCGGCACGCGCCCGTTGACCGCATCGCGTGAGTGCCGGACGCACTCGCCATGCGAATCGCCAACCTGTTCGTGCTGTCGCTGCTGATGGCCTGTCCCGCCGCGGCGCAGGATTATTCCGCCGCCGTCGCGCCGCTGGGCAATGCCGGCACCTGGGTGACCCACGAGGACTATCCGGCCGTCGAACTGCGCGCCGAAATCGAGGGGCTCGTCGGATTGGAGCTGGCCTTGGACGCAACCGGGCGCCCCACCGCCTGCTCCATCACCGAAACGAGCGGCAGTTCCGCGCTCGACGAGGCCGCCTGCGCCAAATTGATGGAGCGCGGCCGCTTCCGCCCCGCCACGGATGCGAGCGGCGAGCCGGTCGCCGGCACTTTCAGCACCAGCATCCGGTGGCGCATCCAACCGACGGAGGTCCCGGAACCGGGCGCTATGGCCTTCAGCTTCGTCGTGGAGCGCGATGGAAGCGTTACTGGCTGCCAGGTGGAGCGCGCCGAAGGATCGGGTGAAAAGCTGGCGGAACAGATGTGCCCGACAGAGACTTTCGAACCGATCTTCGATGATCGCGGCGATCCGGTTCGCACGCTTATCCGGTCGGAGTTCAGCGTTACGCACGAACACCTGCCCGAATAGGCTGGACCTGAGACGCCGTTGCGATTACGTTCGACGCCGATGCTGCGCAAGCTTCTCGCCCTTCTCGCCCTGTGCGCCGGCCTCGCCGCCATCGCCGAACCGGCGCGTGCGAGCGTCGGTGCGGTGGACAGCGTGCGGCTGGTGGAGCAGGCGAGCCTTGCCTGCGGCGTGGCCGCTCCCGCGCGCATCTCGGAACATGCGCGGCTGGCCTCGCGCAGCCCCGACCGGACGAAGATGTGCCCGCGCCCGGTGATCCGTATCATCGTGCCCACGGTGATGCTGCAGGGCGACCGCGCGCACGAATAGCGCGCCGGCGGCCGCGTTCCCGCCCCCTGCTCGCCCGCCTTCGCGCGGCGCTTGCGACACCGCTCCAGTCTCCTTGCATCCGCCATGCGGGTGCCTTCCACGATCAGGATAAGCCCATGTTCGGCGCCCTCGCCAAGACCTTCTTCGGTTCGGCCAACGACCGTTATGTGAAATCGCTCGACAGGATCGTCGCCAACATCAACGCGCTCGAACCGCAGCTCGAAGCGTTGAGCGACGTGGAACTGCAGGGCCAGACCGCCAAGTTCCGCGAGCAGCTGGACGGCGGCAAGAGCCTCGACGACATCCTGCCCGAAGCCTTTGCGACGGTGCGCGAGGCGTCGAAGCGCGTGCTCGGCATGCGGCATTTCGACGTGCAGATGATCGGCGGCATCGTGCTCCACCGCGGCGAGATCGCCGAGATGCGCACCGGCGAGGGCAAGACGCTGGTGGCGACGCTCGCCACCTATCTCAACGCGCTGCCCGGCAAGGGCGTCCATGTCGTCACCGTCAACGATTACCTCGCCCGCCGCGACGCGGAATGGATGGGGCAGCTCTACCGCTTCATGGGCCTCACCACCGGCGTGATCGTGCCCAACCTGCCCGAATCGATCCGGCGCGAAGCCTATGCCGCCGACATCACCTACGGCACCAACAACGAATTCGGCTTCGACTACCTGCGCGACAACATGAAGCACGAGCGCACCCAGCAGGTGCACCGCGCCTTCAACTACGCCATCGTCGACGAGGTGGACTCGATCCTGATCGACGAGGCGCGCACCCCGCTGATCATCTCCGGCCCGACCGAGGACAAGAGCGAGCTCTACGTCCAGATCGACAAGGTGGTGAAGGAACTGGAGCCCGATTTTTACGACACGGACGAGAAGACCCGCAACGTCACGCTGAACGAGGAAGGCGCCGAGGAGATCGAGCGGCGCCTCGTCGCGGCGGGGCTGCTGGCGAGCGACAACCTCTACGACGTCGAGAACACGCTGGTCGTCCACCACCTGGACCAGGCGCTGAAGGCAGTCGTGATGTTCAAGCGCGACACCGACTATATCGTGAAGGATGGCAAGGTCGTCATCATCGACGAGTTCACCGGCCGCATGATGGAAGGGCGCCGCTGGTCCAACGGCCTGCACCAGGCGGTGGAGGCCAAGGAGGGCGTGAAGATCGAGCCCGAGAACCAGACGATGGCCTCGATCACCTTCCAGAACTACTTCCGCATGTACCCCAAGCTTTCCGGCATGACCGGCACCGCCGCGACCGAGGCGAGCGAGTTCTGGGACATCTACAAGCTCAACGTGGTCGAGATCCCGACCAACCTTCCCGTCCGCCGGGTGGACGAGGAGGACGAGTTCTACAAGAACACGGCCGACAAGTTCCAGGCCATCGCCCGGGCGATCCGCGAGAAGAACGAGACCGGCCAGCCGGTGCTGGTCGGTACCGTGTCGATCGAGAAGTCGGAACTGCTCTCCAGCTTCCTCGACCGCGAGGGCGTGCGCCACGCCGTGCTCAACGCGCGCATGCACGAGCAGGAGGCGCATATCGTGGCGCAGGCCGGCCGTATCGGCGCGGTGACCATCGCCACCAACATGGCTGGCCGAGGCACCGACATCCAGCTCGGCGGCAATGTCGAGATTCGTGTCGAGGACGAATTGCGCGACATGCCGGAAGGGCCCGATCGCGAGGCGGCGATCGAGCGGATCAAGGCCGAGGTCGCCGCCGAGAAGGAGCGCGTGCGCGAGGTGGGTGGCCTGTTCGTGCTGGCCACCGAACGGCACGAGAGCCGGCGCATCGACAACCAGTTGCGCGGCCGTTCGGGCCGGCAGGGCGATCCGGGCCTGTCGCGCTTCTACCTGTGCCTGGAGGACGACCTCCTGCGCATCTTCGGCCCCGACACGCTGTTTTCCAAGATGCTGAACTCGAACCTCGCCGATGGCGAGGCGATCGGCTCCAAATGGCTGTCCAAGGCGATCGAGACCGCGCAGAAGAAGGTCGAGGCGCGCAATTACGAGGTGCGCAAGCAGGTCGTCGAATACGACAACGTGATGAACGACCAGCGCAAGGTGGTCTACGAACAGCGGTCCGAGATCATGGACAGCGAGCGCGTGGACGATGTCGTCACCGAGATGCGCGTCGATGCGATCAACGCGATGGTCGCCGCCGCCTGCCCCCCGGGCTCCTATCCCGAGCAGTGGGACATTGCCGGGCTGAAGGAGAAGGCAGCGGACGTGCTCGGGTTTGAGCCGCCCATCGATGACTGGCTGAACGAGGAGCAGGTCGCGCCCGAGCTGATCGAGGAGCGCCTGTCCGGGCTGGCCGAGGAGAAGATGCAGTCCAAGCTCACCTCCGCCGACGAGCAGATCTGGCGCCAGGTCGAAAAGAGCATTCTGATCGACCGGCTCGACCATCATTGGAAGGAGCACCTGGCGACGCTCGATGCGCTGCGGCAGGTCGTGTTCCTGCGGGCCTATGCCCAGAAGCAGCCGATCTCCGAATATAAGCGCGAGGCATTCGGCCTGTTTGAATCCATGCTGGAAACGATCCGCGAGGACGTCACCCGCGTGCTGATGAAGAGCGAGCTGCGCATGCCCGCGCCGATGCCGGCGCCGAGCGTGCTGCCCGAACTGCCCGACTTCCTGACCGGCCATATCGACCCGCTGACCGGCCTCGACGACACCTACGATGGCGACGGTTCGGAACGACGCGCGGCCTTGTTCGGTGCGCTGGCCGGCTCGCCAATGGCCGCGGCCGGACCGGGCGGTGCGCAGGGCGAGGACCCCTACGCAGGCATGGAGATCAGCCGCAACGCCCCGTGCCCCTGCGGATCGGGCAACAAGTACAAGCATTGCCACGGCGCCATGGCCTGAGCGCAGGGCCGACGAGACGAGGTTCTTTCCGACGGCGCTTGCCGATGCTAGCGTCCGGTCGGATCATCAGGGGGGGCATCATGGCGGAAGAAGGCAAAGAGCGCGAGGACCTGATCCACGAGCTGCGCAACGTGCAGGCGGAAAAGCAGGCGCTCAAGCACCTGCTCGGCCGTGCGACGGACCGTATCGAGGATCTGGTCCAGAGCGATTGCGAAGATGCGCACAAGGCGCAGGCCCTGAAGGACGCCGAACGCTTCCGCCGCGCGGCGAGCTGATCGCCGGGGGCCGTGCCGGCGCGGCGCGGCCGCCTTGCATGGAGCTTGCATCGTCTCTTGTCGGCGGGGTGCGGGAGATCTCGCCCGGCGCGCTCGGTGCGGCCCTCCGGCTCCGGAGCGCTGCGGCCTCACATCACCCGCCGGAAAGAGGGTGCTCCGCTGGCCGTAGCCCCAGATCGGCGCTGATCGCGCGAAGCGGCGCGGAGCCTTCGCGCGCGAGGTGGCCCGTAGTCCCGGCTTGATGAACGTGGCGAGCGGCGACGCCGGGGCGCCGGGCGAGCCCGGGCACTCGCCTCGCCTCCCGGGAACCCGTGGCGCTTTCGCGGATTTTGATTCCCGATAACAGGCGGTCGACGCGCGCTGCGGGTTCCTTCCCGACGGCCAGCGGACCTTTGATAGGGCGCAAGTTCGGGGTGTCACTCGGCTGGCGGCTCTGCGCGCCCGTTTCGTCGATTAACCAATTCCCGATCTTAAAATTTGTATACCAACGCCAAGTGCCGGCGGACGGAATCGACGTACTCGTCGGCACGGGAGCGCAAGCGGGGGCGTCGCGTGCAAGCGCACCCCGGAGGGTGCTTCGAGGGCTTTTCAAAGGCTTACTCGGGGGTTGGTACATGCTGCTGGACTTGAGTGATCCGCCTCTGGCGGGGGAATATCTGCGCGCCGTCCACACAGGATGGCACGAGCCTGTGCTTTACCGTCGTCCGGATCCCGAAGGGGAGCTGACGATCACAATCGCCAGGACCGAACAGGACCGGAAAGCGGTCGAAGAGATCATCAATCGCCTTTATGGCTGGCGGGGCTACGGCGATGACCATCATTTGACGGAGCGGGCGAGTTCTACGACATTCGTTGCTTCCCGAAATGGCAAAGTCTTCGGCACTCTTACCCTGACGGTGGATTCGCCGGAGGGCTTGAGCATCGATCATACTTTCGCCGATGAATTAGGCGCAATTAGGGCGGGGACGAAAGCAAGCCTGTGCGAACTGACCAAGTTCGCCTTCGACCCCTCTCCGCAGTCGCGGCCGTTGCTTGCCGCGTTGTTCCACGTGATCTTCGCCTATGGCACGCAGCGCTACGACTGCACGGACCTGCTGATCGAGGTGAATCCGCGGCATGTGCGCTTCTACGAGGTCATGCTCGATTTCGCGCGCCTCGGTCCTTTGCGGACCAACGAGGCGGTGAACGCGCCCTCGCAGCTCATGCACCTGCAGGTCGCGCATATCGAGCGGCAGATCGGCCTTCTGGCGGGGCGCGCCGATGTGGCGGGCCATTCCCTCTATCCGCACTTCTTCGCCACGCACGAGGAGCGAATGGTGCGCCAGCGCATCCTCGGCTCCAGCGACCTGACCAGCCCGGAACGCGCCGTGCCGTGGGACGTGTTCAGACGCGCGGCCTGAACTCGAGCCGTTCGCCGCGGAAGCGTGGCCACGCGGTAGCCGCTTTCCGCAGCGGGTGAGCGGCTGCGGGCATGGCTCGGCCGCAGCATGACCGGTGTTCTCGGCAGGCCGGGATAGCTCCGCCGGAGCGACTCCCGTCGGGCGGAGCGGGGGGTGCGAGTTCGGGCTCTCGGTGGATGAACCGGCGCGCCGGCCGATGGTTCCCTTTGCGGGCACCGGGAGAGCGGGGACCGCATCCAGGGCCGCAACATTGCTTTTGGGCGGCGTGCGCCAGGCGTGCGGTCGGTTCAGTCTGCCGGCACGCTCCGGCAAGCGTCGCCTCTCCGCGAATCGCTCCTCCGCAGGACCGGTGAGCGCCAGCAAGACGGGACGGATGAGGAAAAGCGCCGCGCTGGCGACCCGGCGCCGTGCGCCGGTGAGTGGCTCCCCGAGTAGGATTCGAACCTACGGCCATTCGATTAACAGTCGAATGCTCTACCGCTGAGCTATCGGGGAGCAGGCTCCAGCGCCGCCTGGACGGGCAGAGCGCGGCCTATATGAAGCACGTCGGACTTTGACAAGCCCCCTGAGCGGCTTGCCCGGCAGACGGCGTGGGCTCCTGCAGAAATCAATGCGCGAATTGCTCCGCCACGATCCGTTCGTCCAGCGCATGGCCCGGATCGAACAGCAGGGTCAGCTGGCGCTCGCGGCAGATGGCAAGGCGCACCTCGGCGATATCGCGCAGTTCCTTCTGGTCGGCGACCGCCGCGACCGGCCGCTTGCCGGGCTCCAGCACGCGAAACGTCACGCGGCTCCGATCGGGCAGGATCGCGCCTTTCCAGCGGCGGGGGCGAAACGGGCTGATCGGGGTGAGTGCCAGCATCTGCGAATCGAGTGGCAGGATCGGGCCGCTCGCCGAGAAATTGTAGGCCGTGGAGCCCACCGGCGTCGCCAGCAGCACACCATCCCCCGCCAGTTCCGGGATGCGCACCTTGCCGTTGACGCTGATCTCGATCTTGGCGGTCTGCCGCGTCTCGCGCAGCAGCGACACCTCGTTCACCGCATAGAAGCTGTGCGTTTCCCCGCTTTGTGTCACCGCGTCCATGCGCAGCGGCGGGACGCCGATCGGCCGCGCCTTCTGCACCCTGTCGAGCAGCGCGCCCGGGCGCTGGTAACGGTTCATCAGAAACCCCACGGTGCCCAGATTCAGGCCGTATGCGGGCAGCACCAGGCCGGCATCGATCATCTGGTGCATCGCGGTCAGCATCGTGCCGTCGCCGCCCAGCACCACCACCGCGTCGGCCTGTTCCAGCGGCACCCACTCCACCGTGCCTTGCAGCGCTGCAGCCGCTTCCTGCACGCGCGGCCCTGGCGAAGCGATCAACGCCAGGCGTTCGAACGTGGTCTTGCCGGCTGCCGCCTTGTCATGGGCCATGGTGCACAGTCCTATGGAGCGCTGCCCCGATTTGCAACGCAAGCGGCGCGGCGCGATACTTTGGCGGCAAAGGCGGGCAGGGGGCCGCCATGATGGCGATGGCACAGGAACGCGACGGATTGACGGGGCTGCCGGGGGCAGAGGGGGCGCGGCGGCAGATCGCCGCTTGGCAGCATGCGGCGGAAAAGGAGGGGCGGATCGCGCCGATCCATGCGCTGATGCTGCGGCTGAAGCGCTTCTCCTCGGTCAACCTCGCTTATGGCGCCGCGGCGGGCGACCGCGCGCTGGTGGAAGTCGCCGCGCGTATCGCGCACCTGTTCGACGCGGAGTTCGGGCAGGACCGGCTGGTGGCGCGCACCGGCGGCGGCGCGTTCCTCGTCGCCGCCGCGCAGAAGTGCAGCCGCGAGCGCTGGGAATGGCTGGCCGAGGAGCTGGCGCAGGCCATCGCGCAGCCCATCGCCGATGCCGGGGCGCAAGGGGGCGGCGGGATCGTCCGCCTGCGCCCGCGCATCGCCATGCTGCGCGCCGGGCCGGAGGATTGCCCGGAGCGCATCTTCGCCCGGCTGGCCGACGCGATCGACCGCGCGCAGGATCAGCCGGCCCGCCTGCTGGTGTGGGTCGATGGAGAGACCGCGTCGGGCGAACGGCGGGCGCAGCAGCTGGAGGCGGACCTGCTCGGCGCGCTGGATCGCGGCGAGATCGAGGTGCTGTTCCAGCCGCAATATTCCTGTGCCGACGGCCGGCTGGTCGGTGCGGAGGCGCTGGCGCGCTGGCGCCATCCGGAACTGGGGCGCATCGGCGCGGAGGCGCTGTTCGCGATCGCCGAACGGGCAGACCACGTCGCCGCCCTGTCGCGCCACATCGCGGTCGGCGCGCTGGGGGCCGCGGCGCGCTGGCCGCACGGGCTGCGCCTGTCGCTCAACATCACCGCCGCCGATCTCGCGGCGGCGGATTACGCGCGCGCGACGGCCGCGGTGGTGGCGCAGTCCGGCCTCGCCCCTGAGCGGCTGACGCTGGAGATCACGGAGCAGGCGCTACTGGCCGAGATCGACCGTTCGGCGCACCGGCTAAGCGAACTGGCGCAGCAGGGCATCCGCATCGCGCTCGACGATTTCGGCGCGGGGTTCTGCAATTTCCGCTACCTCAAGGTGCTGCCGCTCGACGCGATCAAGCTCGATCGCAGCATGGTGGATGGGATCGTGGACGACCCGCGCGACCTGGCCGTCCTGCGCGGCATCCTGGCGATGGCGCAGGCGCTCGGCCTGTCGGTGATCGCCGAGGGAATCGAGACGGAGGCCCAGCGCGACGCGGTGGCGCGGGAGGGCTGCTCGGCCTGGCAGGGCTTCCTCGGTGCCGCGCCGCTGAGCGCGCAGGAATTCGCGCGCATGGCTCGGGGATAGCGCCGCGCTACTCGCTGCGCTCCACCGCCTCCTCCAGTTCGCGGATGTTGTTCTCCACTTCGGCCAGGGCGAAGGCGAGGCCGCCCAGCGTGATCGTCTCGCGGCTCGCATCGGCTGCCGATGAGGCGGAGCAGGAGAGTGCGACCGCTTCCTTGACCGCGCGCGCCAGCCGGTCGCCGCCGGGCTCAATGTTCGATTCGCCTGCCATGTTGAGCTGGGCCAGGCGCTCGGCGGCGGCGTTCTTCACCCGGCCGATGGCAGCTTCCAGCTCGGCCGAATCGACCTCCTGAAGCGGCTGCTCCTTTCGCGCGGCGCGGTCGATGATGATCAGCGCATGCCACAGGCGCTGCACCGCCTTCACCCGCTGCTCGAGCACGGGACGCATCCCGCGCGAGGCAGAGGAGGCCTCCTCGCGCGCCTGCCGCAGGTTCTCGGAGACCTGCCGGTGCGCGGGCTCCAGGTCCTCGTCGGCGCCGGCCACCGCCTCCAGCCCCGCTTCGAGCAGTTCGCGGCAGCCGGCGAGCGCGCGCGACAGGGCGCGGGCGGTGCGGCTCTCGGCGCTTTCCCGCCACACCAGGAACGATGCGGCGACCCCGGCCCCCACGCCGATGAGGATGGCCAGCCCGCGGGCCATGGCTCCGCCGAGCACCGCGCGGTCCTGCTCCAGGGCGACGATCACCGCCGCCACGATGCCGTAGCGCCAGGCGGGCTTTATCGTGGCCAACATGGCGCCGGCGAAAGCGGCCAGCGCCACCCGCAAGGCGGTGTTCGCTTCCCCGCCGAGCAGCAGCACGCTGACGATTCCGAGCACCGTGCCCGCAATGGTGCCGAGCGTGCGGCCGAGCGCCGCCTGCAGCGTGCCGCCGGCGCTCTGGCTGACCACGAAGATCGCGGAGATCACCGCCCACGAGGCATGCGGGGGCAGCAGCGCGCCGATAACGAGCCAGGCGACCGCGGCGGCCACGGCCGATTGCAGCCCGATTCGCGCGCCATCGCGTGCGCCGCCGAAATCCGAGCGCAAGAAGCTCATCCCACGGGCGTCATGCCGCCATGGTCTGCCGCTCGGACTTTTTGACGATGGCGGAAAGGCCCTTGGTCAGCTGGGAGAGGCCGTTGAGGCGGCTCTGCGGGTCGCCCCAGGCGCGGTTGATGACGAGCTTGTTGTCCGGGCGCAGGCGGGCGGTGCCCTTCAGCCGCTCGACATAGGCGATGAGGCCGACCGGGTCGGGGAAATCGTCCTTGTGGAAGCTGACCAGCGTGCCGCGCGCGCCGACATCGATCTTGGCGATGCAGGCGGCGATCGCCTGGTGCTTGATCTCCAGCAGCTTGACGAGGTTGGCGGTGGCATCGGGCAGCGGGCCGAACCGGTCGATCATCTCGGCCGCCATGGACTCGATCTCGGCCTTGTCGTGCGCATCGTTCAGGCGGCGATAGAGCGCCATGCGCACCGCGAGGTCGGGCACGTAGTCCTCGGGGATCATGATCGGCGCATCGACGGTGATCTGGGGGGAGAGACCTTCCCGGTCGCGCTGCAGCCCGGCCTCCCCGGCCTTGGCGGCAAGGATCGCGTCCTCCAGCATCGACTGGTAGAGCTCGAAACCGACCTCCTTGATATGGCCCGACTGCTCGTCGCCCAGCAGATTGCCCGCGCCGCGAATGTCGAGATCGTGGCTGGCGAGCTGGAACCCGGCGCCCAGCGAATCGAGGTCGCCCAGCACCTTGAGCCGCTTTTCCGCCACTTCGGACAGCGCATTGTCCTTGCCCGTGGTGAGATAGGCATAGGCGCGCAGCTTCGCCCGCCCCACGCGCCCGCGCAGCTGGTAGAGCTGGGCGAGGCCGAAGCGGTCCGCCCGGTGGATGATGATCGTGTTGGCGCTCGGGATGTCGAGGCCGGATTCGACGATCGTGGTGGAGAGCAGCACGTCGTAGCGGCCCTCGTAGAAGGCGCCCATCCGCTCCTCGACCTCGGTCGGGCTCATCTGGCCGTGGGCGGAGACGAACTTCACTTCCGGCACGAACTCGCGCAGCCACTTCTCCAGCGGCTCCATGTCGGCGATGCGCGGCACGACGATGAAGCTGCGGCCGCCGCGATGATGTTCGCGCAGCAGCGCCTCGCGCATCACCATGTCGTCCCACTCCATCACATAGGTGCGCACCGCAAGCCGGTCGACCGGCGGCGTCTGGATGGTGGAAAGCTCGCGCAAGCCGCTCATCGCCATTTGCAACGTCCTTGGAATGGGCGTGGCGGTGAGGGTAAGGACGTGCACGTCGGTGCGCAGTTGCTTCAGCCGTTCCTTGTGGGTGACGCCGAAGCGCTGCTCCTCGTCCACGATGACGAGGCCGAGGCGCTTGAACTTCGTGGTCTTGGACAGGATCGCGTGGGTGCCGATGACGATGTCCATCGTGCCGTCGGCCAGCGCGTCGCGGGTCTCTCTCGCCTCCTTGGCCGGCACGAGGCGGCTGAGGCGGCCCACGTTCAGCGGGAAGCCGGCGAAGCGCTCCGAAAAGTTGGTGTAGTGCTGCCTCGCAAGCAGGGTGGTCGGGGCGACCATCACCACCTGCTGGCCTTGCATCGCGGCCACAAAGGCGGCGCGAAGAGCCACCTCGGTCTTGCCGAAGCCGACATCGCCGCAGACGAGGCGGTCCATCGGCGTGCCGGAGGACAGGTCGCCCAGCACGTCCTCGATGGCGCGTTCCTGGTCGTCGGTCTCGTCCCACGGGAAGCGGTCGAGGAACTGGAGCCAGCTCGCCTCCTCGGGCTCCAGCACCGGCGCGCGGCGCAGGGCACGCTCGGCGGCGGTGCGCATCAGCTCGCCCGCGACCTCCTGGATGCGCTCCTTCAGCCGCGCGCGGCGCTTCTGCCAGGCCTCTCCGCCGAGCCTGTCGAGCACGGCGCCCTCCTCGGAACTGCCATAGCGGGTGAGGACGTCGATATTCTCGACCGGGATGTAGAGCTTGTCGCCGCCGGCGTACTCCAGCATCACGCAATCGTGCTTGCTCTCGCCGACGGAGATCGGCTCGAGGCCCAGATACTTGCCGATGCCGTGGTCGAGATGGACTACGAGGTCGCCGCGATTGAGCGCCGACAGCTCGGCGAGGAAGGCGTCGGAATCCTTGCGCCTTTTGCGCCGGCGGACGAGGCGGTCGCCCAACAGGTCCTGCTCGGTGACGAGTTCGAGCTCCTCATTGGCGAAGCCGGTGTCCAGCGGCAGCACCATGGCCACCGGCACGGCCTTGCCCGACTTGTCCGGAGCCGAAAGCCCGAGCGCCTCCTGCCAGCTTCCGGCGGTTTTCAGCATGGTGCCCGCCTCGCCCAGAATCGAGGCGATGCGGCTCAAGGAGCCGGTGGAATAGGCGGCGAAGAGCGGGCGCCTGCCGGTCTGGCCAAGTGCCTTGAAGTGCGCGGCGGCGGGCTCGTAGATGTTGGCGCCCTGGCTGCGCTCCGGCGTGAAGTCGCGGGCGGAACGGAAGCCGAAATCGACCACCCGCTCGCTTTCGGGCTCCGCGAAGATCACCGCGCGATGGACGGGGCGCCTGTCCAGCAGGTCTGCGAACTCGTCGTGGCCGAGATAGAGCCGGTCGGGCGGGAGCGGGCGATAGGAGCCGGCCGAGGCGGCGGCCTTGGGTCCGGTCACCTCGCTGCGCTGGCGGTGATAATCGGCGATGTCGGTCAGGCGCTCCTCGCCGGCCGCCACCGCGCCCTGCTCCATCACCACCACATCGTCCTTGCCGAAATGGTCGAACAGGGTCGCCATCCGCTCCTCGAACAGGGGGAGCCAGTGTTCCATGCCGGCAAGCCGCCGCCCCTCGCTGACCGCCTGATAGAGCGGGTCCTGCGTGGCATTGGCCCCGAACATCTCGCGATAGCGGGTGCGAAAGCGCTTGATCGTCTCCTCGTCGAGCAGCGCCTCGCTGGCGGGGAGCAGCAGGTGGCCCTCCACGGTGGCGGTGGTGCGCTGGGTGCCCGGATCGAACAGGCGCAGGCTTTCAAGCTCGTCGCCGAAGAAATCGAGCCTGAGGCCCTGGTCGAGGCCGGCGGGGAAGATGTCGAAGATCGAGCCGCGCACGGCGAACTCGCCCGTATCGACCACCGTATCGGTGCGCGAATAGCCCTGCCGCTGGAGCAGCCCGACGAGGCTTTCATAGCCGATCCGCGTGCCCGGCTTCAGCTCGCGCACGGCTTCGCGGATGCGGAACGGGGTGAGCACGCGCTGGAGCGCGGCGTTGACGGTGGTGACGAGCAACTGCCCGTTCCTGTGCCCCGCCTGCAACTGGTGGAGCGCCGACAGCCGCCGCGAGCTGACCGAGAGGGCCGGGCTGGCGCGGTCGTAGGGCAGGCAGTCCCATGCGGGCAGCTCGATCACCTGAATCTCGGGCGCGAACCAGCGCGCGGCATCGGTGGTGGCGCGCATCGCCTGCTCGTCGGGGGCGACGAACACCGCGCGGCCGCCCCGGCTCTGCGCGGCGCGGGCGAGATCGGCGAGGACCAGCGGCTGGCTGCCGCGCGGCAGCGAGGCGAGGGTGAGCGGCCGGTCGGCGTTGAGGATGCGGGAGAGGTCGGGCATGTCCGAGGAAGTGAAGCGACTAGGGAGGCAGGCCGTTCCCGTGCGGCCCTCAGGCGAGCCCCGGGCAGGAAACGGGCCTGAAGGGGCGGGGAATGGCCCGCCCGCGCAAGGGGATGGAAGGGCACGCGGGCGGGCCGGTTGCGGAAGGAGTGGGGAGGCCCTTTCGGGCCCTTCCGAACCGGCCTTTATATGGTCACATAGTCGAGCCTTTGTAGGGCTTTAAGCTGAGCGCCCGCGTATTTTTGCGGAGCCGGCGCGGCGCCCAGCGCCCAGGCCATAACATCCACCTCGTCCTCGTCCAGCAGAGCTTCGAACCAGGCGAGTTCCGCCTCGCTCCAGGCCGCATGGTGGCGGTCGAAAAAGCCGCCGATCATGTAATCGGCCTCGCGCGTGCCGCGATGCCAGGCGCGAAAGCGGGCGCGGGCGAGGCGGGTCGCGAGGTGGGTGGGCAGGTCCGCGTCGGCCTGCTCGGGCGGTTCGGAGGCGGTTGGGGTGGCCACCGGCGTGGCGCCTGAGGCGGCAGCTTGCAAGGCGCTCGCCGGCGGGGAAAGGTCGGGCGTGTGGGTGGTCATGCGCCGCCTCCTACCGGGGCGCGATGCGATCGGCTAGAGCCCACCCATGCGCCCGGACATGCTCAACCCGCTATTCGCCGAGATCGAGGGCCTGGAGGGCGTGGGCCCAAAGCTTAAGAAGCCGCTCGCCCGGCTCGGCCTGACCCGCGTGCGCGACGTGCTTTATCATCTGCCCGAGCGCTTCGTGACCCGCCGCGCGGTGCCCGATCTCGACGCCGCGCAGGTGGGGGAGCAGGTGATTGTGGCGCTGAAAATGGTCGAGCACCGCTCGGGCGGCTCGGCCCGCGCGCCATGGCGGGTGATGGCCGAGGATGCCAAGGGCAATGTCTGCGCGCTCACCTTCTTCGGGCGCGCGGCGTTCGGGGCGAGGAAGCAGCTGCCGGTGGGGGCGCGGCGGTGGATCGCCGGGCGGCTCGACCAGTATGGGCAGATGCTCCAGATCGTGCACCCCGACCATTTGGCGGAGGAAAGCGCGGAGGCGATGGGCCAGCTGGTGGAGCCCGTCTACCGCCTTGCCGAGGGGCTGACGCAGCCGCGCGTCGCCTCACTGGCGGAGCAATCGCTGGCGCGCGCGCTGGACCTGCCGGAGTGGATCGAGCCGGGCGTGCTGGCGCGGCAGGGCTGGCCCGCCTGGCGCGAGGCGCTGGTGGCGGCGCATCGCGGGCCGGACGAGCGCGCGCGCGACCGGCTCGCTTATGACGAGCTGCTGGCCAATGCGCTCGCCCTGCTGCTGGTGCGACAGGAGGGGCGCAAGCGGCGCGGACAGAGCTTGAAGGGCAATGGTTCGCTGCGCGGCAAGCTGGCGCTGCCCTTTCCGCTGACCGGCGCGCAACAGCGCTCGATCGCGGAGATCGAGGGCGACATGGCGCAGGAGGCGCCGATGCTGCGGCTGCTGCAGGGCGATGTCGGCGCGGGCAAGACGGTGGTGGCGCTTCACGCGATGCTGCTGGCGGTAGAGGCGGGAGCGCAGGCCGCGATGCTGGCGCCGACCGAGATCCTTGCCCGACAGCACTTCGAGACGCTGCGCAAGCTGGCCGCGCCGACCGGCGTTTCGGTCGCGCTGCTGACCGGGCGGGACAAGGGCGCAGGCCGCGAGGGCACGCTGATGGGGCTGCTGGACGGGAGCATCGACATCGTCGTCGGCACCCATGCGATCTTTCAGGAGAGCGTCGCCTATCGCAATCTCGGGCTGGTGGTGATCGACGAGCAGCATCGCTTCGGCGTCTCGCAGCGGCTGCTGCTGACCCAGAAGGGGCGCCGCACGCCGCACCTGCTGGCGATGACCGCCACGCCGATTCCGCGCACTCTGGTGCTGGCCAATCACGGCGAGATGGATGTCAGCCGGCTGGACGAGCTGCCGCCGGGAAGGCAGGCGATCGACACGCGGGTGATCGCGCTCGACCGAATGGGCGAGGTGGTCGAGGGCCTCGCGCGGCATATCGAGGCGGGGGCGCAGGCCTATTGGGTGTGCCCGATGGTGCGCGACAGCGAGAACGAGAACGAGGACCGCGCCGCCGCCGAGGCCCGCTTCGCCGCATTGAAGGAGCGCTTCGGGGAGACAGTGGTGCTGGTTCACGGCCAGCTGCCGCCGCAGGCCAAGGACGCGGCGATGGAGCGATTCGCGCAGGGGCAGGCGAAGCTGCTGGTGGCGACCACGGTGATCGAGGTGGGCGTGGATGTGCCCAACGCCACGCTGATGGTGATCGAGCAGGCGGAGCGCTTCGGGCTGGCCCAGCTCCACCAGCTGCGCGGGCGGGTGGGGCGGGGGAGCCAGAAATCGGTCTGCCTGCTGCTGCGTTCAGAAGCGCTGAGCGAGGTCGGCCGTCAGCGGCTCGCCCTGATGCGCGAGACTCAGGACGGGTTCCGCCTCGCCGAGGAGGACCTGGCCCTGCGCGGCGGGGGCGAGGTGCTGGGCACGCGGCAATCGGGCGAGGAGGGTTTCCGCGTGGCCGATCTGGAGCAGACGCAGCGCTTCGCCCAGATGGCGCAGGACGATGCGCGGCTGTTGCTGGAGCGCGATTCCGGCGAGGCGGGCGGCCTTTCGAGCGAGCGCGGGCAGGCGGCGCGGCTGCTGCTCTACCTGTTCGAGCGCGACTGGGGGGTGCAGCTGCTGCGCGGCGGCTGAGGGCGCCGCCGTCTCGCACTGCACCCCGGGCGCGCCCTGCGCCGGGCGCGCGGCGGATCAGAAGTTGCTCGCGAGTGCGCCCGCCGCGTCGAACCCGTCGCGAAGCACGGCGGGAGCGGGCCCCGTTTCCAGCGGCTCGCTGTCCTGCGCGGCGGCGAGCACCGTCTGCCGCTGCAATTCCTGCGCGACGATGCTGTTGGCGACGGTCCTGATCTTCTCCAGCCGGCGATAGGCTGCCGCGGCGCGGTCGCCATAATGATCGCCCTGGAACTCCGCCTGGAACTTGAAATACGGGTCGGGCGCTCGCGTGAACACCCGGCCGGCCGAGCTGTCCATGATGCTGGCGGCGAAGTCGAACGATGCGCAGAAATCGAGGCTGTTCCACTGCACGTCCTGCGCTGCGTCCTTGTGGCATTGCTCGCTGATGGCGCGAGCGCCCTTCAGCCCGCCGCTCGCCCAGCTCGAGAGGAAGCGCTTGGCGCCGCTCTCCACATTGGCGAACTCCATCGGGGCCTCGCTGCTCCAGAGCTCGCGCCGGTCCGCCGCCGCCATCCGGGGCGGTGCCGCCGGTGCCGTATCGCTCGCCGCGACGGGAATCAGGCTGGCGGAGGAGGCGATGCCGGCCGAGCCGACCTGCGTGAGGCCCGCCGCCAGCATGGCCTCCTGCGCCGCGGCCGAGGCCGGGCCGGAGTGCTCGGCGCGGGTGACGGCGAAGATCGACAGCGTCACCACCGCCGCCACGCCCAGCGGCGCCAGCCAGGCCGCGCCGTTCGATGCGCGGCGCGGCGGAGGGGTGGGCCGGCGCGGGGGCGGGGTGCCCCGCGAGGCCTGCGAGCGCGTGCGGTTCTCCTGCTCCTTGCGTGCGCGGGCCCGCTCATGGCCCGCCAGCCGCTGGTCGAGCCGCGCCCGCTTCGCCGGATCGCTGAGGATCGCATAGGCGTCGATCACCTCCTGCGTCCGGGCACGCGCATCGGAGCCGTGCCGATGATCCGGGTGGTACTGCTTCAGGCACGCGCGATAGGCGGCCTGGATAACGAAGCCGGGCGCATCCTGCGCAACGCCAAGGACTTCGTACGGACTTGCCACGTCCGCTCTCCCATTCAAATAATTCTGCATAGTGACACGCCCTTAGCTGATGCGTCAATTGCTAGTGCGGAATGGTTAACAAAGGGTAGAGCGTGGCCGTAGCGCCTGCGCGCCCACGCAGCAGAAGCGCCACTGATCTCGGTTAACAGCGGAGGGAAGCGGGGTTGGAGCGAGGCGGTGGGCATCCAACGCGCGAGGCAGTCCGGGGCCGCGCCGCACCAGCGGATCGGGGTGGCGACCGCTCGAATACCGGGAAGCTGGCGCCCAGATCGCCCTCGCCGTGCAGGCAAGCTGCTGACAGGGTGCCCGCATGTGCGCGCCGGCCGCGCCATTGAGATCGCCTCGGTGGCGGATCATGGCGCGGAAACATAGTGTAGGGCCGGAACGGGTAAGCGAGCATCGGCGGCGGGTGATCGCCACGCCCACCAGCCTGGCGACCTGACCGCTTCGGCGAACCGCCGGCGGGCCAGCAGCAGGCCCCGGCGGGTTCGGACATGTCGCGCCGCCATAGCGCATTGGCCGGGCAAACCGCATCTGTCGGCACAAGCGCATCGGCGGTCGAACAGTCCGCGTTCGGCGCCGCGAGGGTGCCGCCCGGCTCCCCGTTGCACCGCCTTTGCATGGGGCGCGCAAGGCCATTGCTTCGGATGCGCGGCGCACCTACACCGCGGGCGACCTCCTGCTCCAGCGGCGACCCTCTCCTTGATCCTCTCCCCTTTCGAATGGACCATCGCCAAGCGCTACATGCTGCCCGGGCGCGGCGAGGCGGTGATCGCGCTCGTCGCCTCGATCAGCATCGGCGTGGTGATGCTGTCCGTCGCCATGCTGGTGATCGTGATGAGCGTGATGAACGGCTTTCGCGCCGAGCTGCTCGACCGGATCGTGGGGCTGAACGGCCATGCGATCATCCAGGCCTATGGCGGCCGGCTCGACAATTGGGAGCAGGTGCTGGCCGAGGTGCAGGCGACCGAGAACGTCGTCGATGCCTCGCCACTGATCGAGCAGCCGCTGCTCGCCACCTTCAACGGCCGGGCGGAAGCGGTGCTGGTGCGCGGCAACACGCCCGAGGATATTGGCGAGCTGTCCGGCGACATCGTCGCGGGCGACCTTGCGACCCTGCAGCCGGGGGCGGACAATGTCGCGATCGGATCCCGGCTGGCGATGAACCTCGGGCTGCGCGTGGGCGACGTGGTCACGATCATCAACCCACAGGGGCGCTCCACGCCCTTCGGCACGGTGCCGCGGCAGGTGGGCTATACGGTGAGCGCGATCTTCGAGATCGGGGTCTACGATTACGACCAGGCCTTCGTGGTCATGCCGATTTCGCAGGCCCAGACCCTGCTGCTCACCGGCGACACGATCGGCATGATCGAGGTGACCACCACGGATGCCGACCGGGTGGGCGAGATCCTCTCTCCGCTGGCGCCGACCCTGCAGGGGCGGGCGGTCGTCAACGACTGGAAGAGCATCAACCGATCCCTGTTCGAGGCGCTGCAGGTGGAGCGGGTGGCGATGTTCTTCGCCCTGTCCATCATCGTGCTGGTGGCGGCGTTCAACATCCTGTCGAGCCTGGTGATGCTGGTGCGGTCCAAGACGCGCGACATCGCCATTTTGCGCACCATGGGGGCGACGCGGAAATCGCTGCTCAAGATCTTCGTCACGACCGGTTCGGTGATCGGGGCGATGGGCACGCTGGCGGGGCTGGCGCTCGGCTTCCTGGTGCTGCTGTTCCGCCAGCCGATCGTGCGCGGGATCGAGGCGCTGACCGGGCAGAACCTGTGGGACCCGCAGATCCGCTTCCTGACCGAACTGCCCGCGCGGACCGACCCGCTGGAGGTGCTCATGATCTGCGGCATGGCGATGGGGCTGAGCTTCCTCGCGACGCTTTACCCCGCCTATCGCGCGGCGGGGACCGATCCGGTGCAGGTGCTGCGCTATGAATGAGGCCGGATATGAGCGCGCGCGGGGCGTGCCCCCGGTGGTGCGGCTGGAGCGGCTGACGCGCAGCTTCGTGCAGGGCGGGGTGACGATCGAGGTGCTACGCGGCGTGGACCTGAATGTCGCGCCGGGCGAGATCGTGGCGCTGCTCGGGCCTTCGGGCTCCGGCAAGTCGACGCTGTTGCAGGCCGTGGGGCTGCTGGAGGGCGGGTTCGGCGGGCGCATCGCCATTGCCGGCGCCGAGGCGGGCAAGCTGAACGCGGCCGAGCGGACGCGAATGCGGCGCGACCATCTGGGCTTCGTCTACCAGTTCCACCATCTGCTGCCCGACTTCAACGCGGAGGAGAACGTGATCCTGCCGCAGCTCGTCTCGGGCCGGGAGCGCGGCGCGGCGCGCGAGCGGGCGCGCGAATTGCTGGCGGCGCTGGGGCTGGGGCACCGGTTCGACCACCGGCCGAGCCAGCTATCGGGCGGCGAGCAGCAGCGCGTCGCCGTGGCGCGGGCGCTGGCCAACAAGCCGCAGCTGGTGCTGGCCGACGAGCCGACCGGCAATCTCGACGAGCACACCGCCGACAAGGTGCTGGCGCAGTTCCTCGAACTGGTGCGCGGCACCGGCAGCGCCGCGCTGGTGGCGACGCACAACGAGCGCCTGGCCGCGCGGATGGACCGCGTGGTGCGGCTACACGAAGGGGTGCTGGAGTAGGCTTATTCAGTTCTAGACGAAGTTTTCTCGACCCGGTTGAAACTGGAAGCGCCACGTGTAACGCGGAAACAGTCGACGCCCCGCGCACCTCGTTCATCTACATAGCAAATCCGGAATGTTTGAGGCTCCGGCGCTTCTGGCGGAAAGTGGTGGAAGAACTCGAAGCGCTGATCCGTTTCCAGGACGTTTGTACTCGCTATTGGTTGAGATACCTCATTCAAAAAAATCACAAGATCTCTACACGTACGCGCCCTGTTAGATAAATAGAACGTGCAGTAGACATTCGTGTCCTCTCCAACGTACGATCCCACTTCTAATTGCAAATTTGGCCTTGCATTCCAGAAAAGAGCCTCCCTCTGATCCTTGGAAGCCTCAACTTCGAATGTAAGCTGCTCTCGTGTGACATTCACAAGTTCGCGTTGTTGCTCAACTGAGTTTCTTAGTTCCTCACCTTGAAGCCGGAGCGCATCAGCACTGTTCCTCAACTCCTCGCCTTGCTGATGAAAGCCGAGGACCAACCAAAGGAACGCAAGCGGGGCGAAGATCCCGGCCAGGAAGTCTCCGAAGGCGTTCGGCTCCAAAGCCAAGAAACTCGTTGGGTCGCCGCGCCAGAGCCAATACCCTACAATGCCCAGCAGATAGACAGCGGTGACGAAGTACCCGAACTGAGTGTAGGGACGCGTTCGGCCTCTGGGCGACGTCAGCCTCTCTTTGTCGTTCGATTGATCCACAGGCTCAGGTTAGCGGCAGAGCAGTTGCAGCACAACTTGACGCCAACCTCAGCGCGGGCCGCGCCCCTCACCCCCAGAGCCGCGCGCGGTAGGCTTCGAAGCAGCGTTCGCCGCATTTGAGCCGGATCAGCGCGCCTTCGGCCATGGCGGTGGCGCGGCGCGGGTCTTCCTCGACGGCGGGGCGGATCGCCTCGCGGTTCCAGTCCTCGGAGTGCTTGACGTCGAGCACCGCGTGGAGGGTGAAGTAGCGTGCTTCCTTGGGGCTCAGTCCGACCCGCTTCAGGCCCTCCGCAGTGGCGGCCGAGCGGCCCGGCGCGGTCAGTTCGATCGCGCCCAGCGCGCCGACCGAGTGCCAGGCATAGCGCCGGCTGGTCGCCATGGCGGTCATCGCATTGGCGAGGGCGAGGCTTTCCCATGCCGTGTTCTCGATCACCGGGCGGACCTCCAGCGTCTCGACCAGCGCGTCGAGCATCGGGCCGTGCATGCCCTTCGCCGTGCCGTGGCCCATCTCGTCCCAGTAATTGCGGGCGAGTTCGAGCTTAGGGCGCACCGGCAGCTTGATCTGCGTCAGGGCGACGAGATCGTCGAAGCCCGCCTCGCCGGCGGCCTCCTGCTCGAAGAACCAGCGCAACTCGTCGCGGTCCGCCTCGGCCGCGAGCCACGGGAACAGCGGATCGCCCTGGCCCGGGCCGGTCTGCTTCAACTCCTCGAACCAGCCGATGAAGCCTTCGACGTCGGTGGGCGCCTGCGCCGCTTCCTCGCGGACCTCCGCGCGCAACTCCTCCATGAAGCCGCCTTCGAGCCGCTGCATGCGCAGGTCGCGGTCGAGCACGCCCTGCCAATCGTCGTCCGGGAGGCCGGGCGAGAGGCGCTGGCGGTTCCAGTGGGCGAGCCCGCGCTGGAACGCGTCCGTGCGGAACTGCGAGCCCGCGCGCCGGTCGCGCGCGGGTGCTTTGCTGGCCATGACAGTCACTTCTCCTAAAACTTGTGGCAGAAGCGGCCGAGCCGTCCGCTCGTTCCAAGGTTCGCAAGTGTCAACCTCGCGCACGGCCCCGGCGGGCGGGCTTTCGCGGCCGCCTGGAGGGCGTGCGGGCCCGGTGGTGGCGGGCGCTGTGGATCGTGCGGTTGCGGCGGTCCAGGCGGGGCGGGGAGCGGCGCTTGGTGTGGATTTGCGCGGGTGAGGGCGCGAGTTGGGTGCTGGCGGAGAATGGGATGTGCCGTGTCCCCCGGCAGGACGGCACGTGGGGATCGGGCTGCTCGGATGCGTGGGTGGGCGGTGACCGGGACCGCTGGACGCCCCTGGCGCGGCCCGGGCGAGAATGGGCCTGCGGGGCCTTGACGCAAGGCTGGCGGACCCGCAGCCGCTGCGCCTGTGAGGGGGCGCTCGGCGCCGGGCTTGAGGCGGAGGCGAAACCATCCGCCGCCTCGGGCCGTTCCTGTCGCAAAACGGAGACGCTGATGACCGACCACCCGAGCACCATCCAGGGGGAGACCACTTCGCAGGGCATCGACTGGGACGACCATGCCACGATCCACCACAAGGGCGACGGGCAGGGCGTGTTCGATGGCCTGAAGGCGCTGCACCGCGGCACGCTGGCGCAGATGGTGACGATGATCGCCAGCATGGGCGAGAGCGAGCGCGGAGACTACGTGATCCAGAAGGCCGGCGACCACCGGCTCGGCACGGGGGAGATCATGGCGCTGGCGGCGAGGCCCGACTTCCCGCGCTGACCGCCCGACGCCGCGACGGGGCGGCAGGGTGGCGCGGGCCGTTCGGGCTTCGCGACGGCGATAGTTGCGGAACTGCCAGTCGCGGTGCAGCCAGTCCGGCGGTGGCGGCGATCTGCCCACCGGGGCGCGCGCCAAATGCGGCGCTGACCTGCGAGCGGCCGGCGTCTTGCCTCGGCCTTGGGTGGCGAGCGGCGAGGCGGGTGTGAAAAACCGGCGCGCGGTCCTTCCTCAAACGGCCTGCGCGGCCTAGTCTGTTGCCATGCCGCACGCCTCGTTTGTTCCGCTTCGCGTCCTGTCGAGCTATTCCATGCTGGAGGGGGCGATCGACCCCAAGGACATCGCCAAGCTGGCGAAGAAGCGCGGCTTTCCCGCGATCGGCATCTGCGACCGCAACGGGCTCTATGGCAGCGGCGCCTTCGCTGCTGCGTGCAAGGCGGCGGGGGTGCAGCCGATCGTCGGCGCGCTGCTCGGCGTGGCGCGGCCTTCCGGCGAGGCGGGTGCGCTCGCGCAGGCAGGCGGCGAGGCTGGCGCTACCGTGGGCGGCGAGGCGGTCGCGAACGGGGGCGGCGCCGGCTTCAACCCCGGCCAGCCGGTGATCGACCATCTGCCTTTGTTCGTGCAGGACGAGGAGGGGTGGGACAATCTCTGCCATCTCGTCAGCGCGGCGCATCTCGACCGCCCGCTCGAATGCGAGCCGCATGTCTCGCTCGATCAGCTGCAGGGTCGCACCGGCGGGCTGATCGCGCTCACCGGCGCCGGCGAGGGCGCGGTGACGCGGTTGCTGGCGGACGGCAAGGCGGCCCGCGCGGCGGCGCTGCTGGAGCGGCTGTCGGCGCTGTTCCCGGGGCGGCTCTATGTCGAGCTCGCGCGGCGCGGCGATGCGGCGGAGGACGCGGCCGAGGACGCGCTGGTCGATCTCGCTTATGCACGCGACCTGCCGCTGGTGGCGACCAACCCCGCCTGCTTCGCCGAGCCCGCGATGCATGCCGCGCACGATGCCATGTTGTGCATCGCCCATTCGAGCCAGATCGACAGCGCCGACCGGATCCGCTCCGCCCCGGAGGCGCACGTCAAGGATGCCGCGGCGATGGAGGCCTTGTTCGAGGACCTGCCCGAGGCGACCGCGAACACGCTGGTGGTGGCGCAGCGCTGCGCCTTCGCCCCGCCGCGCCGCAAGCCGATCCTGCCGAGCCTCGCCGGCGATGCTGAGGGCGAGGCGCTCATGCTGGCCGAGGATGCGCGCGCCGGCCTCGCCGCGCGGCTGGCCCCCTACTACCCCGGCGTCGCGCAGGCGGCGCTGCTGGAGGCTTTGTCCGCGACCGGCGAGGCGCGGCACGCGGCCTTCGAGCCGCTGCGGGCGGAGGGCGTGGGCGAGGAGTTCCTGGCCTATGCGGACCGGCTCGATTTCGAGGTCGGGATCATCGCGCTGATGGGCTTTCCCGGCTATTTCCTGATCGTCGCCGATTTCATCAAATGGGCCAAGGGGCAGGGCATTCCGGTGGGGCCGGGGCGCGGCTCGGGCGCGGGCTCGCTGGTCGCGTGGGCGCTGACCATCACCGATCTCGACCCGATGCGGCTCGGCCTGCTGTTCGAGCGCTTCCTCAACCCCGAACGCGTCTCGATGCCGGATTTCGACATCGATTTCTGCGAAACGCGGCGGGGCGAGGTGATCCGCTATGTGCAGGCGAAATATGGCGAGGACCACGTCGCGCAGATCATCACCTTCGGCAAGCTGAAGGCGCGCGCGGCCCTGCGCGATTGCGGGCGCATCCTGCAGATGAGCTACGGCCATGTGGACCGTATCTGCAAGATGGTGCCCAACCACCCGACCGACCCGTGGACCATCGAGCGCGCGCTCAACGGTATCGTCGAGTTCCGGCGCGAATACGACAACGACAACGAGGTGCGCCGCCTCGTCGACCTTGCGCGGCAGATCGAGGGCTTCCCGCGCAACGCCAGCACGCACGCGGCGGGCGTGGTGATCGGCGACCGGCCGCTGGCCAAGCTGGTGCCGCTCTATCGCGACCCGCGTTCCGACATGCCGGTGACGCAGTTCGACATGAAGTGGGTCGAGGATACCGGCCTCGTCAAGTTCGACTTCCTCGGCCTGAAGACCCTGTCGGTGCTGCGGCGGGCGGTGGACCTGCTGGCCCGGCGGGGCATCGCGGTCGATCTCGATCGGCTCAGGTGGGACGACGCGCAGGTCTATGAGCTGCTCAAGCGCGGCGACACGGTCGGCGTGTTCCAGCTGGAATCGGAAGGCATGCGACGCACGCTCGCCGCGGTGAAGCCGACGCGGTTCGAGGACATCATCGCGCTCGTCTCGCTCTATCGCCCCGGCCCGATGGACAACATTCCGCTGTTTGGGCGTCGCAAGAACGGCGAGGCGGCGATCGAGTATCCGCACGCGAAGCTGGAGGAGATCCTTTCCGAGACCTACGGCATCTTCGTCTACCAGGAACAGGTGATGCAGGCGGCGCAGATCCTCGCCGGCTACTCGCTGGGGGATGCGGACCTGCTGCGGCGCGCTATGGGCAAGAAGATCCAGAAGGAGATGGACGCCCAGCGTGCCCGCTTCGTGGAAGGCTGCGCCGAGCACAGCGGGATCGAGGCGCGGAAGGCCAACGAGCTGTTCGATTTGATCGACAAGTTCGCAGGCTACGGCTTCAACAAGTCGCACGCTGCCGCCTATGCGCTGCTCAGCTACCAGACGGCGTGGCTGAAGACGCATTACCCGCACGAATTCTACGCCGCGTCGATGTGCTTCGACATGCACCAGTCGGAAAAGCTGGCGGTGTTCGTGGACGATATGCGGCGCGGCGGCTTCGCGCTGCTGGCGCCGGACATCAACGCCTCCGAGGCCGAGTTCAGTGTGGAGCCGACCGACGATGGCTGTGCGGTGCGCTATGCGCTGGCGGGGCTGCGCAATGTGGGCGAGGCGGCGATGGAGCAGATCGTCGCCGAACGCGAGGCGCGCGGGCCGTTCGAGAGCCTGGAGGGCTGTTTCCGCCGCATGCCACCGGGCGCGATGAACCGGCGGCAGCTGGAAGCGTTGGCCGGCGCGGGCGCGTTCGACAGGCTGGAGCCCAATCGCGCCCGCGTGCTCGCCAATGCCGAGATGCTGCTGGCGGTGGCCGACGCCGCTAGCCGCGAGCGCGACAGCGCGCAGGCCGGGCTGTTTGCCCCTGGCAACGGGTTCGAGGACCACGAGGCCCCGGCGCTGCGGCTGGTGGAGGCGAAGCCGTGGACCCGCGCCGAGCAGATGGCGGCCGAGCGCGAGAATTTCGGCTTCTATTTCGCCGCGCACCCGGTGGAGCAATATCGTGCGGTGGCCTCGGCCAATGGCGCGCGGTCCTATGCCTCGCTGATGGACGAGGGCGTTGCGGGAGGGCGCAAGCCGGCAATGATCGCGGCGCTGGTGGAGGGCGTCAACAAGGGTCGCACGCGCAAAGGCGGCGAGTTCGTGCGCGCCGATTTCTCCGATTCCACGGGCCAGTTCACCGCCGCCTGTTTCGAGGAAGGGCTGGTGGAAAGCTTCCAGCGCTGGGCGGCCGACGGCACCTGCGTGCTGCTAAACGTCGAGCTCGACGCGCCGAGCCCGGACGAGCCGCCGCGCGTCACCGTGCGCGGCGCGCGCCCGCTGGCCGAGGTTACGGGCGCCGCGCGCATGCAGCTGAGCCTCGAGGTGACGAGCACCGCCGCGCTGGAGGCGCTGTGCGCTGCGCTCCAGCCGGGCGAGCGCGGCCGGGGCGAGGTGCTCGCGCGCCTGCGCCTGGACGGGGGCGAGGCGCCGCTGGTGCGGCTGGGCCGCGACTTCGCGCTCGATGGCGAGCTGGTGGACCGGCTGGCGGCGGTGCCCGGCCTCGGCGAGATCGTGCTCAGGCCGCAGACCGGGCGTGCCGATCTGCGGCTGGTCGCCTGAGCGGGCGGGCCGGATTCTCGCGCGCGATGTGCGCAGCTTCGCGCAAAATCCTGTTCTGACGCTCTTTTCCTGATTGACACCGGTGGGCCGCGGCTTAGCCTTTCCGGGCTACAGGATCCGGCCCGGCGGGTTTGCCAGGGCACGGACGATCAGGGGAGGAAAGAGCATGTCGCCAGTGCGCACCTTGGCCTGCGTGTTGCCGCTCGCAGCCGTTATCGGCCTTTCGGGATGTTTCGACGGGGAGGAAGCGACCTCGCCCGCCCCGTCGCCGACGCCCAGCCCGACCGCCACCGCCACGCCCAGCGCGATCAGCTCGCTCGGCGCCGACGGATGGGCGGCGACCGGTGCCGGCACCACCGGGGGGGACGGCGCCAGCGCGGCCAAGACCTACACCGTCACCAACCGCAACGAGCTGATCCAGGCCCTCTATGGTGGAACGGCGACGATCGAGGAGGACGGAACGTTCAGCGGCACGCTCGATGAGAGCCCGAAGATCATCTACGTCTCGGGCACGATCAGCCTCAACGTGAACCGCGCGCTCGAGGAGCAGAGTGCCGACGACTACATCCAGGGCTCCTGCGCCAGCGAGACCTACGGCTATGACAGCGAAGGGGCGCTGTGGGAGGATTATTACGCCGCCTTCCGCCCCAGCGTCTGGGGCCTGGACGACGAGGTTTCCGGCACGCCCGAGGATGCGCGCAACTGCGCCGCCGGGCAGCAGGGGCGGGTCGTGCGCCTGATCGTGCCCTCCAACACGTCGCTCCTGGGCATGGGCGAGGATGCGAGGATCGTCCATGGCGGCCTCAGGATCGGCAACAATCAAAGCGACCGGTCGGAAAACATCGTCATCCGCAACATCGGCTTCGAGGATGCGTTCGACTTCTTCCCGCAATGGGACCCGACCGATTCGACCGGCCGCTGGAACTCGAACTACGACCTGATCTGGATCGAATATGCGGACAATGTCTGGATCGATCACAGCAGCTTCACCGACGGCGACCGGACCGACAACGAGTTCCCCTCGGTGTGGGACGAGACGGTCGACGGCGTCGACTATAGCGGCAGCGCCTTCAAGGTGCAGCACCATGACGGGCTGGTCGACATCACCCGCAGCGGCAACCTGGTGACCGTCTCGTACAACCTGTTCGCCGAGCACGACAAGACGACGCTGATCGGCGGCACCGACACGCCCAATGTCGAGCGCGAGAACCCGCGCGCGTTGAAGGTGACGTTCCACCACAATGTCTATCGCAACGTCACGCAGCGGATGCCGCGGGTGCGCTTTGGCATGGTGCACATCTACAACAACTTCTACTTCGGCAGCCGGCAGGTCTCGGCCTATCCGTTCTCGCAGGCCTGGTTCGCGGGGCAGAGCAGCAAGATCTACGCCGAGAACAACGTTTTCCTGATCGGCGGCGGGAGCGTGGAGAACGTCGCCAGCGGCTCGGTCAGCAGCACGCAGACGGGCCGCTGCCTGGCGCTGAACTACTCGGCGGAAGAGTGCGCCACGACCTTCTACGACGCGGGCACGATCCTCAACGACCAGCCGGTGGACGCCTCGGCCTATGTCTTCACCCGCTCCGACGCGATCGGCGAGACGACCTGGCAGCCCTCCACCTTCTACCAGTACGACCTCGACTCGACCGAGGGGCTGATCGCGCAACTGGTCGGGGAAGCGGGACCGGGCAAGCTGTAGGCGCCGCATCGGGCGGCAGGGCGAGAGCGCTTCGCCGGCCGCCCCCCTCGCCGGAGCAGCGCGGGCGGGTCACGAAAAAGGGGCCGGAGGAGCGATCCTCCGGCCCCTTTTTCTTGCCCGTGACGGCGTGGCCTACATGCCCGAACCCGGGCCGTAGGTGATTTCGACCCGGCGGTTCTGCAATTCGCGCACCCCGTCGGCGGTGGGCACGCGCGGGTTCGCCTCGCCGAACGCCTCGCTGGTGATGCGCGCGGCGGGGATGCCGCGGCTGGTGAGGTACTGGCGCACGCTTTCGTTGCGGCGCGCGGCGAGGCCCTGATTGTACTGCGCGGTGCCGGAGCTGTCGGTGTAGCCCGCCAGCATGATCGGCACGCTGCCGCAGCTCTCGTAGGCGGTCATCGCGCTGTCGAGGATCGTCCCCGCCTCGGGCGTGACCTGCGCCTCGTCCCACTCGAAGAAGACGATATACGGCCCCTGGGTGCAGCGCACCGGCGTAGCCGGCGGCGGCGGGGGAGCCGGCGGCGGGGGCGTCGTCGGAGCGGGGGCGGGTGCCGGAGCCGGCGGCGGCGGCGCAGGCTGCGCCATCGGCTCGGGCGCCCCGCCGAGATTGAAGACCAGCGAAGCGAGCACGGAATGCGTGTCGAGCTTGGTCGAGAGATTGCGCGCGCCGGCATCCGAGAAGCGCAGTTCGCGCAGCTCGCCGACGTTGAAGTAGCGGTACTTGAGCCCGAGATCGACCCGCCGGCTGACCGGCACGCGCAGCCCGGCAAGCCCCTGGAAGGCGAGCCCGGCATCGCGATCGTCGATGTAGCGCGCCGCCGAGGCGCCCGCCGCGACTTCCGCATCGACCCGCGCCACACCCAGGCCGCCGCCGAAATAGGCGCCGATCCCGGTCTCGCCGCCGAGATCGACCAGCCCGTTGAGCATCGCGCTCAGGATCGTCATGCGCCCATCGGCCGGGGAATAGGTGCGGTATCCCATGTCCGTCCCCGCGTCGGGCAGCAGCTCCACGGGGGCGACCAGCCCCTCGACGCCGTAGGTCTTGTAGCCGCCCTCGACCTCCACCCGGGCGAGGCCGAAATCGTAGCCGTACAGGGCCGCGCCCTCCCAGCCATTGTCGCCCTCGACGAAGATCTCGCGCGTGTCGTCGGCCGCGCCGTCCTGTTCGAATTCCCAACCCATCGGGAACACGGCGCCGCCGTCGATGCCGATATAGGCCTGCCCGTCGCGCGCGAGCGCCGGGCTTGTCAGGGCCGTGCAAGCGGCCGCGGCCCCCAAGATCATCCTGTGCATTGCTGAAATGTCCCCTTGTGCCGCGGCGGTCCGTGGCGGTGCCGCGCCTTGCCCCTGCCCCGAAGCCTCCCGCGCCTCAAGCTTGAGACATGCGGCGAGCCCGAGGCCGATAGCGGCTGCACGCACTTTGTTGCGGCGATATTGCAGCCATTACAGCAGCCGCAGTTGGCCCCCGCTTTCCGGCGGGCGGAAGGCGCTGCTGTCGAGCTCGAAATGCGTCTTGCCCACCCCCGCGCGCCCGCAGGCGAGGCGGAAGCGCGCGCGCAGGAGGTCGGCCCACACGCCGCTCGGCTGCATGCGGGTGAAGAAATCGGGGTCGTTGTCGCGCCCGCCGCGGATCGAGCGCACGATGCTCATCACCTTGTCGGCCCGTTCGGGAAAGTGAACCGCCAGCCATTCGCGGAACAAAGGTGCCACTTCATGCGGCAGGCGCAGCGGGATCCACCCGACCGATGGCACGCCGAGCGCGCCGGCACGGGCGACGATCTCCTCCATGAACGCGTCGGTGATCGCCGGGATCACCGGCGCCACCGAGCAATGGACCGGCACCCCCGCCTTCACCAGCGTGCCCAGAGCGGCCAGCCGCTTGTCCGGGGCGGCGGCGCGCGGCTCCAGCAGGCGCGACAGCTTCGGGTCGAGCGAGGTGACCGACAAGGCCACCGCCACCAGGTGCTGCCGCGCCATCTCCGCCAGCAGGTTGAGATCGCGCAGCACCCGGTCGGACTTGGTGGTGATCGTCACCGGATGGCGCACCTCCCAGCACAGTTCCAGCAGCTGGCGGGTGATCCGGTATCGCCCCTCGATCGGCTGATAGGGATCGGTGTTGGTGCCCATGGCGATGGGCCTCGGCCTGTAGTTCGGCCGGGCGAGGGTGGCGCGCAGCAGCTCGGCGGCATTGGGCTTGGCGAACAGCTTGGTCTCGAAATCGAGCCCCGGCGACAGGTCGTGATAGGCATGGGTCGGCCGGGCGAAGCAGTAAATGCAGCCGTGCTCGCACCCGCGATAGGCGTTGACCGAGCGGTCGAAGAACACGTCCGGCGATCTGTTGAAGGTGAGGATCGATCTGGGCCGCTCCTCGGTGACGGTTGTGCGCAGCTTTACCGGCGGGCCGCCCTCGATTCTGGCCAGCGCCTCCATGTGATCGCGCCAGTCGCCATCCACCTCGCGCGCGGGCAGGGCAAAGCGCGTGGAGGCCGCGCCCGATTGCGCACCACGGCCCCTCACCTTGTCGTGCCGACTCGTGTTCATCGCCGGAACATACGAGGAACAATGCCTCTACGAAAGGGCGCTGGCACAGGCACGAAGGTCGGCTATGGTTGCCAACATGGATGCGCCCGGCCTCGACCCGCAAGATCTCGAACAATATTGCGAGCGGGTCGGCCTGAGCCAGCGGCCGGACGCCGACCTGGCGGGGCTTTCCGCCGTGCAGGCCGCGCACCAGCAGGGCATCGGCTTCGAGAATCTCGACATCCGCCTCGGCCGGGCCATCGCCATCGAGGGCGATGCGGTGTTCGACAAGCTCGTTCGGCGCGGGCGCGGCGGCTATTGTTTCGAGAAGAACCGCCTGCTGGGCGATGTGCTGACGGCGCTCGGCATTCCCAACCGCCCGCTGCTCGCGCGGCCCTTGCTGAGGCAGGTGTCGCCCGACGGGCCGCTGCCGGCGCGCACCCATCAATGCCTGCTCGCGCGGATCGAGGGGCGCGATGTCGTCGCCGATGCGGGCTTTGGCGGCAGCATCATGCCGCCCATGCTGCTGGAGGACGGCTACGAGGCGCGCGCGGGCGATGGCGCCCTTTATCGCCTGCGCCGCATCGGGGAGGGCGCATCGTCCCCCGGCGAATACCTGCTGGAACGGCAGGGCGCCGGGCCGGAGAGCGAATGGCAGCGGCAATACGCCTTGGATCTCCAGCCCGTCGCGCCCGCGGACCTGGCTATGGCGAACCACTGGACGGCGACGCGGCCGGGAGTTCGCTTCACCTCGCTCCATATCGTCAGCATCGGCTTGCCCGATGGCCATGCCGCGCTGACCGACCGGGAGCTTTCCATCACCCGCAGCGCCGCAACCGAGCGCCGCCTGATCGACGAGCCCGAAGATTACGCCCGCACGGTGCGCGAGCTGTTCCGCATCGCCCTGACGGACGCGGAGGCCGCCGCGCTGCCCCTGTTCGCCCGCACGCCGGTCACCGCTCCCTGAGGCGCGGCATCAGTTCCACGAAGTTGCACGGCCGGTTGCGGCTGTCGAGCTGCTCGGCGAGGATGCCGTCCCACCCGTCCTTCACCGCGCCGTTCGATCCGGGCAGAGCGAAGATGTAGGTGCCGCGCGCCACCACCGCGCAGGCTCGCGATTGCACGGTGCTGGTGCCGATCGTGCGATAGCTGATCCAGCGGAACAGCTCGCCGAAGCCGGGAATGTCCCGCGCGCCGGCGCTCTCTTTCAGGCGGTCCAGCGCCTCGGGGGTTACGTCGCGGCCGGTCAGCCCGGTGCCGCCGGTGGAGACCACCGCATCCACCGCCGCATCGTCGATCCACTGTTCCAGCCGCCCGACGATCGCCGCCACGTCGTCGCGCTCGATGGCACGATCCGCGAGCCGGTGCCCGGCGCCCTTGATCCGCCCGGCGAGAATGTCGCCCGACGTATCCTCATCCGGCCCGCGCGTGTCGGACACGGTGAGGAGGGCGATGGCGATGGGCTTGAACGTGCGGCTCTCGTCAACGCTCATTGTCTGGGCTCATTTTCGGGGCTCATCGTGTGGCGCTATTCCTGGCCGCCGGAAAGGTACACGCGCCCGCTGCCCGCCGCCGCCTGCGGGAAGGCGGGCCATTCGTTCTGCGCCAGCGCCACCCGGCTTTGCGAGCCGGCATGGGCCTGCCGCTCGTACATCCAGTAATTGCGCGTGACGACGGCGACATAGCCGCGCGTTTCCCAATAGGGGATCGATTCCATGTAGAGCAGCGGATCGCCCTGGTCGCGGACCTCGTAGTTCCAGCGCGTGACCGGGGTCAGGCCGGCATTGTAGGCGGCCATGATCTTGGGCAGCCTGCCCTCGGTCGCCGGATCGTCGCGCAGCATCTCCAGATTGCGCTGGCCGAAGGCGAGGTTGGTGCCGGGGTCGAAGATGTCGACCTGGCTCGCGCTCAGCCCCAGGCGCGGGGCATGCTGGCGCACGGTGATCGGCGTGATCTGCATCAGCCCCTGCGCCTCGGCCGGGCTGACCGCATTGGCGCGGAAGTTCGATTCCTGCAGCGTGTGGGCATAGGCCAGCGCCGGGTCGACCTTCCACCCGGTGGTTGGCACCCATTTGGGCGCGGGATAGTGGCCGGCCGGGTCGCTGCGCCCGCCCGCCGGCCCGTTATAGGCCATGTAGAGCTGCGTCTGCGGCATGCCGAGATCGCGCGCCAGCCGTGAAAGGGCGCCATAATGACCGGGCTCGCCGATCCGCGCCTCGTGCAGCAGCACCTCGGATGCGAGCCCGTCGCGCCCGATCTCCATCAGCGCCACGGCCACCTGCACGTTGGAGATGCCGCCGATCTGGCGCCAGTCGTCGGGCGTGAAGGTGGCGCCCGCCACGCGGTCGGGCAGGGCGATACCCAGCTGTTCCGCGGCGAGCATGCCGTAGAGCGTCTGGTCCGCCTGCGCCGCGCTCTGGAGCAGGGGCGCGCTGCGCTCCGGCTGGCGGCAGCGCACCGCCGCGCGCGCGGCCCAGTACAAAGCCGCGCTGCGCAGTTCGGGGTTGATCGCGTTATAGGCCGCGCGCTCGAACGAGGGCCCCGCCTCCTCGCAATCGCCGAGCCGCCACGCGGCGAGCCCGGCCACCCATTCGCCTTCCGCCACCCACGGCCCGCTGCCCGCGCCCACCGTGCGCGCCAGCGCCAGCGCGGCGCCGTCCATGTTCTCGATGTAATAGCTCCAGGCGACCCGCTGGCGCCACTCGGCCCGCGCGTCGGGGCTCAGCGAGGCGTCGATCCCGTCGAGCAGCGCGCGCGCGCCGTCCGGGTCGTCGTTGACGATGCGCTCAAGGATCGCCTCGCGGATCTCGGGCGCCATGGTGCCGTCCTCGATGGGGGAGGGCAGGATGCGCTTGGGAATGCCGCCGCTGGGGCGGAACGGCTGCTCGCGCGGCAGATCGGCGAGGGCCGGCGCGCCGCGCGTCACCGCCAGCCGCGCCAGCTGCGGCGCCTGGGGCAGGGTGCGCCCGCGCGGCAGCCAGGCCTCGATCTGGTGCAGTTCCACCCGCGGCGAATTGGCGGCGGTGTACAGCTCGGCCAGCGCCACCGGGTGCAGCAGGCCGTCGCTCCGCTGGGCAAGCAGCGCCTGCGCCCCGGCCCAGTCCTCGCGCTCGATCGCCGCGAACAGGGCGTCGTAATAGCCGCGCTCCTGCTCGTTCAGCTGGCGCGGCGCCGCCCTCGTCGCGGCGAGGCTGGTGAAATAATCGTAGGTCGTCTGCGCCAGCGCCGGGGCCGGGGCGAGCACGGCGGCACAAGCTGCCAGCGCGCGAAACCACATCGTCATCGTTCCTCGTCCGTCCAATCGAGCCATTGCCGCCACAACCGCGCCCGCAACCTCGCATGGCCGATGAGGTGCGCGGGCGCGAAACTCGCCAGCATCGGCACCTGCCGCTCTTCAACCGCGATTTGCGCAGCGCCGGGAGAGGCCTGCGCCGGATCGTGGCCCAGCAGCGGCAGAATGTCGGTCCCCAGCACCAGCACCCGCTCCGGCATGGCCAGCGCCAGATGGTGGCGCAGCACCGCCCCGAGCCCGTCACGCGCCAGCGCGTCCCAGTCCGGCAGCGGCAGGTGCCGCGGCAGCGCGCTGGCCAGATACAGGCGCTCCTCGGGCAGCGCCATGGCCCGCGCCATCCCGGCGATCAGCCCGCCCGCCGGGCCGGAGAGCAGCGCCGCGCCATCCTCTGCATCCGGCATCGCCACCAGCACCAGCAGCGCGGCGCCCGCCTCTCCCCGGGGCGGCACCCGCACCGCGCCCGCCGGGGCGAGGCCCGGCTCCTCGCACCACCAGCGGCGGAAGGCGGCGAGATCGCGCGGCCACGCACCCGGCTCGCCGCCGATGCGCGGGCGCTCGGGCACCGTCGGCGCCGGAGCTTTCGGAGGCGCCAGGGCCGCGCGTGCAGGAGCGCCGGGCACCACGCCGGGCGCCGCCAGCCAGCGCTGCGGCGCATCGGTGAAGGCGCAATCCACCCCCGCCTCGCGCCACCAGTCGAGCGTCGCGGCAATGCTGTCCGCCAGAGAAGGCGCCGGCGAAGGCGTCGACGCGAGCGGAGGCGCGGTCAGGGGCGCGGGGGGCGGCGTCGTCTGGGGCGCGCCCGGCCGGTCTGTTGCGCGGTCCATCGCCGCCTCTCTTGACCTCCAAGCCGCCGGCGATCAAGCCGCCCCTTCATGCAAGTCCACACCCCTCGTCGCAGGCCCGGGGCCGCCGCGCCCCACGCCGCGCCCCACGCCGCGCCATGCGCCGCCCTGCGCGTCGCTTGCCTCGGCACTGCCCGCCCGCGCGCCGCCGCCGCCGCCCGAGCCGCCCCCCGCGCCGCCCCACACCCACTCACCGCCCCGCGCGGGGCCTGACCGTGCCGCTCGCCGAGACCGCCTTCGCCAAGATCAACCTCGCGCTCCATGTCCGCCGCCGGCGCGAGGATGGCTATCACGAGATCGAAACCCTGTTCGCCTTTGTCGATGCGGGCGACCGGCTCATCGCGCGCCCGGCGCCGCAGGATCAGCTCGCCATCACGGGCGAGTTCGCCGGAGAACTCACCGATCCCTTCGGCAATATCGTGGCGAAGGCGCTCTCGGCGCTGCCCCGGGCCGATGGCCTCGCCATCACGCTCGAGAAGAAGCTGCCGGTCGCCGCAGGGCTCGGCGGAGGCTCGGCCGATGCAGGGGCATTGTTCCGCATGGTGCGCGACACCTACGCGCTGCCGCCGGACTGGCAGGCCCGCGCCGCCCGCCTCGGTGCCGACGTGCCGGCCTGCGTCGAGAGCCGCACCGCCCTTGGCCGCGGCACCGGCACCGAGTTGCACCCGGTGGAGGACGATCTCGCCGGCACGCCCGTCCTGCTGGTCAATCCGCGCGTGCCGCTGCCCACCGGCCCGGTCTTCGCCGCGTGGGACGGTTTGGACCGTGGCCCGCTGCCCACCGGCCCCGCCTCCGCCATCGCGCGCGAGGGCCGTAACGACCTCGAAGGCTCCGCCATCGCGCTGTGCCCGGTCATCGCCAGCGTGCTCGCGTGCCTGCGCGACACCAACGCCTGGGCGGTGCGCATGAGCGGATCGGGCGCGACCTGCTTCGCCCTGTTCGCCGAGGAGGCGCAGCGCGAGACCGCCGCCGCCTCCATCGCCTTTGCCGAGCCCAACTGGTGGCAGATGCAGGGCCGCCTGCGATGAGCGGCCTCTTCCGCCAGATCGGCACACCGCGCCCGGGCGGCATCGTCGCCGTCTGCGACCACGCCTCCAACCACGTGCCGCCCGGCATCGACCTCGGCATCGCGCCCGAACTGATGCGGGAGCACATCGCGTGGGACATCGGCACGGCGGGCATCTGCGAGCGCCTCGCCGCCGACCACGCGATCCCCGCGCACCTCGCCGGGATCAGCCGCCTCGTCATCGACCTGCACCGCGACGAGGACTCGCCCGGCCTGATCCCGACGCACAGCGATGGCCACGCGATCCCCGGCAATGAGGGCGTGGACCGCGAGGCCCGCCTCGCCGCCTTCCACCGCCCCTACCATGACGCTCTGGCCGAATGGCTCGACGCCGCGCAGCCGGCGCTGATCCTCGCCGTCCACAGCTTCACGCCGGCCTTGCGCAGCCGCGCCGAGAAGCGCCCGTGGCATGTCGGCCTGCTCTACAACCAGGACGATCGCGCCGCCCGCCACGCCATCCGCCTGTTCGAGGCGCAGGGCCTCGTCGTGGGCGACAACCAGCCCTATTCGGGCCGCCAGCTGAATGCCACGATGAACCGCCATGCGGAGGCGCACGGGCGCCCCTATTGCACGATCGAGATCCGCCAGGACCTGATCGCGGACCAGGCCGGGCAGGCGCGCTGGGCCGCGCTCCTCGCCGAAATCGCCAACGGGGTTGCGCAAAGCCTGCGCTAGGGGCAGGGCGCGGCACGTTTGTTGCTTTGTTGCACGAGAGCCAGCCATGACCGACCGTTTCGACAAGTCCCGCCTGCCGAGCCGCCACGTCTCCGTCGGCCCGGAGCGCGCGCCGCACCGCTCCTACTATTATGCGATGGGCATGACGGAGGAGCAGATCGCGCGGCCGTTCGTGGCCATCGCCTCGGCCGGCAATGACAGCGCGCCGTGCAACACCGCGCTCGACCCGCAGGCCGACATCTGCCGCCGCGGCGTGGAGGAGGGCGGCGGCACGCCCCGCCGCTTCAACACGATCACCGTCACCGACGGCATCGCAATGGGCCATCAGGGCATGCATGCCTCGCTCGCGAGCCGTGAAGTGATCGCGGACTCGATCGAACTGTCGGTCCGCGGCCATTGCTACGACGCGCTGGTCGGCTTCGCCGGCTGCGACAAGAGCCTGCCGGGCATGATGATGGCCATGCTGCGCCTCAACGTGCCCTCGATCTTCGTCTATGGCGGCTCGATCCTGCCCGGCGTCTTCGAGGGGCGCGAGGTCAATGTGAAGGACATGTTCGAGGCGGTCGGCCGCTACGCCGCCGGCAATTGCCCGCTGCACGAGCTGATCGCGCTCGAAAAGGTCGCCTGCCCCGGCCACGGCGCGTGCGGCGGCCAGTACACCGCCAACACCATGGCCTGCGTGGGCGAGGCGATCGGATTGTCCTTGCCCAACAGCAACATGGTGCCCGCTCCTTACAGGAGCCGCGAGGAGATCGCGCTCGCCGCCGGCCGTCAGGTCATGACCCTCTTGGAGCGCAACCTCCGCCCCCGCGACATCTGCAGCCGCGCCGCCTTCGAGAACGCCGCGCGCGTGGTCGCCGCGACCGGAGGCAGCACCAACGCCGCGCTTCACCTGCCGGCCATGGCCCATGAATGCGGCATCGAGTTCGACCTGTTCGACGTCGCCGAAGTGTTCAAGTCCACCCCCTATATCGCCGACCTCCAGCCCGGCGGCCGCTACGTGGCCCGCGACATGCACGAGGCGGGCGGGGTCTACATGGTGATGAAGACCCTGCTCGACGGCGGCTTCCTCGACCCCGAGCCGATCACCGTCACCGGCAAGACTCTGGGCGAGAACATCGAGGAGATCACCTGGAACCCGGACCAGAAGGTGATCTACCCGGTCTCCAACCCGCTCAGCCCGACCGGCGGCGTGGTCGGCCTGCGCGGCTCTCTGGCGCCCGAGGGAGCCATCGTGAAGGTCGCCGGCATGCACCGCCTGCAATTCACCGGGCCGGCGCGCGTGTTCGACCGCGAGGAGGAAGCCTTCGCCGCGGTCGAGAACCGCGACATCGCGGAAGGCAGCGTCATCGTCATCCGCTATGAAGGGCCCAAGGGCGGGCCGGGCATGCGCGAGATGCTTGCCACTACCGCCGCGCTCTACGGGCAGGGCATGGGCGAGAAGGTCGCACTGATCACCGACGGCCGCTTTTCGGGCGCCACGCGAGGCTTTTGCATCGGCCATGTGGGGCCGGAGGCAGCCGAATGCGGCCCCATTGCACTGGTCGAGAACGGCGATGCCATCGCCATCGACGCGGAGGCCGGCACGATCGACCTGTTGGTCGACGCAGCGGTGCTGGACGAGCGCCGCGCAAAATGGCAGCCGCGCAGCAACGACTATCAGGCCGGGGCGCTGTGGCGCTACGCGCACAATGTCGGCCGGGCGGTGAAGGGCGCCGTGACCCACCCGGGGGCCGCGGCGGAAACTCACGTCTATGCGGATATCTAGCGGCTTGGCGACTGAAGTTCATATCTGGTCTCAAGTAAACCCCACCGTAGCGACGGGGCATGCCGGGTGGCGCGCGGACCCGATCGCCTCCACCGCCCAAAATCGGATCCCCGCGCGCATGGCGCCTCATGGCCGCCGGTGAGCCGGTTCTCTCCGTCGCGCAGATGCGCGCCGCCGAGCAGGCGCTGATCGACGGGGGCGAGAGCGTCGCCAGCCTGATGGAGCGCGCCGGGGCGGGCGCAGCGCAATGGGTCTGGCGGCTCGCCGATGGGCGACCGGTGACGGTGCTCTGTGGGCCTGGCAACAATGGCGGCGATGGCTTTGTTATCGCGCGCGAATTGCAGGCGCGCGGCGCCGAGGTGCGGGTGATCGCGCCTTTGGAGCCGCGCACCGAAGCCGCCGCAGCAGCGCGCCATTCGTGGGGCGGGGCGCTTGTCGAGGACGCGGCGGGCGAAGTGCTGGTCGATTGCCTGTTCGGCAGCGGCCTGACCCGCCCTCTGGCATCGGAGCACGCGGCCCTGCTCGCCCGGCTGGCCGCCGCTCACGCCGCCGCCATCGCGGTGGACCTGCCGAGCGGCGTGGATGCCGACAGCGGAGCGGCGCTGAACCCGGGCCTGCCCGAATACCGGCTCACCCTCGCGCTTGGCGCGTGGAAGCGGGCGCACTGGCTGGTGCCGGGTGATGCGCCGACCGGGGCACGGATGGGCGAGCGGCGGCTGGTCGATCTCGGCATCGCGCCGCCGGCCGGGGCCGCGCGGTTGATCGCGCGACCGCACCTCGCACCCCCCGCCTTCGATGCGCACAAATATACACGCGGCCTGCTGGCGGTGGTCGGCGGAGCGATGCCGGGCGCCGGGGTGCTGGCGGCGCGCGCGGCGATGCATGGCGGCGCCGGCTATGTGAAGCTGTTCGCCCCGCACAAATCCCCCGCCACTCCGGACGAGCTGGTGGTCGACAATGCTCCGCTCGCCGAGGTTACGGGTGAGGGGGCGCTCGCCGACGAGCGGATCGACGCATTGCTGGTCGGGCCCGGGCTCGGCCGCGACGAGGCGGCAGCGAAGCGGCTGCGCGCGGTGCTGGCGCGCGACCGGCCGTGCGTGCTCGACGCCGATGCGCTGGTGCTGCTGGCACCGGCCATGCTGGCGGGGCGAACGGCGCCGCTGTTGCTGACCCCCCATGCGGGCGAGCTTGCCCAGCTTTGCCGCGCCTTCGAGGTCGAGGGCGAGGAGCGGATCGACCGTGTGCTGGCGCTCGCCCGAGCGACCGGCGCGGTGGTCGTCGCCAAGGGGCCAGACACGCTGGTGGCGGCGCCCGATGGCGCGCTTCGTTTCGCGCCGCCCGCGCCGAGCTGGCTCTCCACCGCCGGCACCGGCGACGTGCTCGCCGGAATGGTCGCGAGCCGCCTCGCCAGCGGCAGCGATGCGCTTGGCGCGGCCGAGGAAGGATTGTGGCTCCACGGCGAGGCAGCGCGCCGCGCCGGAGTCGCCTTCACCGCCGCCGACCTCATCTGCGCGCTGCCCGCCGCCTACGCCGCCTGCCTGTGAGCGAGCCCCTCCCCACCGGCGCCGAGCCCATCCTGCGCGTCGCCGCGAAGGGCGACGGGGTGACGGCGAGCGGCCGCCATGTCCCGCTCGCCGCGCCCGAGGACCTGCTGCTGGCCGATGGCACGCTGGTGCCGGGGCCGCACCGCGCCGAGCCGCCCTGCCGCCATTTCGGCCGCTGCGGCGGGTGCCAGCTGCAACATCTGGACGAGCAGGCGCTGGCCGATTTCGTACGCGACCGGGTGGTGCTGGCGGCCGAGGGGCAGGGCCTCGCTCCCGGGCTTGTGGCGCCGGTCCACCTCTCGCCGCCGCGCACGCGACGCCGCGCCATCCTGCACGCGGCGAATGGCGGCGGGCGCGCGATGATCGGCTTTCGTGAGGGCGGCTCGCACCGGATCGTCGACATGCGCGAATGCCACGTCCTTGCGCCCAACCTGTTCGCGCTGGTCGAGCCGTTGCGCCGCCTGCTCTCGGCGCGGCGCGGGCGCTGGGCGGCGGATATCACGCTGGCGCTGAGCGAGCAGGGCGTCGATTGCGCCATCAAGGGCCTGACAGTGGAGGGGCTGGAGCAGACCGAGGCGCTGCTCGATTTCTGCCGCGACCAGCGCCTCGCCCGCCTGACCTTGGACCAGGGCTACGGCCCCGAAACCTTGTGGGAGCCTGAGCCGGTCAGTGTCGCGCTGTCGGGTGTGGCGGTCGATCTGCCGCCGGGCGCGTTCCTGCAAGCCACGGCCGATGGCGAGGCGGCGCTGGCGGCGGCGGTGCGCGATTGGCGGGGCGATGGCGGCGCGGTGGCGGACCTGTTCGCGGGGCTCGGCACTTTCGCCTTCGCGCTTGCCGGCGGTCAGGGCATGGGGGCGGCCGCGGGGCCGCGCGTGCTGGCGGCGGAGGCGGCGCGCGATACGCACCTTGCCTGCCGCGCTGCCGCCCGTCGCGCAGGGTTGCCGCTGGAGGCCGTGCACCGCGACTTGTTCCGCAACCCTCTGCGCGCGGAGGAATTGCGCGGTTTCGACTTCGTGGTGCTGGATCCTCCCCGGGCCGGCGCGCGCGAGCAGGTGGAGCAACTGGCCCAGAGCGGCGTGCCGCGCATCGCCTATATCAGCTGCAACCCGTCGAGCTGGGCCCGTGACGGGCGCGTGCTGGCCGATGCCGGCTACGAACTGGCGGAGCTCCGCCCGGTCGGCCAGTTCCGCTGGTCGACCCATGTGGAGCTGGCGAGCCTGTTCGTGCGCTGAGCCGGCCGTCCGGAATCAGCTGCCGGATGTCGCGGCGCGCTTGGCCCCCACGAAGGCGAGCAGCGCGCCATAGGTTTCCAGCATGTCGCCATCGACCTCGTCATCCTCGATCGTGATGTCGAGCTGGTCCTCGATCTCGGTCAGCAGGCCGGCGACGGCCATCGAATCGAGCTCCGGCAGATGGCCGAACAGCCCGGTGTCGAGATCGAATCCGTCGACCCGCTCGGGCGCGAGGCCAAGCACCTCGGCCAGCACCTGGCGCAAGGTGCGGTCGATCTCGGCGATGGCGGTGTCCTCGTTCGGCGAGGAGGGGGTGGCGCTCATGGGCGGCCGCCCTAGCCAGCCGCGCGCGCGGAGACAAGCGGCACCCTTGCGCCCGCGCATCGCCGTGCCGATAGGACACACATGATCCGCCCCCGCCCGGACCAGCCCGACCCCGTGCCGCGCCCGCTCGACCATCTGGTAGAGGGCGGCGCCGATAACGCACCCGCGCTGGTGCTGCGTAGCGGCACGCTCACCCGCGCACAGGTGCGGCGGCGCGTAGCGCTGCTCGCCGGCTGGCTGCGGAGCCTGGACCTCGGCGATGGCGCGCGCGTGGCGAGCTGGGCGGCGAAGGGCGAGCTGACCTGCCTCCTGCCGCTCGCCGCGCCGCGGGCGGGGCTGGTGCACGTGCCGATCAACCCGCTGCTCAAGCGCGGGCAGGCGGCGCATATCCTTGCCGATAGCGGGGCGGCGCTGCTGGTGGGCACGCGAGCGCGGCTCGACAGCCTTGAGGTGGGCGCTGTGCCGGAAGCGTGCCGGCTTGTCGAGGAAGAACAGGCGTTTGGGCTGGCCACCTTCCTCGGCGTCGAGCTTGCGCCGTCGCGGGCGGAGCCGGACGCGCTTGCCGCTTTGCTCTATACCAGCGGATCGACCGGGCGGCCCAAGGGGGTGATGCTCAGCCATGCCAATCTGTGGCTGGGGGCGGTCAGCGTGGCGCATTATCTGGCGCTGGAACCGGCCGATGTGGTGCTCGCGGTGCTGCCGCTGGCCTTCGACTACGGGCAGAACCAGCTGCTCGCCGCCTGGGCCGCGGGGGCGAGCGCGGTGCCGCTCGACTATCTGACGCCGCGCGACGTGGTGAAGGCCTGCGCCCGCCATCGGGTCACCACGCTAGCGGCGGTGCCGCCGCTATGGCTGCAGCTGGTGGAGCAGGACTGGCCGGAAGACGCCGTTGCACCGCTACTGCGCCTGACCAACAGCGGCGGCGCATTGGGGGAGCATTTGGTCCGCACCCTGCGCGCAAGTTTCCCGCAAGCGGCGCTCTTTGCGATGTACGGGCTGACCGAGGCGTTCCGCTCGACCTTCCTCGACCCCGCGCTGGTCGATGCGCACCCGACCTCCATCGGCCGCGCCATTCCCTTCGCCGAGGTGCTGGTGATGCGCGATGCCGAGAGGCTCGCCGGGCCGGGCGAGGAGGGCGAGCTGGTCCATTGCGGGCCGCTGGTGGCGCAAGGCTATTGGCGCGATCCGCAGCGCACCGCCGAGCGGTTCCGGCCCGCGCCGCCGCCATCCCGCCATGGCGGCATGGCCGTCTGGTCGGGGGACCGGGTGGTGCGCGATGAAGAGGGCCTGCTGCATTTCGTCGGACGAAGCGATGCGATGATCAAGAGTTCCGGCAACCGCATCAGCCCGCAGGAGATCGAGGAGGCCGCGCTGGCCACGGGCCTCGTGCGCGAGGCGGTGGCGCTGGGCGCGCCCGACGAGCGCCTCGGGCAGACGGTGGTGCTGGTGGCGCGCGGATCGGCGGCGAACGAGGAGGCGCTGCGGGTGGCGCTCAAGCGGGACTTGCCGGGCTTCATGCAACCGCGTGCGATCCGCTGGGTGGAGGCGATGCCTCTGGGGCCGAACGGGAAGGTGGACCGGGCGGCGCTTCTGCGCATGGCGGCGGACCAGCTGGCGTGATGGCGATATATGGCATCGCTCGCCGCTTCGCATGGCCGGGCGCGGCCCCGGCGTTCGACCTCGGGCGAGGCCGTGGCGTGACAGCGGGCCCGCCGGAAAGGGATGAACGATGAAGCCGCTCGGGCCGGTTCCGCCGGGCTTTTCCGCCGAGAACGGCGAGCTTGTCATCGGCGGCAGGACGGCGAGCGCGCTGGTGGCGGAGGCGGGCGGGACGCCGCTGTTCGTCTATTCGGCGCAGCTGATCCGCGCGCGCGTGGCGCATCTGCGGGCCTGCCTGCCAGAGCGCGTGCGGCTGCACTATGCGGTGAAGGCCAATCCGTTTGCGCCGCTGCTGGTGCTGATGCGGGGGCTCGTGGACGGATTCGACATTGCCTCTGGCGGAGAGCTGGAGGCGGCGCTGGCGGCCGGGCAGGCGCCCGGGTGCATGAGCTTCGCCGGCCCGGGCAAGCGCGACGCGGAGCTGGAGGCGGCGATCCGGCACGGCGTCACGCTCAACCTTGAGTCCGCCGGGGAGGGGCGGCGGGCGCTCGCCATCGCGGAGCGGATCGGAGTGCGGTCGAAGCTGGCGATCCGGGTCAACCCCAGTTTCGAGCTGCGCGGCTCGGGCATGAAGATGGGCGGCGGGGCCAAACCCTTCGGCGTGGACGAGGCGCTGGTGCCCGCCCTCGCGCGCGAACTGATCGCCGCGGGGGCCGAGTGGCGCGGCCTCCACGTCTTCTCCGGCAGCCAGGCGCTCGATGCCGGGGCCGTGGCCGAGATGCAGGGGCGGGTGCTCGACCTCGCCGCGCGCCTCGCGGGGGAGATCGGGCACACCCTGCCGCACCTCAACATGGGCGGCGGGTTCGGCATCCCGTATTTCGCCGGCGAGCAGGCGCTCGACCTGTCGTTTGTGGGCGAGGCTCTGGCGGAACGGCTCGCCGCGCTGCCCGATGCGCTCGCGCAGACCGAGTTGGCGGTGGAACTGGGGCGCTATCTGGTGGGCGAAGCGGGCGTGTACCTGACCCGCATCCTCGACCGGAAGGAGAGCCATGGGGCGACCTTCCTCGTCACCGATGGCGGGCTGCATCATGTGCTGGCGGCGAGCGGGAATTTCGGCACGGTGGTGCGACGCAACTATCCGGTGGCGATTGCGACCCGTTTCGGCGCCGAGCCGGAGGAGGTGGCGAGCGTGGTCGGGTGCCTGTGCACGCCGATGGACCGGCTGGCCGAGCAGGCGCCGCTGCCCCGGGCACGCGAGGGCGACCTGGTGGCGGTGTTCTGCGCCGGGGCCTATGGCGCGAGTGCCAGCCCGGCCGCCTTCCTCGGGCAGGGGCCCGCGCGCGAGGTGCTGGTATGAAGTCAGGACGACCGCGCCGTTCCGCCTGTGTTGCCTGCGGCAGAGGGCGTATCAGCCGTCCTCGCCGTGGCCGAGCGCCATGTACTCGTCGCTCTGCATTTCGTGCAGGCGGCTGATCGTGCGTTCGAATTCGAACCTGCCGTCCCCGGCCTGGTAGAGATCCTCCGGCTGCGCGGCGGCGGCCGCGAACAGCTTGACCCGGTGCTCGTACAGCGCGTCGATCAGGGTGACGAAGCGCGCCGCCTCGTTGCGCATGTCGGGCCCCATCACCGGGATGCCGGCGATGAACAATGTGTGGAACTCGCGCGCGATGGCGAGGTAGTCGGCCGCGCCGCGGGGCTCGCCGCACAGGCGCTTGAAGCTGAACACGCCCACGCCCTTCAGGCATTTGGGCACGAACAGCGCACGGTTCCCCCCAACGGCGATCTCGCCCGAGGGGACGTTCTCGGCATCTTCGGGCGGATAGTCGGTCATGCGGAAGAAGGCCTGGGACAGGCGCGCGGTGGTCTCCGGCCCCAGCGGGCACAGCCAGCGGTCGAGCCCGCCGACGCGGTCCAGCCGGTAATCGGTCGGGCCGTTGAGCGGCAGGACGGAGAGCTCCGTCTCGATCAGGTCGATGAAGGGGAGGAAGTGCTCGCGGTTGAGCCCGTCCTTGTAGAGGTCCTTCGGCGGGCGGTTGGAGGTGGTGACGACCGCCACGCCTTCCTCGCAGATCAGCTGCCGGAACAGCCGGCTCATGATCATCGCGTCGGCCGAATTGTTGACCACCATCTCGTCGAAGGCGAGGCAGCGAAGGTCGCGGCCGAGCGCGGCGGCGACGGGTGGGATCGGGTCGCCGCTTTCCGATTGGCGGGCTTCGCGCAAGGCCGCGTGGACCTCCTGCATGAAGGCGTGGAAGTGGACGCGGCGCTTCTCTTCAATGGCGAGGCTCTGGTGGAACAGGTCCATCAGCATGGATTTGCCGCGCCCGACGCCGCCCCACATGTAGATGCCGCAAGGGCGCTTCGGGCTGTGACCGAGCAGGCGGGAGAAGAAGCCGCCGGAGCCCTGCTCGCCGCTCTCCAACTCGCGCTGGAGGCGGGTCAGGCGGGTGGCGGCGGCCTCCTGCTCGCGGTCAGGGCGCAGCTCTCCCGCGGCCACGAGTTCGCGATAACGATCGAGGAGGGCGGGCAGCGTCGGCTTTCCTGGAGCGGCTTCAAGGCAGGTGGCGCCGCCTGCCGGTGCGTCGGCGAGCGTCGGCGCGGTGGACCGGCGAAGGGTGGTGCGGCGGGCCCGGTGGATGGAACCGGGCCGGAGCGCCCTAGCCCTCGCGCTCCACCAGCAGCTTCTTGGTCTCGGCGATCGCCTTGGCCGGGTTCAGCCCCTTGGGGCAGACATTGGCGCAGTTCATGATCGTGTGGCAGCGATAGAGGCGGAACGGATCCTGCAGCTGGTCGAGCCGCTCGCCGGTCATCTCGTCGCGGCTGTCGGCCAGCCAGCGATAGGCCTGCAACAGGATCGCGGGGCCCAGGAACTTGTCCGCATTCCACCAATAGGACGGGCAGGCGGTGGAGCAGCAGGCGCACAGGATGCACTCGTAGAGCCCGTCGAGCTTCTCGCGCTGATCGGGCGTCTGCAGCCGCTCCTTGCCGCTCGGCGTCGTGGTGACGGTCTGCAGCCAGGGGCGGATCGAGGCATATTGGGCGTAGAAGTGGCTGAAATCGGGGACGAGGTCCTTCACCACCGCCATGTGCGGCAGGGGGGTGATGCGGATCTCGCCCTTCAGGTCGGCCATCGAAGTGGTGCAGGCGAGGCCGTTGCGCCCGTTCATGTTCATTGAGCACGAGCCGCAGATCCCTTCGCGGCACGACCGGCGGAAGGTGAGCGTCGGATCCACCTCGTTCTTGATCTTGATCAGCGCGTCGAGGACCATCGGACCGCAATGGTCGAGGTCGATCTCGAACGTGTCATAGCGCGGGTTCTCGCCGCTGTCCGGATCCCAGCGATAGATCTTGAGGCGCCGGATGCGCCCGGCGCTGGTCGCCTCGTGGTGCCGCCCCTTGCCGACGACGCTGTTCTTGGGGAGGGTGAAGGTGGCCATGATGGTGCTTTGCGGTCCCGTCTGATCTGCGGCCTATCTAATGACTTGCGCCCGCAGGGCAAGCAGATGGTGGCGGTGAAGCGCACCGGGGCGGCACGCTGGCGTGCGGCCCATGCGCAGGCCCCGCGCGCCTGACCCCTGGAGCGAGGCCGGGAGGCGGCGGACCCGCGCGGGGAGCGCGTGCCGACCAGCCGGCCGGAGCCGCGGCGACCGGCATGGAAGCCCGGGGGAGCCCATGCCGGTCGCGCGTCTCCTCAGCTCAGGCGCCAAACGTGCGCTGCCACCAGCCGCGCCGCGGCGAGCCGGCGGAGCCCTGTTCCTCGCCGTCGACGTCGCTGCCGGCTTCGGCCGCTTCCGTCGCACTCTCGACCGCGCCGGCCGCTTCCCCTTCCGGCTCCGCCGTGGCGGGCTCGGGCTGGGGCTCGGCGGCGGCTTCGGCGGCAAGCTCGGCTTCAGGCTCGGGCGCCGGGGCGGCGTCGGCCTTGCGGCGGCGGGTGCGCTTGGGCTTTTCCACCAGCTCCGCCTCGGTGCTGGCGGCCTGGGCGGCGGCGCCTTCCGGCTCGGCCTCGGCGCTCGCGGCCTTGCGGCGGCGGGTGCGCTTGGGCTTCTCCGCCGGCTCGGCCTCGGCTTCGGCGCCGGTCACCTCGCGCTCGGTTTCCGCCGCTTCGGCCGCGGCGCCCTCGTCCTGCGCCTTGCGACGGCGGGTGCGGCGCTTGGGCTTCTCCTCCGGCTCGGCGGCTTCGGGCTCGGCGGCTTCGGGCTCGGCGGGCGCTTCGGGAGCGGGAGCCTCCTCAGCGGGAGCGTCCTCAGCGAGAGCGCCCTCGGCCTCGGGTGCGGGCGCGTCGACGGCCTCCGCCGGCTCGGCGGCCTCGTCCTGTCCCGCTTCGGCGAAGCCTTCGTCCTCGTGTCGGCGCCGGCGGCGGCCGCCGCGGCGGCGACGCTTGCGTGCCCCCTCGGCCTCCTCCTCGTCGGCTGCGCGGTCGACGGCGGGCTGCACGTCGCCCTGCCGCTCGTCGGCCTCGTCCCCGGCCCGATCCTCGTCGCGGTCCTCGGCCCGGTCGTCCTCGCGATCCTCGGTGTCGTCCTGCTCGTCGGTTTCGGGCTCGCCGTCCTGGCGCTTGCGGTTGCGGCCTCCGCGGCGGCGGCGGCGGCGCTTCTTGCGGCCTTCGCCGTCCTCGCCTTGCTCGCCCTCCTCGGGGCGGTGGCGGGCGGGCTTCTCCTCGACCGCTTCCTCCTCGGCCAGCTCTTCCTCGTCTTCGTCCTCCTCATCGAACTCGTCGATGAGGTCGATCTCCTCGACGATCGGGTCGAAGCGCGGAGCCTGGGTCGGGCGCGGGCCGGAGCTGGCGACGCGCATCTTGGCGCCTTCATCCTCGCCCTCGGGCATCACCTCGACCATGACGCCATAGCGGCTCTCGATCTCGGCGAGATCGGCGCGCTTGGCGTTGAGCAGGTACACCGCCGCCTCGGTCGAGGCATAGAGCGAGATGGTGGTGCCGCGGCCCTTCGCCGCCTCGTCCTCGATCAGGCGCAGCGCGGAAAGGCCGGCGGAGGACGCGGTGCGCACGAGGCCGGTGCCGTCGCAATGCGGGCAGGTGCGGGTGGTCGCCTCCAGCACGCCGGTGCGCAGGCGCTGACGGCTCATCTCCATCAGCCCGAAGCCGGAGATGCGGCCGACCTGGATGCGCGCGCGGTCGTTCTTGAGCGCATCCTTCATGCACTTCTCGACCTTGCGGACGTTGGAGCCGTACTCCATGTCGATGAAGTCGATGACGACGAGGCCGGCCATGTCGCGCAGGCGCAGCTGGCGGGCGATCTCGCGCGCGGCCTCCAGGTTGGTGCTGAGCGCCGTCGCCTCGATCCCGTGCTCCTTGGTGGAGCGGCCGGAGTTGATGTCGATCGACACCAGCGCCTCCGTCGGGTTGATGACGAGATAACCGCCCGATTTCAGCTGCACGACAGGGTCGTACATGGCCGAAAGCTGGTCCTCCGTGCCATAGCGCTGGAACAGCGGCACAGGGTCGGAATAGGCCTTCACCCGCTTCACGTGGCTGGGCATGAGCAGCTTCATGAAGGAGCGCGCGGCGCGATAGCCGTCCTCGCCCTCGACCACCACTTCCTCGATGTCGCGATTGTAGATGTCGCGGATGGCGCGCTTCACGAGGTCGCTGTCCGAATGGATTAGCGCCGGCGCGGAGGAGGCAAGGGTCGTTTCGCGGATCTCGTCCCACAGCCGGGCGAGATAGTCGAAGTCGCGCTTGATCTCGGGCTTGGTCCGCTGAAGCCCGGCGGTGCGCACGATCAGGCCCATCGACTTGGGCAGGCTCAGTTCGCCGACGATCTGCTTCAGACGCTTGCGATCGCTCGACGAGCTGATCTTGCGGCTGATCCCGCCGCCGTGGCTGGAATTGGGCATCAGCACGCAATAGCGGCCCGCAAGGCTCAAATAGGTGGTGAGCGCGGCACCCTTGTTGCCCCGCTCCTCCTTCACGACCTGCACCAGCAGCACCTGGCGGCGCTGGATCACATCCTGGATCTTGTAGCGACGGCGGAGCGCCGCACGCTTCTCGCGCAGGGCGTCCATCTCCTTGGCACGCGAGCCCTGGCCGCCGCGGCCGCCCTGGCGGCGTGCGCCGCGGCCATTGCGGCCGCTCCGCCTGGAGGAATTGCGCCCGCCACGGTCCTCGCCGGCGTTCTCGTCGTCCTCATCGGCGTCGTCGCCGTCGTCCTCGTCGTCGAGCCCGTCCTCGTCGCCGCCGTCCTCGTCGCCGCCGTCCTCGTCGCCGCTGTCAGGGCCGTTCTCGACGAAGCCGTCCTCGATCGTGGCCAGCTTGTCGCTCTCGCCCGTGTCGATCTCCTCGACGCCGTCGAGGCCCTCATCCTCTTCCTCGGCGCGTGCGGCGGTGGCGGAACCGTCGAGCGGGCCCCCGTCGCCGAATCCATCGCCGGACTCGTCCTCCTCGTCCTCTTCCTCGGCGCGCAGGGCCGCCTCTTCGTCGGCGTGCGCCTGTTCCTCGGCCAGCAGCGCCTCGCGGTCCTGCTGGGGGATCTGGTAGTAATCGGGGTGGATCTCGCTGAAGGCGAGGAAGCCGTGGCGGTTGCCGCCGAAATCGACGAAGGCCGCCTGCAGCGACGGTTCTACGCGGGTGACCTTGGCGAGGTAGATATTGCCCTTGATCTGCTTGTGTTCGGCAGATTCGAAATCGAATTCCTCAATGCGGTTGCCATTGAGCACCGCCACCCGCGTTTCTTCCGGGTGGCGCGCATCGATCAACATGCGCGTTGTCATTTATTCTTCTCCGGGCGTGCGCGGCCCCCATGGTGCGGCCCCGAAGGGCGCCTCCATGGGCCGAGGCATGCCGATCTTCGTGAAAGGTGCCGCGCGTGCGGGGCAGGCCCGCAGCATCGGCGAGGTGTAGCGAGCCAGCGACCATGGCGCGGGCATCTCTGCGATGAAGGCCGGCCCGTGGGCCGGCAATTAGGTGCGGGATGGCGGCGCGAAAGCGGCCGGTCTCCCGCTGGGAAGGGCCGGCAGTGCCGCCGGCTTCGTTGCAAGGAGTGCCGGCGACAGGGTCGGCCAGCGTGGACATCGTCATTGCCGGCATGCGAAGGCGCAGGATCTCGGTCTGCGCAAGAGCGGCCGCCGTGGCGCGACGATCGCGTCGCTGCTCGGCGGAATCACTCTGGCATCTCATTTCGGCATCAACCTGCTTCGGGTTCCGGGCCGGTCGGGAAGGACCGCCGGCGGGCCGGGCGAACCATTGCGCCCGGGCCATTCGTCTCGCTAGCATCGGCCGAAGGTTCCGGCAACCATGTTGCACGGGTGCAACGCGCGAGCGCGGCCGATGCAATGGTCGTGCGGCTCCGCGCGGGTGGATTGCGGGCCCGGTTCATTCTGGCGCGCGGCCGGTTCGCCGTGCTAAGCCGCGCCGCGACATGGCCTACACAGAAACCGACGATCCTTCCTGGCATGCCCGGCTGCGGCGCGCCGACGGCCCGCTTGCGCGGCTGGGTGCGACCTGGCGGCACCATGTGTGGCTGCGGCGCGCGATCTATGCGCTGGTTGCGCTGCTGGTGGCGCTGGCCGCTGCCTGGGCGCTGCTGGCGCGCGACCTACCCGATGCCGGGCGGCTGCTGACCTACGAGCCGCCCTTGCCCTCCGTGGTGCGCGGAATCGACGGCGAGATCGTGCACACCTATGCCCGCGAGCGGCGGGTGCAGCTGCAGTTCAAGGATATCCCGCCGCTTCTGGTCAACGCCTATACCTCCGCCGAGGACGAGACGTTCTGGACCCATGGCGGGGTCGACATCACCGGCACGGCCAATGCGGTGTTCGACTATGCCAGCAAGATGGGCTCGGGCGCCCGCGCGGTGGGCGGCTCCACCATCACCCAGCAGGTGGCCAAGAACATCCTGCTGGGCGACGAATATTCGGTCACCCGCAAGCTCAAGGAGATGATCCTCGCGCGGCGGATCGAGAACGTGCTGACCAAGCGCGAGATCATGGAGCTTTATCTCAACGAGATCCCGCTCGGCCGGCGCAGCTTCGGCGTGCAGGCGGCGGCGCGCGCCTATTTCGACAAGGACGTGGGCGAGCTGGACCTGCACGAGATGGCCTTCCTCGCCATCCTGCCCAAGGCGCCCGAGCGCTATGGCCGCGCGCGCAATGCCGAGCTGGCGATCGAGCGGCGCAATTACGTGCTCGAGCAGATGGCCGAGAACGAGCACATCACTCCGGCGCAGGCGGCGGCGGCCAGGGCCGAGCCGCTCGGCTTGATCCGCCAGCAGCCCGAGCCCCGCTCGGCCGATGCGGGCTATTTCCTGGAGGAGGTGCGCCGGCAGCTGATCGACCGCTATGGCGAGCAGGCCGAGGACGGGCCGCTCAGCGTCTATGGCGGCGGGCTGTGGGTGCGCACCTCGCTCGACACCGAATTGCAGGATGCGGCGCGCAATGCGCTGCGGGCCGGGCTGCTGCGCTATCAAGCCGGGCGCGGCTGGCATGGGCCGGTCGCCACGATCAACCCCGACAATGGCGACCTGACCGAGCAGCTGGCGGCGACCAATATCGGCATCAATTACGAGAACTGGCGCATCGGCGTCGTTACCGAGCGCAATGGCAATACCGCCACGATCGGCTTTTCCGACGGCAGCGAGGAGCCGCTGTCGGGCCTGCCCGATGCGCTGAAGGTGGGCGATGTCACGGCCGTGGCGCCGGGCGGCGGGGGCTGGGTGGTGCGGACGGTGCCCGAAGTCTCCGGCGGGATGGTGGCGGAGGATCCGAACACCGGCCGCGTGCTGGCGATGCAGGGCGGGTTCGACGCGCGGCTCGGCTCGTTCAACCGGGCGAGCCAGGCGCTGCGCCAGCCGGGATCGACGATCAAGCCGTTCGTCTATGCGACCGGGCTCGACCATGGGCTGACGCCGGCCTCGATGGTGCCGGACCGGACCTTCTGCGTGTATCAGGGGGCCAGCCTGGGCGAAAAGTGCTTCCGCAATTTCGGCGGCGGCGGGGGCGGCACGCACACGATGCGCTGGGGCCTGGAACAGTCGCGCAATTTGATGACCGTGCACATCGCCGCCGATGCAGGCATGCCCAACGTGCTCAAGACCTTCGAGCAGCTGGGGATCGGCGACTATGACGACCCGTACCTCTCCTATGCGCTGGGGGCGGGCGACACGACCGTGCTCAAGATGGTCAGCGCCTATTCCGCGCTGGCCAATCACGGGCTGCAGCACGAGCCGACGCTGATCGACTATGTGGCCGACCGGCGCGGCAAGGTGATCTGGCGGGCCGACGAGCGGGAATGCACCGGCTGCAACATGGCGCAATGGGATGGATCGCCCATGCCGCGCCTGCCCGAGCGCGGGCGGCAGGTGATGGACCCGCGCACCGCCTACCAGGTGGTCCACATGCTGGAAGGCGTGGTGACGCGGGGCACCGCCACCGTGCTGCGCGATCTCGACATGCCGCTGTTCGGCAAAACCGGCACGACGAGCGGGCCGACCGATGCGTGGTTCGTGGGCGGCTCGCCCGATCTGGTGGCCGGGGTCTATCTGGGCTTCGACCAACCGCGCAATCTGGGCGGCTGGGTGCAGGGCGGCAGGGTCGCCGCGCCGATGTTCAAGCAATTGGTGACCGAGACGCGCGACAAGTGGAGCGGCCGGCCGTTTCTCGCACCCGAGGGCGTGCGGCTGGTGCGGGTCGACCGGCGCAGCGGCAAGCAGGTGTTCACCGCCTGGCCCACGGAGGAGCCGCAATCGGCGGTGATCTGGGAGGCGTTCAAGCCGGATTCCGAGCCGCCGCGGGAAAAGCGCAGCGACCGGGTCGGTCGGATGCGCGAGCTGATCCTGGCGCAGCTGCGGCGCGCCGAGCGGGGCGGCGATGCGGCGGCGCGGCGCGCCTCCACCACCCGCGAGGCGGTGCAGGGGCAGGATTTCGTGGAGGAGCAGGGCGGCCTCTATTGAGGCGGCTCGCGAGAGGAGAACTGGCATGATGCGCGCGACAACGATGCTGGCCGGGCTTGCCGCCGCGGCGCTGCTGGGAGCGGCGCCGGCGAGCGCCGCCTTGCCCCAGGGCGCGCGGGCGCCGTCGCTCAGCACGCAAGGGGCGCTGGCGGGGCGGACCTTCAGTTTCGACCTGGCGCAGGCGCTCAAGCGCGGGCCGGTGGTGCTCTATTTCTTCCCCAAGGCGTTCACCAAAGGCTGCACGCTGGAGGCCAACGCCTTTGCCGAGGCGATGGACGAGTTCCGCGCGGCCGGGGCGCAGGTGGTCGGGCTCTCGGCCGACGACCTGCCGACGCTGCGGCGCTTCTCCACCGAGGAATGCCGCGATGCCTTTCCGGTGGCGGTCGCCAGCCCGGCGACGATCCGCGCCTATGACGTCGCTTTCGCCCGCGAGGGGCGGGACACGGGGCTGTCGGACCGCACCTCCTATGTCATCGGGCAGGACGGGCGCGTGGCGATGGTGCACTCCGACCTCGACTGGCGCGAGCATGTGGCGAGGACGCTCGCCACCGTGAAAGCGATGCAGCGCCGCTGAAGGGTGGCGCGGCTGGGCGGCGGGTGCGCGCTGGCCCGCGCGGGGTCGGCTGCGGCTTGCGTCGTGCGCGGCGTGCGGGACCGCGGTGGCCGGTGACGCGGGGCCGGCGGGCGGCAGCGGTTAAGGGTGGGGCGTGGCCGAGGAAGCGGGCGGCAGTGCCAGCGCGATGCGTGGTCGGGCCGGCGGGCGGCAATGGTTGCGGCGGTCTGTTGACGGTGTTCCGAGCGCTGCACGATACGGGCTGCTGGCGTCGTGAATTCCCCCCAAGCACCGCGGCCGCCTTCCGGCCCCCTCTTTCCCCGGGGCATCGCCTGCGCTAGGCGGCCGCTTTCATTTCTCGGAGACCATCTCATGCGTGCCGAAGGGCAGGCCCATATCGAGCGGATCGAGGGAGCGCTGGCGCTGGTGCGTCGCTCGCTCGACTGGGACCGTGCGCTGCGCCGGCTCGACGAGCTCAACGCCCGGGTGGAGGACCCCTCCCTCTGGAACGACCACAAGGATGCCGAGGCGGTGATGCGCGAGCGCCGGCGGCTCGACAGCGCCATCGGCACGGTCAAGGCGATCGGCGCCGAGATGGCGGACGCGGTCGAGTTCGTCGAACTGGGCGAGATGGAGGGGGACGACGCGGTTGTCGCCGAGGGGCTGGCGACTCTCGGGGCGCTGGCCGAGCGGGCGGATGCGGACAAGGTGCAGGCGCTGCTCAAGGGCGAGGCCGACGCCAACGACAGCTATATCGAGGTCCACGCCGGCGCCGGCGGCACCGAAAGCCAGGACTGGGCCGAGATGCTGCTGCGCATGTATGCCCGCTGGGCCGAGCGCAAGGGCTACAAGGTGGAGACCGTCGAGTACCAGGCGGGCGAGCAGGCCGGGATCAAGTCCGCCACGCTGCTGGTAAAAGGCGAGAACGCCTATGGCTATGCCAAGACCGAGAGCGGCGTGCACCGGCTGGTGCGGATCAGCCCCTATGACAGCTCGGCGCGGCGGCACACCTCGTTCAGCTCGGTGTGGGTCTATCCGGTGATCGACGACAATATCGAGATCGAGATCGTCGACAGCGACCTCAAGATCGACACCTACCGCGCCAGCGGCGCGGGCGGGCAGCACGTCAACACCACCGATTCCGCGGTGCGCATCACCCACATGCCCAGCGGCATCGTCGTCGCCAGCCAGAACGATCGCAGCCAGCACAAGAACCGCGCCACCGCGATGAACATGCTGAAGGCCCGCCTGTTCGAGCGCGAGATGGCCGAGCGCGAGGCGGCGGCGAGCGGCGAATATCAGGAGAAAAGCGAGATCGGCTGGGGCCACCAGATCCGCTCCTACGTCCTGCAGCCCTACCAGCTGGTCAAGGACCTGCGCACCGGAATCACCTCGACCGCGCCGGGCGATGTGCTCGACGGGGCGCTCGACCCGTTCATCGCCGCCGCTTTGGCGCAGCGCGTGACCGGGGAGACGGTCGAGGTGGAGGATGTGGAGTAAGCGGGCGGGGCCTCGCGCATGGCCGGCACATCCGCCGCGCGCCGCCGCCTTTGCCAGCGTGCGGGCGACGGGCTAAGACCTGTTCGAACGCCTATGGCCCGAACCTTCGCCCTCCTCTTGTTGTTCGCGGCGGCTGCGTGTCAGCCGGCCCCCGACGATGGCCGCCCGCCCAGCGCGCGCGGCTTTCCGCAGGCGGAGCGGCCGGTTTCGGGCCTCGGCGCCACGGCCTTCTCCAACGAGGAGGCGCGCGACGACCGGCAGGAGGCGGAAACGGTGATGGACCTCGCCGGAATCCGGCCGGGCATGACGGTGGCCGATATCGGCGCGGGCGAGGGCTACTATACGGTGCGGCTGGCGGACCGGGTGGGCGAGGATGGCCGTGTCCTGGCCGAGGACATCGATGCCGGCGCGCGCGACCGGCTGGCCGAGCGGGTCATCCGTGAGGAGTTGGACAATGTCTCGGTCGTGCTGGGCACGCCGGACGATCCGAAGCTGCCCGAAAACAGCTTCGACCGCATCTTCATGGTGCACATGTATCACGAGGTGGAGGAGCCCTATGCCTTCCTCTGGCGCATGCGGCCGTCGCTGCGGCAGGGCGGGCAGGTGATCGTGGTCGATGTCGACCGGCCGACCGACCAGCACGGGATTCCGCCGCATCTTTTGTTCTGCGAGTTCCAGCAGGTGGGTTTCCGGCTGGTGGAATTCGTTCGCAAGCCGGCGATCGCCGGTTATTACGCGCAGTTCGAGAAGGCGGGCGATCGGCCGCAGCCGGACGAGATCGAACCGTGTCGGCTTTCGAGCGTTGTTGGGAACGATGGCGCCGGCTGATCCGGCACCTTGCGGGAAGAATTGATGAGCTTCAAAGGGTTACAGCCGATCCTTTACGGCGGACGGGAAGTCTGGCCGTTGATCGAGGGCGGCAAGGGCGTGTCGGCCACCAATCATGCCAGCTCTGGCGCGTGGGCGGCGGCGGGCGGCATCGGCACGGTGAGCGCGGTCAATGCCGACAGCTACGATGCCGAAGGCAAGATCGTGCCGCAGGTCTACGACCAGCTGACCCGGGTGGAACGGCACGAGCAGCTGGTCCGCTATGCCATCGATGGCGCGGTGGAGCAGGTGCGCCGCGCCCACGACATGGCCGGCGGGCAGGGCGCGATCAACATCAACGTGCTGTGGGAAATGGGCGGCGCGCAGGACGTGCTCGAAGGGGTGCTGGAGCGCACCAAGGGTCTCGTCGCCGGGGTCACCTGCGGCGCGGGCATGCCCTACAAGCTGTCCGAGATCGCCCAGCGGCACAATGTGCACTACCTGCCGATCATCAGCTCCGGGCGCGCCTTCCGGGCGCTGTGGAAGCGCGCCTACAGCAAGGTGCCCGATCTGCTGGCGGCGGTGGTCTATGAGGATCCGTGGCTCGCGGGCGGGCATAACGGCCTCTCCAATGCCGAGGACCCGCTGAAGCCGGAGGACCCCTATCCGCGCGTGAAAGCGCTGCGCGACGTGATGCGCGCCGAGGGAATCTCCGACGAAGTGCCCATCATCATGGCGGGCGGCGTGTGGTTCCTGCGCGAATGGGACGACTGGATCGACAACCCGGAACTGGGCCGCATCGCCTTCCAGTTCGGCACGCGGCCGCTGCTGACCGAGGAAAGCCCGATCCCGCAGGGCTGGAAGGACGCGCTGCGGTCGCTTGAGCCGGGCGATGTGCTGCTCCACCGCTTCAGCCCGACCGGCTTCTACAGTTCGGCGGCGCGCAACCCGTTCCTGCGCATGCTGGAGGCGCGCAGCCAGCGCCAGGTGCCCTATTCGCGTGTAGCCGCCGGCGAGCACACGGTGCAGCTGGACGTGGGGGTGAAGGGCAAAAACTTCTGGGTCGCGCCGCAGGATCGCGAGCGCGCGCGCCTCTGGGCCGCCGAAGGGCATGGCGAGGCGCTGAAGACCCCCGACGACACGGTGGTGTTCGTCGACCCGGAGGAGCGGGCGATGATCCGGCAGGACCAGGCCGATTGCATGGGCTGCCTGTCGCATTGCGCCTTCTCGTCATGGAAGGACCACGACGATTACACGACCGGGCGGCTGGCCGATCCGCGCAGCTTCTGCATCCAGAAGACCCTGCAGGACATCGCCCATGGCGGCCCGGTGGAGCGCAACCTGATGTTCGCCGGGCACGCGGCCTATCGCTTCAAGCAGGACCCGTTCTACTCCAACAACTTCACCCCCACGGTGAAGCAGCTGGTCGACCGCATCCTGACCGGCGACTAGGCGCGGGCGGAGACGACCGGGGGCGGTCGCAGGGTCGTGCGGCGGCCGCCTCCCCTTGGCCCCGCCGTCGCGGCGCTCGGAAGCGGCCCGGCGGGCGTTCACCCGGTTGGGCGGCGGCGGGAGAGCGGCCAGGGGTTCTGGCGCCTTGTTCGGGCCTCGATAGCTGCACCGGCTGACTCAAGCTCGCGTTGATCCCGCATCGAACGGGGCCGCATTTCCGATTGTCGCTGTGCCCGCCCCGCCGCTAAACGCACAGGAATGAAGCGAATTGCGAAGAGGCTGGTCGGGGCGCTGTTGCTGGCGGGTTTCGCCGCCCCGATGCCCGCGGCGGCACAGGAGCGGGAGGTGCCCTATTGGGCCTCGATCCGGGCCGAGGAGGTCAACATGCGCGTCGGCCCGAGCGCGAATTACCCGATCGCATGGGTCTATCGCCGCGCCGGGCTGCCGTTGAAGGTAGTGCGCCGCAATGAAGGCTGGCGGCTGGTGGAGGACCCGGACGGCGCGCGCGGCTGGATCGTCGCCCGGCTGCTCAGCCCCGACCGCGCGGTGCTGGTGGTGGGGGAAGGGCTCGTCGCTGTCCGCGCCGGGCCGCAGGAGAGCGCGGCGCTGCGCTGGCGGGCAGAGCCGGGCGTGGTGGGGCAGCTTGGCGGGTGCGAGGCGGGCTGGTGCGAGATCGACATCGGCGGGCGCCGGGGCTGGGTCCACAGCGACCGCCTGTGGGGCGACGAGGAGCCGTAGGGACGAGGGAGCAGCCGACCGCAGGCGTCGGCCGCTCCCCCGGGGGTTACTTCTTGCCCTTGCTCTTCGACTTGGACTTGGACTTGGACTTGGTTTCGCCGTCGTCCTCGACCTCCTCGCTGTCCTCCTCGTCGGATTGCTCGATCATGCGCGGGTTGATCTCGGATTCGGCGAGCTGGGTCAGTTCCTCGTCCTGCCGCTTGCCCTCTTCGAGCAGGCGCTCCATCAGCTGCACCACGCGCGGCTGATCGAGCAGCCGGCCGAGCGAGGCACTCGTGCCCCAGGCGGCGATGCAATAATGTTGCAGCTTCTGGACCGAGGCGAGCAGCACCGGGTCGAGCAGGCGGGAATCCTCGATCTCCTCCATGTGCTCGTTCATGTCCTCGATCAGTCCTTCGGCGGCGACGTTCTTGGGCCGCGCCTTGGTGACGCCCATCTCCTCGAAGATCGAATCGATCTCCTCGATGATGCCGGCGCCCTGCTCGCGCCGCTGTTCCAGCTTCTGCTTGAGCGTCTCGTTCTCGATCTTGCGGCCGAGCTTGGGGACGGCGCGCGAAAGCTGGCGTTCGGCGCTGTGGATCTCCTTCAACTCGGTGACGAGCACGTCCTGCGCGGTCTTGGGGGCTGCCATTTGGGGGAACTCCGTGGTTGATGAGCCTCCCAACCTCCGCCTCTGTGCGCCAGTTCCAACATGGCCGAGTCCTGCCTGAAAAAAGCGCGCCGGGCGTGCACGTGGTCGGGCGAACGGGAATCCGACGCCCGCTCGGTCGCTTTTGCCGGGTCGGCCGCCTTGCCAGCGCCACCGGGCGAGGCACGCATCAGCGCCGCGAATGACGGACTTTAGTTCAGCCTGAACCGGCCCCGCACTGGCTTCGCACCGGCCCCGCACGGGTCCTGCACCGGCCTCGCACCGCACCCCTTTTGATGGCGAGGTTCCTCTTGCGCTGACAGCAAAACGGCGGCTCTCAGGGCAGAGAGCCGCCGCGTTGGGCTTCAAGCGATGGCGCGCGTCAGACCAGCTCGACCGCCACCGCCGTGCCTTCGCCGCCGCCGATGCACAGGCTGGCGATGCCGCGCTTGCCGCCGCGCTGCTTGAGCGCGTTGAGCAGGGTCACGATGATGCGCGCGCCGCTCGCGCCGATCGGGTGGCCCAGCGCCGTGCCGCCGCCATTGACGTTGATCTTGTCGTGCGGGATGCCGATGTCGCGCATGGCGAACATCGCGACGCAGGCGAAGGCCTCGTTCACCTCCCACAAGTCGACCTCGTCGGCCTTCCAGCCGGTCTGCTCCAGCACCTTCTTGATCGCGCCGACGGGGGCGGTCGTGAAGTCCTTGGGCTCCTGCGCATGGGCGGCCATCCCCACGATGCGGGCAATCGGCTCCTTGCCCTGCTCCTGTGCCACGCTCTGGCGCGTCAGCACCAGCGCCGCCGCGCCGTCGGAGATGGAGGAGGAGGTGGCGGCGGTGATCGTGCCTTCCTTGGCGAAGGCCGCCTTCAGCCCGGGGATCTTCTCCGGATTGGCCTTGCCCGGCTGTTCGTCGCGCTCGATCGTGACGTCACCCTTGCGGGTCTTGACCGTGACCGGCACGACCTCGTTGTCGAAGGCGCCGGACTTGATCGCCTCGTTGGCGCGGCTGAGCGAGGTGACGGCGAAATCGTCCATGTCCTGTCGGGTGAGCTGGTACTCGTCCGCCGTACACTGGGCGAAGGCGCCCATCGCGCGGCCTTCCTCGTAGGCATCCTCCAGCCCGTCGAGGAACATGTGATCATAGGCCTTGTCGTGCCCGATGCGCGCGCCCGAGCGGTGCTTCTTGAGGAGGTAGGGCGCGTTGGTCATGCTCTCCATGCCGCCGGCGACGACGACATCGACATTGCCCACCGCCAGCGCCTCGGCGCCCATGATCACCGTCTGCATGCCGCTGCCGCAGACCTTGTTGACCGTGGTCGCCTGCACCGATGTGGGCAGGCCGGCCTTGATCGCCGCCTGCCGCGCGGGCGCCTGGCCGAGCCCGGCGGGCAGCACGCAGCCCATGTAGATGCGCTCGATCTCGTCGCCCGACAGCCCTGCCCGCTCGACCGCCCCCTTCACCGCAGTGGCGCCGAGATCGGTGGCCGAGGCATCGGACAGCGCGCCCTGCATGCCGCCCATCGGCGTGCGCGCATAGGACAGGATGACGACGGGATCGGTTTCGCTGAAGGTGGCCATATTGTTCTCTCCCAAAGAGTTGGCTGGATTCGCGTAACGCTCATCTAGTGCCGCAGGGCGCGCGGGGCAAACAGCACGGCGTGAAAGGGCGGGGCGGGCTTTCAAGGCTGCGGGCAGGGCGGGGCGGCCAGAAGCGCCTCGCATCTATCGGATCATCTCGCGTGTGGCGAGGAAGTCGGCGAAGGCATCGAGCGCTCCGGCCCGATATTCTGGGCCCTTGCGGCGCCGGCGGAGGCAGCGCCAATGCGAAAAGCGCGACACGGCCCGGGCTCACCCTGACCGGCGGCGCTTCCCGCTGATTTCCCGCTTGCCTGCCGGTGCGGCGCGGTTCCGCTGGATGGCGGCCGCTGTGGAGCGGGCGGGACAGAAGTGGGCGCCCCCCTTGAACGCGCTCGCGCTGGGCGATAGGGCGCTTGGCAAGTCCTCGCCCGCACCCCGGCGGCGAGCCAGCCTTCCAAGGACCTCCGGTGTTCGACCTGACACAATACCTGCCGATCCTGATCTTCATCGGAATCGCGCTCGGCCTGTCGGCGGCCTTCGTCTTCCTGCCGATGGGCGTCTCCCGCCTGACCGGATCGTACAAGCCCAGCGCCGACAAGCTGAGCGAATATGAATGCGGCTTCCCCGCCTTCGAGGACCCGCGCAGCCAGTTCGACGTGCGCTTCTACCTCGTCGCGATCCTGTTCATCATCTTCGATCTGGAGGCGGCGTTCCTGTTTCCGTGGGCGGTGAGTCTCGACCTGACCGGCTGGCCGGGTTGGATCACGATGATGGTGTTCCTATTTGAGCTTGGCATAGGTCTTGCTTATGCCTGGAAGAAGGGAGCACTCGAATGGGAGTGAGGGACGATCTGCAAGGCGGTCTGCCGCCCGACCCGCGCGTCGATCCGCGCACCGGCATCAGCCTCGACCACCAGCTTGCCAACCCGCATGCGAGCAGCGTGCGCGGGGACGCCAACAACCAGGTGCTCCACCCGGAGATCCGCCAGCCGGACGAGGGATATTACAACGCGCTCTCGAACGAGGTCAGCGACAAGGGCTTCCTCGTCACCAGCACGGAGGACCTGTTCCAGTGGGCGCGCACCGGCAGCCTGTGGTGGATGACCTTCGGCCTCGCCTGCTGCGCGGTGGAGATGATCCACGTCAACATGCCGCGCTATGACATGGAGCGCTTCGGCGTCGCTCCGCGCGCCTCCCCGCGCCAGAGCGACGTGATGATCGTGGCGGGCACCCTGTGCAACAAGATGGCTCCGGCGCTGCGCCGGGTGTACGACCAGATGTCGGACCCCAAATACGTGATTTCCATGGGCAGCTGCGCCAATGGCGGTGGCTATTACCACTACAGCTACTCGGTGGTGCGCGGGTGCGACCGGATCGTGCCGGTCGACATCTACGTGCCCGGGTGTCCGCCCACGGCCGAGGCGCTGCTCTATGGCGTGATGCAGCTGCAGCGGAAGATCCGCCGCGAAGGGACGATCGAGCGATGAGCGGGCAGCGCACCACGCAACTCGTCGCGCTCGTGCTGCTCGGCCTGTCGATCGTGCAGATGGCGGCCCGGCCCGGCGCGCTCGACCTGTTGGCTGCGGGGCTCCCTGCCGCTCTGGAGGCGATTGGCCTGTTCCTCGCGGCGGCCTTCCTCCTCGCCCTGGGGCTGGTGGCGCTCGTCGCTGCTGTTCGGCACCTGGCCGCCGGAGCGCGCGCCTGATGCCGGTGCTCCACTCCGCCCCGCGCTTCACCCATGACGAAGGCGCGCGCGAGACGCTGTCGCAGGCAATCGGCGCAAGCCTGATCCACGTGCACGAGGAGCATGGCGAACTGATGTTCCGCGTGCACCGCGAGAGCATCGAGGACGTGCTGCGGAGCCTGCGCGACGAGCACCAGTACCAGCAGCTGATGGACATCGCCGCGGTCGATTATCCGGGGCGCGAGGAGCGTTTCGAGCTCGTCTACATCCTGCTCAGCCTGACCAAGAACCACCGGATCATGGTCAAGGTGCGCACCACCGAGGAGGTGCCGGTGCCCACCGTCACCACCTTGTGGCCCAATGCGGGCTGGCTGGAGCGCGAGGCGTTCGACATGTTCGGCGTGCTGTTCGACGGCAATACGGACCTGCGCCGAATCCTGACCGATTACGGCTTCGAGGGGCATCCTTTCCGCAAGGACTTCCCGCTCACCGGCTATCAGGAAGTGCGCTATTCGGAAGAGGCGAAGCGGGTCGTCTACGAGCCGGTCTCGCTGCCGCAGGATTTCCGCAATTTCGAGTTCACCTCGCCGTGGGAAGGCGCCGATTATCCGCTGCCCGGCGACGAGAAGGCGACCACGCCGCCGGTGATGGAAGTGAAGACGACCGAGAAGCCCATACAGACCGGCGCCGGTCCCGCCACCGATGCCAAGGCGGCCGAGCATGTCGCGCGGGCCGGGGCCGGCGGCACGGTCTCCGGCCAGGGCCAGGGCGAGCCGGTGCCGGAGGAGACTGCCATCGACGAGCCAGGTGCGCCCGAGCCGACCGAGGACCGCCCCGGCCGCCCGCCGCGCGAGGAGAATGCGCAGGACACGTCCGGCGCGACGCAGATCGACAAGGACACACAGAGCCCCGAGAAGGGCAGGAACGACCGATGAGCGGCCTGATCCAGGAAGCGTCGCCCACCACCGGCGACGAGACGATCTCCAACTACACGATCAATTTCGGGCCCCAGCACCCGGCGGCCCATGGCGTGCTGCGGCTGGTGATGGAGCTCGATGGCGAGATCATCGAGCGGATCGATCCGCATGTCGGCCTGCTCCACCGCGGCACCGAGAAGCTGATCGAATACAAGACCTACTTGCAGGCGCTGCCCTATTTCGACCGGCTCGATTATTGCAGCCCGATGTGCATGGAGCACTCGTGGGTGCTCGCCATCGAGAAGCTGCTCAACCTGGAAGTGCCGATCCGCGCGCAATATCTGCGGGTGCTGTTCGCGGAACTGACGCGGATCAAGAACCACCTGCTCAACATCGGCAGCCACGTGATGGACGTGGGCGCGATGACGCCGAATTTGTGGCTGTTCGAGCTGCGTGAAGACTGCATGAACTTCTACGAGCGCGTCTCCGGCGCTCGGATGCATGCGGCCTGGTTCCGCCCGGGCGGGGTGCACACCGATGCGCCGCTCAAGCTGCTGGCCGATATCGGCGACTGGTGCGACACGCGCCTTCCGGAACTGTTCGAGGACGCGATGAGCCTCGTGGTCGACAACCGCATCTTCAAGCAGCGCAACGTCGACATCGCCAAGGTCAGCCGCGAGGACGCGATCGCCTGGGGCTTCTCCGGCCCGATGATCCGCGCCAGCGGCATCCCGTGGGACCTGCGCAAGAGCCAGCCCTACGACGTCTACGACCGGATGGATTTCGAGGTGCCGGTCGGCACCAACGGCGATTGCTACGACCGGATGATGGTCCGCGTGGAGGAAGTCCGCCAGTCCGCCCGCATCATCAAGCAGTGCCTCGCCGAAATGCCGGAGGGGCCGATCGCCAGCGAGGACCGCAAGGTCGTGCCCCCCAAGCGCGCCGAGATGAAGCAGTCGATGGAAGCGCTGATCCACCACTTCAAGCTCTATACGGAGGGCTTCCACGTGCCCGCGGGCGAGGTCTATGTCGCGACCGAGAGCCCCAAGGGCGAGTTCGGGGTCTATCTGGTGAGCGACGGCACCAACAAGCCCTATCGCTGCAAGATTCGCCCGACCATGTTCAGCCACCTCCAGGCGATGGACTTCATGTGCCGCGGCCATATGCTGCCCGACGCCACCGCCATCCTCGGCGCGATCGACGCCGTGTTCGGGGAGTGCGACCGGTGACGGACGCGGTGGGCAATCTGATCCTTAGGCCTTTGCCGCGGATCAAGCAGGGTGTGCAGGACGTGAAGCTGCGGCTTACCGCCGTCGAGGAGCACATGCTGAGCATTCAGGCCAGCGTCGTGGGCCTCAACAGCCCGGTGGACCGCTTCGACGAGCGCCTGTCGCGTGCCGGACGCCGCTTCGAACTGACGGATCACAACTGATGGCCGCCCGTAGCCCCGCCCCCGACAGCCCCGAACTGCGCGCCCGCTGGGGCAGCTTCGCGTGGAACGAGGCGAATGCCGAGCGCGCGCGAGAGATCGTCGCCCGCTATCCGGAAGGCCGCCAGCGCAGCGCGGTGATGCCGCTGCTCTTCCTGGCGCAATATCAGGTCGGGGCGGAGACGAACACGCAAGGCTGGCTCCCCATCCCGGTGATCGAGTTCGTCGCGGCCTATCTCGACATGCCGGTGATCCGCGTGCTCGAGGTCGCGACCTTCTACACGATGTACAATATCGCGCCGGTGGGCCGCTTCCACGTGCAGGTCTGCGGCACGACGCCGTGCATGCTGCGCGGGTCGGACGACATTCTGGACGCCTGCTACAAGCGCGGGATGAAGAAGGGCCACACCACGGCGGACGGGTTGTGGACCCTGACCGAGGTGGAGTGCATGGGCAATTGCGCCACCGCGCCGATGATGCAGATCAATGACGCCAATTACGAGGACCTGACGCCCGAACGGCTCGACGCCGTGCTCGACGCGCTCGCCCGCGGCGAGACGCCGAAGGAAGGCACGCAGGAGCCCGGCCGGCAGACCAGCGAGCCGCTCGGCGGCCCGACCACACTCACCGCCATGGTGCACGGGAACCATGATTACCGGGGCGAGTGGCAGTGAACGGCAAGATCATGATCGGCGCCGGCGTCGCGGTGATGGCCTGGGGCGCCGTCGCCATCGCCTACGGGCAGGGCGGCACCGGCGCGGCGCTGTTGGTGGCGGGCATCGTGCTGTTCGTGCTCGGCCTGCGCCAGTCGCGGCGGGGCCGGTGAGGACGGGCCGATGGAACCGCTGATCGTCGCCCTCTTCGCCATCGTGCTGATCGTCCTCGCGTGGAAGTTTCTCGCCGGGCTGGTCAAGACGGTGGTGCTCGTGGCCGTGCTGATTGCCGCCGCCTTGTTCGTGTTCGGGGGTTGGGCATGAGTGTTTCCCGCCTGCGCGCTCTTTCGCGCCGCGATGCGGAGGCGGGGTGCGCCCTCTCCAGCGCGGATGGTCGCGCTTTCGGTGCGATCCTGGTGATCGTCGGGCTTGCTGCCATGGCGATTGCCGGTTGGCGCATGTTCGGTGGCGAGCCGGTGGCCGAGACACCGCTGGCCGCTGCCTTTCTGATCATTGGGGGCGGGATCGTCGCCGCTCGCCAGACTTCGGCTCAGGACCTGCCCGATGCTCGCTGACAAGGACCGCATCTTCACCAACCTCTACGGGTTCCAGGACTGGCGCCTCGGCGCTGCGCAGGCGCGCGGCGACTGGGACGACACCAAGGCCCTGATCGCCCGCGGGCAGGACGCGATCATCGACGAGGTCAAGGCCAGCGGCCTGCGCGGTCGCGGCGGCGCGGGCTTCCCGACCGGCATGAAATGGTCGTTCATGCCCAAGGAGAGCAAGGACGGCCGCCCGAGCTTCCTCGTCATCAACGCCGATGAATCCGAGCCCGGCTCCTGCAAGGACCGCGAGATCATCCGCCACGATCCGCACAAGCTGGTCGAAGGCGCGCTGATCGCCGGCTTCGCGATGCGCGCGCGGGCAGCCTATATCTACATTCGCGGCGAGTATATCCGCGAGGCGGAGACGCTCTTCGCCGCGGTGGCCGAGGCCTATCATGCGGGCCTGCTGGGCAAGAACGCGGCCGGCTCCGGCTACGATTTCGACGTCTTCGTCCATCGCGGCGCGGGCGCCTATATCTGCGGCGAAGAGACCGCGATGATCGAGAGCCTGGAGGGCAAGAAGGGCCAGCCGCGCCTCAAGCCCCCGTTCCCCGCCGGCGCCGGCCTCTATGGCTGCCCGACGACGGTCAACAACGTCGAGTCCATCGCCGTCGTCCCCACTATCCTGCGGCGCGGCGCGGCGTGGTTCTCCAGCTTCGGGCGCGAAGGGAACAAGGGCACCAAGCTGTTCCAGATCAGCGGCCATGTCGACCGGCCCTGCGTGGTGGAGGAGGCGATGAGCATCCCTTTCCGCGAACTGATCGAGAAGCATTGCGGCGGCATTCGCGGCGGTTGGGACAACCTCCTCGCGGTGATCCCCGGCGGCTCTTCCGTTCCGCTGGTACCGGCGGCCGAGATCATGGACTGTCCGATGGATTTCGACGGGCTGAAGGCGCTCGGCTCGGGCCTCGGCACCGCGGCCGTGATCGTGATGGACAAGTCCACCGACATCGTCCGCGCGATCAGCCGCCTGTCCTATTTCTACAAGCACGAGTCCTGCGGCCAGTGCACCCCGTGCCGCGAGGGCACCGGCTGGATGTGGCGCATGATGGAGCGCCTGCGCGTGGGCGACGCCAGTTCGGCCGAGATCGACATGCTCTACGAGGTCACCAAGCAGGTCGAGGGCCACACGATCTGCGCCTTGGGCGACGCGGCCGCCTGGCCGATCCAGGGCCTCCTCAAGCACTTCCGCCCCGAAATCGAGCGCCGCATCGCCGAGCGTGAGGCCGGCGACGTGCGGGAGGCGGCGGAATGAACACGTTGCCCGGATGCCTCGCCATGGCGGCCTTCGCGCTCGGATTGGTCGCGAGTTCGCCGAGCAGAGCCGAAGGTCTGGAGAGAACAGCGTCCGAACTGACGCGGGCTAAAGACTACGAGAGGGTCGGCCATTGCCTGATGAGGTCCAAGCGCAAACTGATGCTTTCCTTCGTTCTGAGTGACGACGTCTCCGGCACCAACTTCGAATCGTTGTGCCTGGAAACGGTGGAATACAACAGGATTACGCGAGAGGGGATCGACACTTCCAGATTGGGCGGAGCCGTCGCTGCAGCGTTCATGCGCTCGACCGACATGGCCCGGTTCGACCAGCTCATCGCGAACACGCCACCTCTCGATCATGGCGAACCCGTCACGGTCGACGGGCTGAACGCCCATGAAAGTTTCACGCAATCGCAGAAGGTGGCGTACGTTCACAACGTCAACTGGCGGCGGTCGAACCACGTTCTAGCAGAGTGCGCCATCCGCAAGGATCCTGCCCTTTCTCGCGAATTGAGCACCTCAAAGATCAGCTCGCGCGAAGAAGCCGCGTTGCTCAGCCGATTCGCCAAGACCGTTTCAGAATGTTCGGAGTCGCAGGTCTCCGGTGCGAGGCTCCAAGCGATTCGCCAGGTCGAGGCGCTATTATACTTGCAGTTGGCGGTGAAAGCTCACCCGCCGTTGAGAGCAGAGTTGGACTGATGCCTAAAGTCACCGTAGACGGCACCGAGATCGAAGTCCCCGACGGCGCCACCGTGCTCCAGGCCTGCGAGCTTGCGGGCAAGGAAATCCCGCGCTTCTGCTATCACGAGCGCCTCTCGATCGCCGGCAATTGCCGGATGTGCCTGGTCGAGGTGAAGCCCGGGCCACCCAAGCCGCAGGCGAGCTGCGCGCTGCCGGCCACCAACGGGCAGGAAATCCGCACCGACAGCGCGATGGTGAAGGCCGCGCGCGAGGGGGTGATGGAGTTCCTGCTCATCAATCACCCGCTCGATTGCCCGATCTGCGACCAGGGCGGCGAGTGCGACCTGCAGGACCAGGCCATGGCCTATGGCCGCGGGAAAACGCGCTTCGGCGAGAACAAGCGCGCGGTCACCGACAAGTACATGGGCCCGCTGATCAAGACGATCATGACCCGCTGCATCCACTGCACACGCTGCGTGCGCTTCTCCGAGGAAGTCGCCGGCGTCGACGAGATCGGCGCGCTCTATCGCGGCGAGGACATGCAGATCACCACCTATCTGGAGCGAGCGGCGAGCCACGAACTTTCCGCCAACGTGATCGACCTGTGCCCGGTCGGCGCGCTCACCAGCCGCCCTTATGCGTACGAGGCGCGGCCGTGGGAGCTGCGGAAGGCGCTTTCCATCGACGTGTCGGACGCGATCGGCAGCAACATTCGCGTGGATTCGCGCGGCCGCGAGGTGCTGCGCATCCTGCCACGCATCAACGACGACGTGAACGAGGAGTGGATCAGCGACAAGGCGCGCTACCAGGTCGACGGCCTGGTCCGCCGCCGGCTCGACCGCGTCTGGATCCGCGGTGAAGGCAAGTTGCAGCCCGCCAGCTGGGACGAGGCCTTCGCCGCGATCGCCGGCGTCGGTGCCGGGTCGAGCGTGGCGGCTGTGGCCGGCGACCTGCTCGATTGCGAGACGATGTTCGCGGCCAAGCGCCTTGTGGGCGCACTCGGCTCGTCGCTGATCGAAAGCCGGCAGACGGGCATGGCCTATCCGGTCGGCAACCTCGCCGCGCTCAATTTCAACTCGACCCTCGCGGGGATCGAGGAGGCGGACGCGGTGCTGGTGGTCGGCAGCCACGTCCGCTGGGAAGCGCCGCTGCTCAACGCGCGTTTGCGCAAGGCCGCGCGGCGCGGGGCGAAAATTTTCCTCGTCGGGCCGGAATGGGACCCGACCTATCGGGCCGAGTTCCTGGGCGAGGATGCGGGCCTGTTGCACGGCCTTCCCGAGCACGTTGCACAGGCGATGCAAGGCGCCGCACGGCCGGCCGTCATCGTCGGTGCGGGCGGCTTGGCCGCGGGCGCGCTGCACCCGGCGCTCGCTCTGGCGGAGGGCTGGAATCTCACCCGCGAAGGCTGGAGCGGCTTCAACGTGCTGCACATGGCGGCGGCGCGGATGGGGGCGCTGATGCTCGGCTTCACCAGCGGCGGCGGCATGGCCGACCTGCATCGCGCGAACCCGAAGCTGCTGCTGTCGCTGGGTGCGGACGAGATGGACTATGCGCCCTTTGCCGGTGCGCTGAAGGTCTATATCGGCCATCACGGCGATCGCGGCGCAGCGGCGGCGGACATCGTCCTGCCGGGCAGCGCCTACACCGAGAAGCCGGGGACCTATGTCAACATCGAAGGCCGCGTGCAGCTCTCCGACAAGGCGGTGTTCGCCCCCGGCGATGGGCGCGAGGACTGGACGATCCTGCGCGCCCTGGCCGATACGCTGGGCGTGAACGTCGGGTTCGACAGCTTCGACCAGCTTCGCGCGGCGATGGTCGCGGAAGTTCCGGCGCTTGGCCGCGAGGGGCTGGCGCAATATGGTGCGCTGCCCCGGGCCGACCACTCGCTCCGGGCCGAGGGGCGGATCGCCTATCCGGTCAACGACTTCTATCTCACCAACCCGATCGCGCGCGCGAGCGTGGTGATGCAGCGCTGCTCGGCCGAACTGCTGCACGGCGAGAACATGGCGGAGGCGGCGGAATGATCCCTGTTTTCCAGGATTGGGGCATGACCTACGGGGCGGCGTGGTTCGTCTCGACGATCGCCGGCATCCTGCTCATCGCGCTGCCGCTGATGCTGGCGGTGGCGATGATCATCTATGTCGACCGCAAGGTCTGGGCGGCGATGGCGCTGCGCCGTGGCCCCAACGTGGTCGGCCCGTTCGGCCTGTTGCAGAGCTTCGCCGACGGGCTGAAGGTGTTCCTGCAGGAAACGATCGTCCCCTCGGCGGCCAACAAGGGCCTGTTCCTGATCGCGCCGATCGTCACCTTCACCGTGGCGCTGGCGGCCTGGGCGGTGATACCGTTCAACTCGGGCGCGGTGCTCGCCGACATCAACGTCGGCCTGCTCTACATCCTCGCGATCAGCTCGCTGGGGGTTTACGGAGTGGTCGTCTCGGGGTGGGCGTCGAACTCGAAATATCCGTTCTTCAGCGCCATGCGGGCGGCCGCGCAGATGATCTCGTACGAGGTCTCGATCGGCTTCGTGCTGATCTGCGTGGTGCTCTATGCGGGCACGTTCAACATGAACGGCATTGTCCTGGCGCAGGTCGGGCATGGGCTCGGCATCGTGAACGGCTTCTTCTTCAACATCCTGCTGTTTCCGATGTGGGTGGTGTTCCTGATCTCCAGCCTCGCGGAAACCGCGCGCGCGCCGTTCGACCTGACCGAGGCCGAAAGCGAGCTCGTCGCCGGATACCAGACCGAATATTCGTCCATGAGCTTCGCGCTGTTCTGGCTCGGCGAATATGCCAACGTGCTGCTGATGTGCGCGCTCAATTCCATCCTGTTCTTCGGCGGCTGGCTGCCTCCGTTGAACATCGACCTGATTCCCTGGTTCGACATCCCGGGCTGGATCTGGCTGTTCGCCAAGATCTTCTTCTTCTTCTTCGTGTTCAGCTGGATCAAGGCGACGGTGCCCCGCTTCCGCTACGACCAGCTGATGCGGCTGGGCTGGAAGGTGTTCCTGCCGCTCAGCCTCGCCTGGGTCGTGCTGGTCAGCGGCTGGCTGATGGCGACGGGGCATTTCGCATGATCGCGGCCAACCCTCCCATCCTCGTCTTCTCCACCGGGCAGATCGCCATCGGGCAGCCGCCCGTGGCTCGTCGCCTTGGGGTCGAGGACTGCCATCCCGTTCGTCGCCAGGCGTGGTTCGGGCAGCATCTGGAAAGCAGGATTCAATGACCGTCGCCCAACTCGTCAAAAGCTTCACCTTGTGGGAATTCCTCAAGGCCCATGCGCTGACGCTGAAGTACTTCTTCAAGCCGAAGGTGACGATCAACTACCCGTACGAGAAGAACCCGATCTCCCCGCGTTTTCGCGGCGAACATGCGCTGCGCCGCTATCCCAACGGCGAGGAGCGCTGCATCGCGTGCAAATTGTGCGAGGCGGTGTGCCCGGCGCTCGCCATCACCATCGAGAGCGAGCCGCGCGAGGATGGCAGCCGCCGCACCACGCGCTACGACATCGACATGACCAAGTGCATCTATTGCGGTTTCTGCCAGGAGGCGTGCCCGGTCGACGCGATCGTGGAGGGCCCGAATCTGGAGTTCACCACGGAAACCCGCGAGGAATTGCTCTACGACAAGGCCAAGCTGCTCGCCAACGGGGACAAGTGGGAGCGGGCCATCGCCGCGAACCTTGAAGCCGACGCGCCCTACCGCTAGGCGCGCCGGACAACACAGGGGCTCATGATCCAGGCCATATGATACAAGCTGGCGCCTTCTACCTGTTCGCCGTGCTCATGATCGCCAGTGGGGCGCTCACCGTGCTCGCGCGCAACCCAGTGCACTCCGTGCTGTGGCTCATCCTCGCCTTCTTCAACGGGGCGGGGCTGATGGTGATCATCGGCGCGGAGTTCATCGCGATGCTGCTGATCATCGTCTATGTCGGCGCGGTCGCGGTGCTGTTCCTGTTCGTGGTGATGATGCTCGACATCGACTTCGCCTCGCTCAGGGCCGGCTTCGTGCGCAACTTCCCGCTCGGCATCGCCATCGCGCTGGTGCTGCTGGCGGAGCTGGTGCTGGGCGTCGGGGCCTACCGCGCGGGGGCGATCGAGCTCGGCACAGCCGCGGGCGATGCCGCCCCGATGCTGGGCGAAAGCAATATCGAGAGCATCGGCGCGCTGCTCTATGGCCGTTATCTGTTCCTGTTCGAAAGCGCCGGCATCATCCTGCTGGTGGCGATGATCGGCGCGATCGTGCTGACCCACCGCGGCGGGCGCGCCCCGCGCGGCCACCAGAACATTTCCCGGCAGGTCGCCCGCCGGCCGGAAGACGCCACGATCAACACCCGGCCCGAGGTCGGCCAAGGAGTCCAGCTATGAGGCGGGTGCAGCTGTGATCGGCATCGAACATTACGTCGTGGTCAGCTCGATCCTGTTCGTGCTGGGCGTGCTCGGCATCTTCCTCAACCGCAAGAACATCATCATCATCCTGATGGCGATCGAGCTGATCCTGCTCGCGGTGAACCTCAACCTCGTCGCCTTCAGCGCCTTCCTCGGCGACCTGACGGGGCAGATCTTCGCCATGTTCGTGCTGACCGTGGCGGCCGGCGAGGCGGCGATCGGTCTTGCGATCCTGGTGATCTACTTCCGCAGCCACGGCACGATCGCGGTCGACGACGTCAACCGGATGAAGGGTTAAAGCCTTGTCCTCCATCCTGATCATCGTCTTCCTGCCCTTGCTGGCGGCGCTCGTCGCCGGGCTGGGCAACCGCGCGCTGGGCAATGTCGTCGCCAAGGCGCTGACCACCGGCGCATTGTTCATCTCCTGCGCGCTCAGTTGGCCGATCTTTCTCTCCTATCTGGGCGGGGACGCGGAAGCGCAGGTCGTGCCGGTGCTCAAATGGGTCGAAAGCGGCGCGATGAGCTTCGACTGGGCGCTCCGGGTCGACACGCTGACGGCGATCATGCTGGTGGTCATCACCACAGTCTCCGCGCTCGTGCATCTCTATAGCTGGGGCTACATGGCGGAGGATCCGGACCAGCCGCGCTTCTTCGCCTACCTCTCGCTGTTCACCTTCGCCATGCTGATGCTGGTGACGGCCGACAACCTCGTGCAGATGTTCTTTGGCTGGGAAGGCGTGGGCCTCGCCTCGTACCTCCTGATCGGCTTCTGGTTCAGGAAGCCCAGCGCGAGCGCCGCGGCGATCAAGGCCTTCGTGGTCAACCGCGTGGGCGATCTGGGCTTCATGCTCGGCATCTTCGGCACGTTCCTGGTGTTCGGCACGACTTCGATCCCCGAGATCCTGGCCGCGGCGCCCGCCATGCAGGGCAGCGCGATCACCTTCCTCGGCATGCGGCTCGACACGATGACGATCCTGTGCCTGCTGCTGTTCATCGGCGCGATGGGCAAGTCGGCGCAGCTGGGCCTGCACACCTGGCTGCCGGACGCGATGGAGGGCCCAACGCCGGTTTCCGCGCTGATCCATGCGGCGACGATGGTGACGGCCGGCGTGTTCATGGTCTGCCGCCTCTCGCCGATGTTCGAGGCCGCGCCCGCCGCGCTCACCTTCGTCACCTTCATCGGCGCGGCCACCTGCCTGTTCGCCGCGACGGTCGGCACGACTCAGTGGGACATCAAGCGGGTGATCGCCTATTCGACCTGTTCGCAGCTGGGCTACATGTTCTTCGCTGCGGGCGTCGGGGCCTATGGCGCGGCGATGTTCCACCTGTTCACGCACGCCTTCTTCAAGGCGCTGCTGTTCCTCGGTGCCGGCTCCGTGATCCATGCGATGCACCACGAGCAGGACATGCGGTACTACGGCAACTTGCGGCGGCACATCCCCCTCACCTTCTGGGCGATGATGGCCGGGACTTTGGCGATCACCGGCGTGGGCGTGCTCGGCGTGTTCGGCTTTGCGGGCTTCTATTCCAAGGACACGATCCTCGAAGCCGCCTTCGCCAGCGGCACGGAGATCGGCCGCACCGCCTTCTGGCTCGGCGCCTTCGCTGCGCTGCTGACGAGCTTCTATTCCTGGCGGCTGATGTTCCTCACCTTCTGGGGCCGCCCCCGCTGGGCCGAGAGCGAGCACATCCAGCATGCGGTGCACGCGTCTGGCCACGGGGCGCACGGCGACCATCACGACGCGCACCTCACGCCCGAGGACCCGCACGGCCACGCCGTTGCCCACGCCGACAACCCGCCCGCGCAGGAACATGCGGGTCACGATGTCGCCCACCACGTGCCCGCTGCCCACGAGGATGACGGAACGGCCGGCTACCACCCGCATGAAAGCCCGTGGTCCATGCTGGTGCCGCTGATCGTGCTCAGCATCGGCGCAATCTTCGCCGGTTTCGTGTTCCACGAGGCCTTCATCGAGGACCCGGAGTTCTGGAACGGGTCGATCGCCTATAATGAGCACCTGATCCACGCGATCCACGAAGTGCCGCTGCTGGTGAAGCTCTCGGCGACCATCGCCATGCTGATCGGCCTGGCGATCGCCTGGCTGGCCTATATCCGCGACACCTCGATCCCGGCGGCCACGGCGAACCAGCTCGGCCCGATCTATCGCTTCCTCTTCAACAAGTGGTATTTCGACGAGCTCTACAACTTCCTCTTCGTACGCCCCGCCTTCTGGTTCGGACGCATCTTCTGGCAGCGCGGCGACGTTGGCGTGATCGACCGCTTCGGGCCGAATGGCGTGGCCTGGGTCGTGGGGCAGGGCGCGGTCGTCGCACGCAAGGTGCAGTCGGGGTATCTCACCAGCTATGCGCTGATCATGCTGCTCGGCCTGGTCGCGGCGGTCACCTGGGTGCTCTTCTGATGGAAGGCTTTCCGATTCTCTCGCTGATGCTGCTGGTGCCCCTGCTCGGCGCCATCGCCTGCCTGTTCGTGGAGGCGGGCACCGCGCGCATGATCGCGCTCGCCGCCACCCTGATCGACTTCGTGCTCGGTGTGCTCCTGTGGGCCAGCTTCGACATCGGCGGGGCGCAGTGGCAGTTCACGGAGCGCGCGAACATCTTCGCCGGCTTTCAATGGGCGCTCGGGATCGACGGCATCGCGCTGATGCTGATCGTCCTTAGCGTGTTCCTGATGCCGATCTGCATCCTTGCGAGCCGCTCGATCGAGAAGCGGGTCGGCGAATACATGGCCGCCTTCCTGTTCATGGAAACGCTGATGATCGGCGTCTTCGCGGCCCAGGACATCTTCCTGTTCTACATCTTCTTCGAAGCCGGCCTGATCCCGATGTACCTGATCATCGGCGTCTGGGGCGGCGACAACCGCATTTACGCCAGCTACAAGTTCTTCCTCTACACGCTGCTCGGCTCGCTGCTGATGCTGGTGGCGATGTTGTGGATGGCGAACGAGGCGGGCACCACCTCCATCCCGGCGCTGATGGCCTATGATTTCGCGCCCGCCGCGCAGATTTGGCTGTTCCTCGCCTTCTTCGCCAGCTTCGCGGTCAAGATGCCGATGTGGCCGGTGCACACCTGGCTGCCCGACGCGCACGTCCAGGCGCCGACCGCTGGCTCGGTGATCCTGGCGGGCGTGCTGCTCAAGATGGGCGGCTATGGCTTCATCCGCTTCAGCCTGCCGATGTTCCCCGAAGCGAGCGCTGAGCTGGCTTGGCTGGTCTTCGCCCTGTCGATGATCGCGGTGGTGGTCACCAGCCTCATCGCGCTGGTGCAGCACGACATGAAGAAGCTGATCGCCTACTCGTCCGTCGCGCACATGGCGATCGTCACGGTCGGCCTGTTCGCCTTCAACGTGCAGGGGCTGGAAGGGGCGATGATCGTCATGCTCAGCCATGGTCTCGTCTCGGGCGCCCTGTTCCTGTGCGTCGGCGTGATCTACGACCGGCTGCACACGCGCGAGATCGCCCGTTACGGGGGCCTGTCGATCAACATGCCGCGCTATGCGCTGTTCTTCCTGCTGTTCACCATGGCGAGCATCGGCCTGCCCGGCACCAGCGGGTTCGTCGGCGAGTTCCTGAGCCTCGCGGGCATCTACCAGGTGTCGAGCTGGGTCGCGCTCGTCGCCACCACCGGCATCATCCTGGGCGCCGCCTACATGCTCTACCTTTACCGGCGCGTCGCATTTGGCGAGCAGCGCAATGCCGATGCGGCGGCGATGCGGGACCTTTCCGCCCGCGAATATGCCATGCTCGCGCCGATTGCGGCGGCGGTGCTGTGGATGGGCGTCTATCCCGAAAGCTTCCTCGCGCCGATGCGGCAGGATATCCAGCGGCTGGACGCGCGGCTTGCCCGTGCCGCGCCCGAGGGTGACGCACATCTGGTGATGGGCACGGTGCCGCCGGCCGCTCTTGCCGCAGAAGAGGCGCACGGGGGGGCGCATTGATGGATTATTCCAACTCCCTCGCGCTGATCGCGCCCGAGATCGTGCTGTCGCTCGCCGGCCTCGCGCTGCTGATGGTGGCAGCCTGGGTGGGCGACAAGGCGTCGCGCCTGATCAGCGTGCTGGCCGCGATCGCGCTCGGCGCGGCCTTCTGCCTCGTCATCCCCGCCGTCGACGGCGGCGCGTTCGGCCCCGACCGGGTCGCGTTCGACGGTCAGTTCCGGGCAGACGCCTTCGCCGGCTTTTCCAAGCTGATCATCTACGCCGCCAGCCTCGCGGCGCTGGTCGTCGCGCCCGCGTTCCTGGAGCGCACGGGATCGATGCGCGCCGAATACCCGATCCTGGTGCTGTTCTCGGCGCTCGGCATGTCGATCATGGTCTCCGCCGGCGATCTCATCACGCTCTATATCGGGCTCGAGATGCAATCGCTTTCGGCTTACGTGCTCGCCGCTTTCCTGCGTTCGGACGCACGTTCGGCAGAGGCGGGGCTCAAATATTTCGTGCTCGGTGCGCTCGCCAGCGGCATCCTGCTGTTCGGCATGAGCCTGACCTACGGCTTTGCCGGCTCCACCAGCTTCGAGGGCATTCGCGTCTCGATGGAAGCCGGGCTTTCCACCGGTGCGATGTTCGGCCTGGTCTTCGTGCTCGCGGGGCTGGCCTTCAAGATCAGCGCCGTTCCGTTCCACATGTGGACGCCGGACGTCTATGAAGGCGCGCCCACTCCGGTCACTGCCTTCTTCGCCAGCGCGCCCAAGGTGGCCGCCATCGCGCTCACCGCGCGCGTGGCGCTGGAAGCATTCGGGGCGCAGGCGGACGCCTGGCGGCAGATCGTGGTGTTCGCCGCGCTCGCCTCGATCATCGTCGGCGCGCTGGGTGCGATCGGGCAGGTGAATATCAAGCGGCTGCTCGCTTATTCCTCGATCAACAATGTCGGCTTCATCCTGATCGGTCTCGCCACCGGCACGGCCGAGGGCGCCAGCGCCATGCTGGTCTATCTCGCCATCTACGTGCCGATGACCCTCGCCGGCTTCGTCGCCGTGCTGATGCTGCGCGACACGCACGGGAACCCGGCGGAGCAGGTGCGCGATCTGTCCGGGCTGTCGCGCACTCGCCCCGCGCTCGCCTGGTGTCTGATGATCGTGATGTTCAGCCTCGCGGGCATCCCGCCGATGTTCGGCTTCTGGGGCAAGTTCGTCGTGTTCCGCGCTGCGGTAGAGGCCGACCTGCTCGTGCTCGCCGCTCTGGGCGTGGCCGCCAGCGTGATCGGCGCCTTCTACTACATCAAGATCGTCAAGGTGATGTTCTTCGACGAACCGCTCGATCCGGTCGCAAGCGTGGGTAGCGAAGATCCCTACGGCCGCACGCTTCCCGCCCATGGCACGGAGGCTGGCGACTCGACATTGGGGGCCCGCGAGGGCGACGACACCGCGCATTGGGCGCTGCTGGTGATCGGCACGCTGATGATCTCGCCGCTCGGCTTCCTTGCGACCGGCTGGCTGGGCAACCTCGCCGACCGGGCCGCCGCTGCGCTGTTCCTTGTCGCCTGACTTGACCCGCCCAATCGAGTCCGGACGGATCGCCTTCGTTCGGGAGACCGGCTCCACCAACGCCGACCTCTTGGCGCGGCTCCGTGCGGGCGACCGGCCGGGCGAAGGCGAGTGGCTGGTCGCGGACCGCCAGACCTCGGGGCGCGGGCGGCAGGGGCGCGAATGGCTCGACGCGCCCGGCAATTTCATGGGCTCCACTTGCGTGCGCCTCCATCCTCAGGATCCGCCGCCGCACAGCCTGTCGCTCGTCGCGGCGCTCGCGGCCTACGAGGCGGTGCTGCCCCGCCTGTCCGAGCCTCAAGCGCTGCAGTTGAAATGGCCGAACGACCTGCTCCTGGGCGGCGCCAAGATCGCCGGCATATTGCTGGAGCGCGCCGGCGACAGTGCGGTGATCGGGATCGGCGTCAACCTCGCCGCGGCGCCGGTGCTCGCCGACAGGCCCGCCGGCCACCTCGCCGCGGCCGGTCCGGCGCCGGATCGGGACAGCTTCGCCCGCGAATTGGCCGCGCACTTCGATCGTGAACTGGGGCGCTGGCGCGCATTCGGCCTGGAGCCGATCGTCACGCGCTGGCTCGCCGCCGCCCATCCGGTGGGCAGCGCGCTGGTGGTCCACGCGCCCGACGGCGCATGGCTGAGCGGCAGTTTCGTCGGCCTGGAGCGGGACGGAGCATTGCGCCTGCGCCTGGCGAGCGGCGAGATCCGCACCGTCCACGCCGGCGACGTCGCGCTGGAAAGGAGCTGAGCCGATGCTGCTCGCGGTCGATGCCGGCAACACCAACGTCGTGTTCGCGCTCGTGGAGCCTGCGGAGCGGGCCGGCGCGCCCGGCGAGATCCGCACGCGCTGGCGCATCGCCACGGATCCGCGCCGCACGGGCGATGAATATGCGGTCTGGCTGCTGCAGCTGATGGCGATCGAGGGCATCGCGCGCGAGGCGATCTCAGCGGTGATCATCTCCACCGTCGTGCCGCGCGCCCGGCACAATCTGGAGGTGCTGGGGCAGAAATATTTCGGCCTCGCGCCGCTGATCGCGGGGGAGGGCGCCGCCGCCTGGGACTTTCCCGTGGACGTGGAGGAGCCGCGCTCGCTCGGGGCCGACCGGGCGCTCAACGCCATCGCCGCGCATCAGGCCCATGCGGGCGATTGCATCGTGGTCGATTTCGGCACCGCCACCACCTTCGACGTGGTCGATTTCGACGGCGCCTACAAAGGCGGGATCATCGCCCCCGGGATCAACCTGTCGCTCGACGCGCTGGTCAACCACACGGCCAAGCTGCCGCGAATCGCGATCGAAGGCCCGCGCGGCACCAGCGTGGTCGGACGCAATACGGAGGACCAGATGCTGATCGGCGTGTTTTGGGGTTATGTCGCCATGATGGAAGGGCTGATCGCCCGCCTGCGAGCGGAGATCGGCCGGCCCGCCCGGGTGATCGCCACCGGCGGTCTCGCGCTGCTGTTCGACCGGCACACGCAGATCTTCGACGCCGTCGACCCCGACTTGACGCTGAAGGGCCTCGCGATCCTCGCCGACCAGGCGCGCGCGCGATGAAGAAGGATTTCACGCCGGAGGACGAGCTCCTCTTCCTCGCGCTCGGCGGGTCGGGCGAGATCGGCATGAACGTCAATCTCTACGGCTGCCGCGGCCAGTGGCTGATGGTCGATCTCGGCATGAGCTTCGGCGCCAACGAATATCCCGGCACCGAATTGCTGTTCGCCGATCTCGACTTCATCGAGGAACGCAGCGGGGACCTCGTCGGCATTGTCCTGACCCATGCGCACGAGGATCATATCGGCGCGGTGCCCTATTTCGCGGCCGATCTAGGCGTGCCGCTCTACGCCACGCCGTTCACCGCCGATCTGGTGCGGCTGAAGCTGGAGGAAGCGGGCCTCGTGCGGGAGGTTGAGCTGATCGTGGTGGAGGAGGATCACGGCACGATCGACCTGGGCCCCTTCACCGTCACCTACATCCCGCTCGCGCACTCGATCGCAGAGGGCAATGCGGTGCTGATCGAAACGCCGCACGGTACCGTGTTCCACAGCGGCGACTGGAAGCTGGACGAGGAGCCGCTGATCGGCCGCCCAACCACCGGCGAAGAGCTGTCGGAACTGGGCGACGAGGGAATCCTCGCGCTGGTGTGCGATTCGACCAACGTGTTCAACCCGGTGGCGTCCGGCTCCGAAGGCGCGGTGCTGCGCGGGCTGATGGAGGAGGTGCAGCGCCATTCCGGGCGGCGCGTGCTGGTCACCACCTTCGCCTCCAACGTCGCGCGGCTGCACACTCTGGGCGAGGTGGCGCGGGCCACGGGCCGCCAGCTCTGCGTCGCCGGGCGCTCGCTCGACCGCATGATCCGCGTGGCGCAGGACAATGGCTATCTCGAAGACTTCCCCGATCCGGTGGATTTCGACACCGCGATGGGCCTGCCGCGCGGCGAGGTGCTGATCATTGCCACCGGCGGGCAGGGCGAACCGCGCGCGGCGCTGGCCCGGATCGCGGAAAGCAACCACAAGCTGGAGCTGACCAAGGGCGACGTGGTGCTGTTCTCCAGCCGCCAGATCCCCGGCAACGAGCTGGCGGTCGGCCGCGTGCAGAACCTGCTGGCGCAGCGCGGCGTCCTCATGGTCACCGACCGGCAGGGCGATATCCACGTGTCCGGCCATCCCGGCGCTCCGGAATTGGAGACGCTCTATGGCTGGCTGCGGCCCGAGATTCTCGTGCCGGCCCATGGCGAGATGCGCCACATGCAGGAACAGGCGCGGCTCGGCGCTGCCAACGGCATCCCCGAGACCGTCGTGCAGAAGAACGGCGACCTCGTCCGTCTCGCCCCCGGCCGCCCGGGCAAGCTGGCCGAGGTGAGGAGCGGCCGGCTGGTGCTGGACGGCGACATCATCGTGCCCGCCAACGGCGATGCGATCGCGACACGCCGCCGGCTCGCCCGGGACGGCCTGCTGGTGGTGGTGCTGGAAAAGCAGAGCGGGCCGCAAGTCCACGGAATCGGCTTGCCGCTGGAGGAGGACTACCCCGAATTCGTCGCCGAGGCCGAGGCTGATGTGGCGGAGGCGCTGCGCAAGCTGAAGGGCCGCGACCGGCAGGACCCCGATGCAATCACCGAGGCGGCGCGCCTGGCCGCCCGCCGCGCCGCGCAGCGCTGGTCGGGCAAGAAGCCGCAGACCCGGGTCATCCTTCCGCGGGGCTGAGCATGGCGTGGACTTCGGTGCTGGCGATCTACGCCCTGTTCTGGGTGATGAGCGCGTTCGTCCTGCTGCCCTTCGGCATCAGGACCCATGACGAGGCCGGGATCGAGAAGGTGCCGGGGCAGGCCGACAGCGCGCCGGCCAATTTCCGCCCGGGCCGCGTCCTGCTGCGCGCGAGCCTGCTGGCCGCGGTGCTGTGCGCGCTCTATGTAGCCAATTACATCAATGGCTGGATCACGCCCGAGGACCTGAACCTGTTCGGCACGCCGCCGGGCTGGGAGGACAGCACCGGCGCCGGGCGCTAGAGCGGCGCCGGAGCCGGAGAAACCACCGGCCACTCGCGCAATCGCGCAAACGAGCATCCGCACGGGATTGCCCGCCGCGCCTGCGCTTGGCAGGAACCCCGCGCGGCGGGGCAGGTCCCGCGCTTGAACGAGGGAGTGCCGCATTTCGCGCGCCGTGCTGATTGCGATACCGGAACGGCCGGGCTGGCTGCGCGAGAGCGCGCTGGCCGCGGCACCCGGCCGCTCGCTCCCCCTGCGCCAGCTGGACTTCGCGCTCGCCTGCGGCTGCACGATGGTGCTGGCGGTGGGCGATGCCGGTGCGCCTGAGGCCGAGGCCTTGCGGCGGGAGGCGCGCGCCGCCGGCGTGCCGCTGCACTTCGCCGCCGACGCGCACGGCCTGCTGGGCCAGCTCGGCACCGCCGACGAACTGCTGCTGGTCGCCGCGCGGCTGCTGCCCGAATCGGCCGAAGCGGTCGAGGCACTGGCGAGCGGCCCGAACGTGCTGGTCCTGCCCGCCGAACCCGGTATCGACGCCGGCTTCGAGCGGATCGATGGCCAGCGCGCCTGGGCCGGCGCCGCGCTCATTCCTGGCGGGCTGATCGAGCGCCTTGCCGAACTGCCGCGGGAGAGCGACGCGCCCGCCGCCCTGCTGCGGATCGCCCTGCAGGCCCGCGTCCCGGAGCGGCCTCTCAGCGAAGGCGCGATGGAGGAGGGCAGCTGGTCGATTGTGCCGCACGGCCCCGCCGCCTTCGCGCCCGGCGAAAACTGGCGCCGCCGCCAGCTGCGGGGGGCGCAGCCTCATCAGGCGACCCGCCGGTTGGCCCAGGCGATCCTCGGGCGCAGCCGCGCGCTGCGAGCGGACCCGCGCACCGTCGCCACCTTCTACGCGGCCGCCGCGCTGCTGCTCGCAGGCGGGGTCGCGCTGGCGTGGTTCGGCTGGCCTGCGACCGGGCTCGCGCTCATGGCTCCGGCCGGGCTCGCAGGAATGATCGCCTCGCTGCTGGCGCGGATCGGGGCGGGGCCGTTCGGACGGCCTCGGCGCTCGCGCTGGAGACCGGACCCGCTGCTGGCCGGCGCGCTCGATGTCGCCCTGCTGGCGGGCGGAGCGCTGGCGATCCAAGGCGCGTGGCTCGGGCGGCTGTTTCCACCGCTGGTGCTGCTTATCGCCCTGCATATGCGGAGCGCCGCTGAGCGGCCGCGGGCCCTTGCCGTGCTGAGCGACCGCATGGTGCTCGCCCTGGTGCTGGCAGCCTCGGCGGCGCTTGGCCTGGCGCAGCCGGCGATCATGCTGCTGGCGCTCGCCTTCCTGCTCGGCGACGGCTTCGACGGGCGGTTCAAGCCGCAGCGCTGACCCTCGGCAAATGCTCTAGAGGGAGCGCCTCGCGCCGATCAGCACCAGTCCGATGGCGGCAGTCAGCGCGCCCAGACAGCCCATTGTTGGTCGGCCAGCAAGAGCTGTGCGGCGGCCACAGCCCGCCGGCCGCCAGCAGGACAAGGGCGAGCGACGTCAGCAGCGAACCAGGGTCGCCAACTGGCCGAATGCAACTGAAGCGGTCGATCCGAGTGTGCCGGATTGACCGCTCCAAGCCTCTGCTTTTTCGCGATGTTCGAGGCAGCAGGTGAGTCCGCCCGCCTCGAACATCGCTCTAGCGCTGGCCCACCGGCACGTAATCGCGGTGGGTCGGCCCGGTATAGAGCTGGCGCGGGCGGCCGATGACCTGGCCGGGGTCCGAGATCATCTCGTTCCACTGCGCGACCCAGCCAACCGTGCGGGCGAGGGCGAACAGGGCGGTGAACATCGTGGTCGGAAACCCGATCGCGGAAAGGATCACGCCTGAATAGAAGTCAACATTGGGGAACAGCTTCTTCTCGACGAAGTAATCGTCGGCAAGGGCGAGCTCTTCCAGCCGCAGCGCGGTTTCGAACACCGGGTCGTTGACGCCCAGCGCATCGAACACCTCGCGCACGGTCTTCTGCATAACCGTCGCGCGCGGGTCGTAATTCTTGTAGACGCGGTGGCCAAAGCCCATCAGGCGAAACGGGTCGTTCTTGTCCTTGGCGCGTTCGATATAGTGCGGGATGCGCTCGGGCGTGCCGATCTCGTGCAGCATGTTGAGTGCCGCCTCGTTGGCGCCGCCATGCGCCGGGCCCCACAGGCAGGCGATGCCGGCGGCGATGCAGGCGAACGGGTTCGCGCCCGACGAGCCGGCGAGCCGGACGGTGGAGGTCGAGGCGTTCTGCTCGTGATCGGCGTGGAGGATGAAGATGCGGTCCAGCGCCTTCTCCACCGCCGGCACCACCTCATAATCCTCGGCCGGCACGCCGAAGGTCATGCGCAGGAAGTTGCCCGTATAGCTGAGCGAATTGTCCGGGTACATGAACGGCTGGCCGATCGAGTACTTGTAGGCCATTGCCGCGATGGTCGGCATCTTGGCGATCAGGCGATGGCTACTGATCGTGCGATGTTCGGGATCGGAGATGTCGGTGCTGTCGTGATAGAACGCGCTGAGTGCGCCAACCACGCCGCACATGATCGCCATCGGGTGCGCATCGCGGCGGAAGCCCTGGTAGAACCCGCGCAGCTGATCATGCAGCATCGTGTGCCGGGTGATCGTGTAGCTGAACGTGTCGAGCTCGTCCTGGCTCGGCAGCTCGCCGTTGAGCAGCAGGTAGCAGACCTCCATGAAGCTGGAATGTTCGGCCAGCTGCCCGATCGGATAACCGCGATGCAGCAGCACGCCTTCGTCGCCGTCGATGAAGGTCAGCGCGCTTTCGCAGCTGGCGGTCGACTTGTAGCCCGGATCGTAGGTGAACATGTCGGTGGAGCCGAACATCTTGCGGATGTCGACCACGTCGGGGCCGCAGCTGCCCTCCATCAGCGGGAATTGGTACGTCTGTTCGCCGACTGTCAGCGTCGCCTGCTTGTCCGCCAAGTTGCGTCTCCTCTTTCTGTCCTGTGCCGGGCCGTCAGTCGCCAAGTCCGCCTGCGGCCTGCGCATCGATCCGCGCGAGGCTCTCGTCCCTGCCGAGAAGGGCCAGCACGTCGAAAATACCGGGCGAGGTGGTCTGTCCGGTCAGCGCTGCCCGAAGCGGCTGCGCGAGCTTGCCGAGGCCGAGCCCCAGCTCCTCCGCATAGGCCTTCAGGTTCGCCTCGAGCGCTTCTGTAGTCCAGTCCTGTTGCTCGCGCAAATGGGTGGCGATCCGCGCCAGCAGGTCGCGCGCGGGCGGATCGAGCAGCGCCTGGGCCTTGTCGCTCATGGCAAGCGGGCGCTGCGCGAAGAGGAAGCGTGCGCCGTCTGCCAGCTCGTCCAGATCGCGGGCGCGGGGCTTCAGAACCGGCATTGCCTGTGCGAGCAGCGCGGTGCCTGCGGCGCTCTCGGCTTCGCCCCCGATCCGGGGCACGACGAGGCTCGCCAGCCGCACATCGTCGGCCGCGCGGATATAATGGCCGTTGAGGCTGTGCAGCTTCTTGAGGTCGAATCGGCTCGGGCTCTTGCCGACGCCCGCGAGATCGAACAGTTCGGCCGCCTCCTCGCGAGTGAACTCCTCGCGATCGCCATGCCCCCAGCCGAGCCGCAGCAGATAGTTGAACAAAGCCTCGGGCAGGATGCCGAGCTCGTCGCGATAGGCCTCGACCCCGGTCGCCCCATGCCGCTTCGACAGCTTGGCGCCGTCCGAGCCGTGGATCAGCGGGATGTGAGCATAGACCGGGTCCGGCCAGCCGCCCTCGATCTGCTCCATCGCGCGGTAGATCGGCAGCTGGCGGAAGGCGTTGTTGAGGTGGTCGTCGCCGCGGATGATGTGCGTCACGCCCATGTCGTGATCGTCGACCACAACGGCGAGCATGTAGGTGGGCGTGCCGTCGGCGCGCAGGAGGACGAAATCGTCGAGCTCCGCATTGCTGACCGTGACGCGGCCCTGCACGCGGTCCTCGATCACCGTCTCGCCCTGCTGCGGCGCCCTCAGCCGCACGGTAAAGGGCACGCCCTCCGGCGCTTCGGCGGCGTCGCGGTCGCGCCACCGGCCATCGTAGCGCAGCGGCAGCCTGGCGGCGCGCTGGCTCTCGCGCAGCTGCTCCAAATCCTCGGCCGTGGCGTAGCAGCGATAGGCATGGCCGTTCGCGAGCAGCGCCTGCGCCACCTCCGCATGGCGCCCGGCCCGCTGCGACTGGAACACCGGCGGCTCGTCGAAGTCGATCCCGAGCCAGTCCAGCCCGTCGAGAATCGCGTCGATCGCCTCCTGCGTGGAGCGCTTGCGGTCCGTGTCCTCGATCCGCAGCAGCACCTTGCCGCCGTGCCGCCGGGCATAGAGCCAGTTGAACAGGGCCGTCCGCGCCCCGCCGATGTGCAGGAAACCGGTGGGCGAGGGCGCAAACCGGGTGACGACCGGTGCGGCCGCATGTCCGGCTGGTTCGCTCGCACTTGCCATCGGCCGACGCATTCCCTTCAGTGAACCTGCATGGCGACGCGTCTCACCCCTCTCGTCCCGCTTGGCGAAGATCCGAGCGATGCTGCGGCGCAACAGTCGCCTTGGCGAAACCGCGTCCGCTTGTCCAGCTTGGGCGATGCAGCCGACGCCTTCCTGGCGCGGGCTGGCTTCGACCGCGGGCCGTGGCTGGTGGTCGCCTTCGCGGCGGGCATCGCCGCCTGGTTCGCGCTGGGCGGGCCGGGCGAGTGGCTCGCCGCCATCGGCGCCGCGCTGCTGCTGGTGGTGGGCGCCCCGGCGCTGTGGCGCGGCAAGGAACAGCGGGCGCACCTCGTCACCGCCTGCGTCGCGATCGGCCTGCTGGTGGCCGCGGGGCTCGCCATCATCTGGACCCGTTCGGCGCTGATCGGGGCAGAGGCGATCGAGCGCCCGACTTCGGCGCAGCTGGTCGGGCGCGTGCTCGACCGGATCGAACAGCCGGCCGAGGACCGCATCCGCCTGGTGCTGGCCGCGCGCGACCCGGAAAGCGCCCGCCCGATCAAGGTGCGCGTCAACGTGCCGCTGGAGCAGGACCGGCCGGGGCTCGCCGAAGGGGCGGTGGTGCGCCTGCGGGCCATGTTGATGCCGCCGGCCGGGCCGATGCTGCCGGGCGGATATGATTTCGCGCGCACCGCCTGGTTCCAGGGCTTCGCCGCGACCGGCAATGCGCAAGGGGAGCTGGAGCTGGTCGAGCCCGCCGTCGGAGGCGGAGCCCCGCTGGCCCGCCTGCAGCGCACCCTGTCGGAGCATGTGCGCGGCCAGTTGGGCGGATCGGCCGGAGCCATCGCGGCCGCCTTCGCCAGTGGCGATCGCGGCGCCATTGCCGAGGCGGATGACGAGGCGATGCGCGATTCGGGCCTCACGCACCTGCTCTCGATCAGCGGGCTGCATGTGAGCGCCGTGATCGCGGCCGGCTATTTCCTCGCGACGAAGCTGCTGGCGCTGTGGCCGTGGCTGGCCCTGCGCGTGCGCCTGCCGGTGATCGCCGCGGGGGTGGGCGCTCTGACCGGCATCTTCTACACCCTGCTGACCGGCGCCGAGGTGCCGACCGTGCGCAGCTGCATCGGCGCGGTGCTGGTGCTGATCGCGCTGGCGCTCGGGCGAGAGCCGCTATCGCTGCGGATGGTGGCGGCGGGGGCCTTTTTCGTGCTGCTGCTATGGCCCGAATCGCTGATCGGGCCGAGCTTCCAGCTGAGCTTTTCCGCCGTCATCGCCATCGTCGCCCTGCATAATAGCGGCCCGGTGCGCGCCTTCCTGGCGGCGCGCGAGGAGAACTGGCTCGTGCGGCAGGCGCGCAGCACCACCATGCTGCTGGTGACCGGGTTCGTGATCGAGTTCTCGCTGATGCCGATCGTGCTGTTCCATTTCCATCGCGCGGGGTTCTATGGCGCGCTGGCCAACGTGATCGCCATTCCGCTGGTGACCTTCGCATCCATGCCGCTGATCGCCCTGGCGCTGGTCCTCGACCTGTTCGGGGCGGGCGCACCGGCCTGGTGGGCGGCCGGCATGTCGCTCGACCTGATGCTGTGGATCGCGCACTTCACCGCCTCGCAGCCGGGCGCGGTGAAGATGATGCCGCAGATGAGCGGCCTCGCCTTTGCCCTGTTCGTGATCGGCGGATTGTGGCTCGCCTTGTGGCGCGGGCGGGCTCGGCTGCTGGGCTTTGCGCCCGCTGCCATCGCCGCCGCAATGCTGCTGGCGACCCCGATTCCGGACCTGCTGATTACCGGGGACGGGCGCCATGTCGGCATCGCCAATGAAGGCGACCGGCTGCTGATGCTGCGCAACACGCGCAGCAGCTTCGTGCGCGAGAACGTATCGGAGCTCGCGGGCTTCCAGGGAGAGCCGCTGCCGCTGGCCGAATGGCCCGGCGGCCGGTGCAGCGCCGATTTCTGCGCCGTGGCGCTGGAGCGGGACGGGCGCGAGTGGCACATCCTGATGAGCCGCAGCAACCAGCTGGTCGAGCTGGACGCACTCGCCGCGGCCTGCGCGGCCTCCGACATCGTCGTCTCCGACCGGCGATTGCCGCGCAGCTGCACGCCGCGCTGGCTCAAGGCCGACCGGCGGATGCTGGAGCGCACCGGCGGGCTCGCCGTCGTGCTGACCGATCCGCCGCGCCTGGCGAGCGTGGCCGAACGGCAGGGCGAGCACGGCTGGCGGCGCACCCGGTCGGGCAGCTAGAGTCTGACTCATCTGTACTGAACGGGTTGGGTTCACAGGTCGTCGGACGTCTGATTCAGCTGCTGGCGGGAGGAGGTTGGCAGCGAGGGATCGAGCCTAAGCGGGGCGCTGGAGAAGCGCGGAAGTCGGAGCCGCGGAATGGGGGCTCGCGCCACGTGGGCGAGCGCCCGGGCGCTCGCTTCCGATGGAGCCGATGCCGCGGCCCCATCCGTGTAGCGATGGAGCCGATGTCGCGGCCCCATTGGTCTGGGGATGGAGCCCAGCTGCGGCCCCGTCCTTGTAGCGATGGACCGTCGCGTAAGTCGGGCTGGCGTCGTGCCCGAGAGCGCTCCTCCGGCCCGGGTGCGTCGGACGAGCGCAGGTTCAGTGGTAGCGGCGCAGCAATCCGGCGAGCCGACCCTGCACCACGACGTCGTGCTCGGGGTAGATCTGCGCCTCGTAGGACCCGTTGGCAGGGTCGAGGCGGACCATTCCGTTCACCCGGTGCAGGTATTTCAGGGTCGCTTCCTCGCCGCGGATCAGCGCGACCACGATCTCGCCGTCGCGGGCGGTGTCGGTGCGCTTCACCAGGGCGTAGTCGCCATCGAGGATGCCGGCCTCGACCATCGAGTCACCGGAGACCTCCAGCGCATAGTGATCGCCCGCGCCGAGCAGAGCGGCGGGTACCGGCAAGGTGCGGCTGTCCTCCAGCGCCTCGATCGGGACGCCCGCGGCGATCCGGCCGTGCAGCGGAATTTCGACCACATCGTTGGCCGGCTCGGGCACCTTGCGAGCGGGGCGAACGGCCACGGCAACGGCATTGCTCGCCGCTTGCACCGCAGGCGTATTGCCGCGCTGGTTTTCCGGCTGCTTGACCACCTCGAGCGCCCGCGCCCGGTTGGGCAGGCGCCGGAGGAAGCCGCGCTCCTCCAGCGCGGAGATCAGGCGGTGGACCCCCGACTTGCTCTTGAGGTCGAGCGCCTCCTTCATCTCCTCGAAGGAGGGCGAGATGCCCGTCTCTTCCAGGCGACGCTGGATGAACAGCAGAAGCTCGTGCTGCTTGGCCGTGAGCATGATCCACTCCTCGCACTGTTCCAGAATGGAACGAACGAGGAACAATTATGCAACTTCGCCCGGGCCGTCAAGACGATCCAACTTATTCGAGCAGAAAGCACCACACATGCTCGCCCGGCGCGGCGGCCTGCGAATGCGGCTGGCGCTCGATCAAAACATTCGCCGCGGCAAGACTGCGCAGAGCGCTGCTGTCCTGCTCAGTCAACGGAGCGACCTTGTTGTCCCGGAACGAGCCACGCACGAATTCCTGCCGCGCACCGATCGCCGGGAGCGTCTGTTCCAGAACGGCACAGAACCGACGCGGCAGGACCGCGTCCGAGCATGCTCCGCCGAGCCTGCGCAGCAACGGCAGGAGCAACAGGAAGGCAGTGACGTAGCTCGACACCGGGTTGCCGGGCAGGCCGAGGATGATCTGGCTACCGCGCCGCGCGACCAGCACCGGCTTGCCCGGCTTCATCGCGACCCGCCAGAAGGCGATCTCGGCGCCCCATTGCTCCAGCGCCGGGCGGAGGAGGTCGTGATCGCCCACCGAAGCGCCACCGCTGGTGACGAGCACCCCGGCGCCCTCCGCCTGCGTCAGCCCGGCGAGCAGCGCGTCGAGCCGGTCCGGCAGCGGGCCGATGCGGCGGACGCTGCGGGCGAGCGGCGCGGCCATGGCGGCGAGCATCGCGCCGTTGCTCGCCGGGATCTGGTGCGGCGCGCAGCTTTCCGGATTCGTGGAGAGCTCGTCGCCCGAATCGAGGATGGCGAGCGCCGGGCGCCGGCCGACCTCCACCATCGCGTGCCCGCCCGAGAGCAGCAGCGCGATGCTGGCCGGATCGAGCAGCACGCCCGGCTCCAGCAGCGGGTCGCCTGCGCGAAAATCGAAGCCGGCGCGGCGGATGTGCCGGGGGGACGGGGCCGCCTCCCGTCCGATGTGCAGGGTGTCGCCATCGCGGCGGGCGTCCTCCTGCAGCAGGACCGCACCGGCACCGAGGGGGAGAAGCGCGCCGGTGGAGACCCGCACGCTCTCGCCCGGACGCAGCGGGGCGGCGTACGGGTGCCCGGCCGCACTCTCGCCAGCGACGCGCCAGGGGCCGGCGAGATCATCGTGGCGCATCGCGTAGCCGTCCATTGCGGAGAGGTCGGCGGCCGGCTGCGTGCGCCCGGCGAAGGCGGTGGCGGCAAGGTAGCGGCCGGCCGCTTCCGTGACGGCGACACTCTCAGCGCCGAGCGGCGGGGCCATGCCAAGCAACTGTTCCTGTGCCTGTGCGAGGGTAATCATTCGGGTGCGCGCCAGGGGCCGCTCTTGCCGCCGGTTTTCTCCAGCAGGCGGACGCCCTCCACGACCATGGCCTTGTCGATCGCCTTGGCCATGTCGTAGATTGTCAGCAGTGCGATGCAAGTGGCTGTCATCGCCTCCATTTCCACGCCGGTTCGGCCATCGAGCGATGCCCGCGCGGTCACCGCCACACTCTCGCTCTCGAAGGCGAAATCGACTGTGACGGAGTCGAGCGCCAGCGGATGGCAGAGCGGGATCAGCTGGCCAGTGCGCTTGGCGGCCATGATCCCGGCAATGCGCGCGGCGGCGAGCACGTCGCCCTTGGGGCCGCTGCCGTCGCGGATCGCCGCCAGCGCCTCGGCCGACATGCGGATGCGGCCGGTGGCGGTGGCCGAGCGGCGGGTGACGGGCTTGCCGCCGACATCGACCATGCGGGCCTGCCCCTGTTCGTCGAGATGGGTGAGCGTGGTCATGCAGCCTCCGGTTCCAGTACCAGCCGGGTGCCGGCGAGCAGCAGTGCGCCGACCGTTCCGGCGGAAAACAGAGCGGCTTCGAGCGCCGCCGTCACCGTGCGGCTGAGCGGGCCGAACCCGTCCTCCCCCAGCAGCGCGCCGAGCCGGTCGAGCCGCAGCCGCGATTGCGGCAATCCGCTGACGAGCAGGTCGAGGCTGCCGGCCATCAGCCGCCCGCCGGCGAGACTCACCAGCGTCCCCGCCGCTGCCCCGGCCAGCGCGGCGAGCGCCAGGGCGCGGGCAAACGGCGCATCGGGGCGGCGCAGGGCGAGCCAGTGGCCGAGCCCGATACCCGCGCCCAGCAGCATGCCTTCGCCCGCGCCGGTGATCGCACCCGGCGCCTGGCCGAGCAGCAAAGTGAGCGCGTCCAGCCCCAGCAGCTTCACCGCGCCGCCCACCAGCAGGCCGCCTGCCGCCGCGCCGAGCACCGTCCACAGGCCCGCGCCACCTCGGACCAGCCCGCCCGCCGCGATGCCGAGGCTGACCCCGGCCGCGCCGACCAGCCCGATGGCGGTGGTGATCGCCACCAGCACCAGCAGCACCGAGGCGACGCCGATGCCCGGCGCCAGCGGCTGCGACGCGCCGAGCAGGCCATAGACGACGCCGCCGAACATCCCCGCGGCGCCCCCACCCAAGGTCCCCGCGGCGGCCAGCTGCAGTGCCTGGACGAGCGGCGTGGGCCGGGCGGGATACGCGTGTGGAGGCATATGCGGCGATGTGACAGCGACGGTAGCAAGCGGCGCCGATTGCGGCTGCGCGGGCGGGGCCGACGAGATAAGCGCGGGTTCGAGGGGGCGTAGATGTTCGAACGGGCTTTCGCCAAGGGCAGCAGCCGCTTGCCCGTCCCGCTGGCGGAGGGCAGGCGCCGGCGCCTCGTCCTCCACCCACTTCACCGGCGCGACGAAGCGGTAGCCGTGCTTGGGCACGGTCTCGATGAAGCGGGGGGATGCGGCATCGTCGCCCAGCTGGCGGCGCAGCATGCGGATGCACTGGGTCAGCGCCTCGTCGGTCACGGGGATGCCGCGCCAGACCTCCTGGTGGAACCGATCCTTCGAGACGAGCCGGCCCGCCTCCGCGACCAGCAGGAGCAGCGCATCGAGATAGCGTCCGCCGAGCTCCACCGGGCGGCCCTCGCGGGACAGCAGGCGCTCGGCCGGATCGAGCGCGAAAGGTCCGAAGGTGAAGCGGCCGCTGGACATGCCAGCGCTCCATAGGACGATCCCTGCCGCCGCGTCACGCGCTGAACCCGGACGGATGCTCCCGCCGGCGCCGGCGGGTAAGGGGCGCAGGCTGTCGGGGAACGCGCGATGCGGCGGACGGGCCGGGCGAGGTCAATCCGTCGCGTCGCCCTGGCAGCAAGCGCAGGCGCCGAAGGCGATGGCGCGCCGGGCGGGGTGCCCGAGGCGCGGCTGTTGTCGGCGCGAGGGCGGCGGCCTGTTCGACCGCGACCGCCCGGCCGGACCTAGCCCTCCAGCAGCGAGCGGGTGGCCCCCGCGACATCGGGCGCGCGCATCAGGCTTTCGCCGACCAGGAACGCCGCGACGCCGCTGCGGGCGAGGCGCTGGAGATCCGCGTGGCTCGCAATGCCGCTCTCCCCGACCAGCAGCGCGCCTGCGGGGGCGAGCGGGGCGAGCCGCTCGGTGGTGGCGAGATCGGTGCGGAAGGTCTTGAGGTCGCGATTGTTGATGCCGATGAGCCGGGAGCGAAGGCGCGCGGCGCGCTCCATCTCGCCCTCGTCGTGCACCTCGACCAGCACGTCCATGCCGCGTTCGAGTGCGGCGGCTTCGCATTCCGCCATCTGCGCGTCCTCCAGCGCGGCGACGATCAGCAGGATCGCGTCGGTGCCGATCGCGCGCGCCTCGGCCACCTGCCACGGATCGAGCGTGAAATCCTTGCGCAGCACCGGCAGGTCGCAGGCGGCGCGCGCATCCATCAGATAGTCCTCGTGCCCCTGGAAGTGCGGCGCGTCGGTGAGGACGGAGAGGCAGGCGGCGCCCCCCTGGGCATAGGCGATGGCGTGCTCGGCCGGGCGAAAATCGGCGCGGATCAGCCCCTTGGAGGGCGATGCTTTCTTGATTTCTGCGATCAGCGCGAAGGAGCCTTGCGCGCTCTTCGCCTCCAGCGCGGCGCGAAAGCCGCGCGGCGGCGTGGCGGAGGCGGCGCGGCGGTCGAGGTCCTCGATCGTGGCGAGACCTTGGCGCTCGCGCACTTCCTCGCGCTTGACGGCGCAGATCCGGGCGAGGCGATCGGAGGTGGGGTTGTCGCTCATTTCGCGGCCGCGATCCAGCAGTCGAGCAGCGCCTTGGCAAGGCCGCGGTCGATCGCCTCGGCGGCCTCCTCCACACCCTCGGCCCAGCTCTCGGCCTCGCCCGCCACGATCAGCGCGCCGGCCGCGTTGAGCAGCACTGCGTCGCGATAGGGGCCGGGCTCTCCCAGCAGCAGTGCACGCAGGGCGGCGGCATTGTGCGCGGCATCGCCCCCGCGAATCGCCTCGACGGGAGCGTTCGGCAGGCCCGCCTCGGTCGGCTGCACGCGGCTCATGCGGATTTCGGAGCCGGTGATCGTGGCCACTTCGTTGCCGCCCGCGAGGCTCAACTCGTCCAGCCCCTCGTCGCCCGAGACGATCATCGAGCGTTCCGTGCCCAGCCGCGCGAGCGCCTCGGCATAGATCGGCACGTAAGCGGGGCGGGCAATGCCCACCAGCTGCCGACGCACACGGGCGGGGTTCGCCAGCGGGCCGATCAGGTTGAAGATCGTGCGCCGGCCGAGCGCCTTGCGGATCGGCATGATGCGCGCCATCGCCGGGTGGCGGGCCTGCGCGAACAGGAAGCCGATGCCGATCTCGCGCAAGGTCATCTCGGCGGTGCGGCCCGCCGCCTCCATGTCGAGGCCGAGCGCCTCCAGCGTGTCCGCCGCGCCGGCCTTGCTGCTGGCGGCGCGGTTGCCGTGCTTGGCGACCGGCACGCCGCACGACGCGACCACGATGGCGACGGCGGTGGAGACGTTGAGCGTGTGGTGCCCGTCGCCGCCGGTGCCGCAGACGTCGATGGCGCTTTCGGGCGCCTCCACCGGGAGCATCCGCGCGCGCATCGCCCTGGCGGCACCGGCGATCTCGGCGGCGGTCTCGCCCCGGTCCGACAGGTCGGACAGGAACCGGGTGATGTCCTCGTCCGGCGGCGAACCGTCCAGCATGGCGCCGAACGCCGCCTCGGCCTCCTCTTCGGAGAGCGGGCGGTCGGTGGGGGGAAGGGCGTTCATGCGAGCGCGCGCGCCTCGATGCCGCAGAGCTTCAGGAAATTGGCGAGCAGCGCATGGCCGTGCTCGGTGGCGATGCTTTCCGGGTGGAACTGCACGCCGTGGATCGGCAGGGTGGCGTGGCGCACGCCCATCACGCAGGTGCCGTCGAGACCCGGCGTCTCGCTTGTCCCATTGACCAGCAGCGCGTCCGGCAGGTCCTCCACGATCAGCGAGTGATAGCGCGTGGCGGTGAAGGGGGAGGGCAGGCCCGCGAACATGCCGCTCCCGTCATGGGTGACGGGCGAGGTCTTGCCGTGCATCAGCCCGCCGCGCTTCACCGTGCCGCCGAAATGCTGCCCGATCGCCTGGTGGCCGAGGCACACGCCCAGCAGCGGCTTTCCTGCGTCGACGCAGGCGGCGACGAGGTCGAGGCTGATCCCCGCCTCGTTGGGCGTGCATGGGCCCGGCGAGATGAGGAACCCGGCCGCGCCGCTTTCCAGCGCCTGCGCGGCGGAGAGCGCGTCGTTGCGCACCACCTGCACCTCGGCGCCCAATTCCATCAGGTAGTGGACGAGGTTGAAGGTGAAGCTGTCGTAATTGTCGATGACGAGGATCATGGGTGAGACACTTTCTTGACCGGCCCGCAGGCGGCCCGCCGCCCGGCTTTCGACAGCGGAGGGGCCTGCGTCAATCCTTCGATCGCTTCCACAGGCGATCCACGACGATGATGCAGAGCGCCCCGGCGGCATAGGCGAGGAAATCCACCCTATCGAATCCGCTGCCCAAGATGGTGCGGGCCAGCGGATCGTCCTCCAGGCCCACCATCCGCAGCACGCGCCAATATTGGCCGAACTCGATCATCGCCGCGATGCCGAATGCGGCCAAGGCGGCGGGGAGCGACCCGACCCCCAGCACCGCGCGGAGCGCGCAGGCGACCAGCGCCACCGCGAGCACGTCGCCCAGATAGGGGCGCACCAACCCATCGCGCACGAACAGCGCAATGACGACTTCCACCACCAGCAGCAGGGCTGCGGCGAGGGCATATCCGGAGCGCCACCGGAACAGCAGGGTTCCGCCGGTCGGCACTCCGGCTGGCCGCGCTCTCACTGCCCGAAATCGGCCTCGCCGGCCAGCCGGACAGCCTCGCGGGCAGCGGCGAGGAGGGCGGCGGCCTTGGCCTCGCATTCGCGCTGCTCGTAAGCGGCGTCGCTGTCGGCGACGATCCCGGCGCCGGCCTGGACGTGCATCAGCCCGTCCTTCACCACCGCGGTGCGCAGGACGATGCAGCTGTCGACCGATCCGTCCGGCGCGAAATAGCCGACGCCGCCGGCATAGGCTCCGCGCGTCTCCGGCTCCAGCTCGGCGATGATCTGGCAGGCGCGGATCTTCGGGGCACCGGAGACCGTGCCGGCAGGGAACCCCGCGAACAACGCGTCGAGCGCGTCGCGCCCTTCCGCCAGCCGGCCGACCACGTTGCTGACGATGTGCATGACGTGGCTGTAGCGCTCGATGGTGAAGCTGGCGGTCACCTCCACGCTGCCGGCTTCCGCGACCCGGCCGACATCGTTGCGCCCGAGGTCCAGCAGCATCAGGTGCTCGGCGCATTCCTTGGGGTCGGCCAACAGGGAAAGCTCGGCGGCGCGGTCCTCCTCCTCCGTCCGGCCGCGCGGGCGGGTGCCGGCGATCGGGCGCACGGTCACCTCGCCATTGCGCACGCGCACGAGGATCTCCGGGCTCGAGCCGACCACCGCGAAGCCGGGCAGGTCGAGGAAATAAAGGAACGGCGAGGGGTTCACCCGCCGCAGCGCCCGGTACAGCGCCAGCGGCGGCAGCGGGAACGGGGAGGTGAAGCGCTGCGCCAGCACCACCTGGAAGATGTCGCCGGCCGTGATGTATTCCTTCGCCCGGGCCACCATCGCCGCGTAATCGCCGGGCGCCACCGCCGGACTGAGCGCCGGTTGCGGCAGGTCGGCGGCGCGCGGCGGCGCCGGCACGGGCGCGGCGAGGCCGCGCAGGGCGGCATCGATCCGCTCGCCGGCTTCCTCGATGGCGCGGTCCGGCTCGCGCCCGTCCGCCTGCTGCCCGGCCCACAGGGGCGCAATGCAGAACAGCGCGTCGGTCAGCCCGTCGAACACCAGGATCAGGGTGGGGCGCACGAACAGCATGTCGGGCAGGGCCAGCGGGCTCTCGGCGGCGCGGGGCAGGTCCTCGACCAGGCCGATCGTTTCATATCCGAAGTAGCCGACGAGGCAGGCGAGCGCGGGCGGCAGTTCGGGCGGAACCTCGATGCGGCAGGCGGCGGCGAGCGCGCGCAATTCGGCCAGGCTGTCGCCGGCGAGCGGGGTGAAGGCCTCGCGATCCTGGCGCCATTGGCAATTCATCTCGCACGACCGGGCGCTCGCGCGATAAACGAGGTCCGGGTCGAGTCCGAGCATGGTGTAGCGCCCGCGCGCGGCACCGCCCTCCACCGATTCGAGCAGGAAGTCGCCCCGGCCCGGCTCGATCAGCTTGAGCGCGGCCCCAACCGGCGTTTCCGTGTCGGCAACCACGCGCCGCCAGACCAGCGCCGGCTCGCCTGCGGAAAGGCGCCGGCGTGCGGCCTCTTCATTATGGAGCGGCTCCAGTGTCCCGCGCCTCAGTTGCCGCGGCCGGTCAGCTGGGCGCTCACGGCGCGGACGGCCTCCGGGTTGCGCTCGACCCCGACCTCATCCTGGATCGCGGCCACGAACTGGGTCACATATTCCTCGGCGGTGACGCTCCCCAGCTGTTGCAGCGCGGCGGCCACCACGGGGTCGTCCTGCGCCAGCTCGCCGGGCTGGACCTCGTCGACCTGAACGACGTACCAGCCGTCATCGCTCTCGGCCTCCAGCTTCTTCACCGTGCCCTGCGCCATCGAGAAGAACAGCGCCAGCGGGGCCGGCACCTGCCCCACCTGCGCCAGTTCCTCGCGGCTGAGCGACAGGCGATCGGGCGCGGGCAGGTTCGGCTCCTCGGCCGCCAGCGCCTCGGCGAGCGTGCCGCCCTTGGCCATGCGCTGCATCACCCGGTCGACCGCGGCGCGGGCCGCCTGGGCACCGCGGTCGCGGCGCCAGAAGGCGACCACCTCGTCGCGGATCTCCGCCAGCGGTGCCACGGCGGAGGGGGTGATCGCGGCGACATCGAACAGGACATAGCGCTCGCCGCCCTGCACCTGCGCCAGCTGCGCCTCCCCTTCCGGAAGGTCGAAGGCCAGCGGCAGAGCGGGGCCGAGCTCGGGCGGCACGGTCTCGCCCGCCGCGCGGTAGATCGCGCCGTCGGCGGTGGCGGGGCGGGTGGTGGCAAGGCTGAGGCCAAGATCCTGCGCGACTTCGGACAGGGTCGCCCCCTCCTGAATCTGCTCGTCCACGCGGGTCAGCAGTTCGGCAAAGGCGGTGCGGCGCTGCTCCTCGGCGAGGGCAGAGGTGAGCTCCGGGCGGACCTGCTCGAGCGTGCGCGCGGCCGTGCGCTCCACCGCGTCGACCCGCAGCACGTACCAGCCAAGGCCTCCCCGCGCGGGAGCGGCGATGGTGCCCTCGGCGGCGATGAAGGCGGCGGTGGCGACCGCTGCCGAGGCAGTCTGCCCCAGCTCGGCCTGCGTGACCGGACCGACGGCGGAGGTGCGCAGCCCCGTCCGCTCGGCCGCCTGCGCGAGTGTCGATCCGCCGCGCACCTCGGCGACGATCGCCTGCGCCGCGCCCTCAGTGGGCACGACCAGCTGGGTGAAGCGCCGCGTCTCACGCGCTGCATATTGCGCGCGGTCGCGCCGATAGGCCTGCGCCACCTGCGCCTCGGTCGGAGCGGGCAGGTCGCCGATCGCCTCCGGGCCGAAGGTCGCATGGCGGATCACGCGCCGTTCGGGGCGGATGTAGCGGCGGCTGGTGGACTGGTAATAAGCGGTGAGCTGCTCGGGCGTGGGAGCCGCTTGCGGCGCGTAGAGCGCGGCGGGCAGCAGGGCCACGGTGCCCTCGCGCCGCTCGCGCAGCAGCGAGGCATAGCGCCGGCCGACCGATTCGGGCATGACCGGCGACAGCGCGACGGGCGTCAGCAGCTGGCGTGCATAGAGGCCCATGGCCAGATCCTCGCGCACCGCGTCCTCGCTCAGGCCGCGCTGCGTGATGGCGGCGCGGAACGCGGCCTCGTCGAACGAGCCGTCGGGGCCGCGAAAGGCGTCCATCTGCACCAGCTCGCTGTCGACCAGCCGGGCCCCGGCGCGCAGGCCATGGTCGCGGCCCCACTCGGCCAGGGCGGCGCGCTGCACCATCTGGTCCAGCACGTCGTCGAGCCCGCCGGCCGCGATGAAGGCCTCCATGGTCATGGTCGGGTTCTGCTGGCGCACCTGCTCAAGCGCGTTGGACGCGGCCATCTGCAGTTCGGCGGCGTCGACCCGTTCGTCGCCCACCACCGCCACCCGGTCTCCGCCCGCGATCCCGCCGAACGTGCCGACATTGGAAACGTCGGCGCTGGCGAAGGCGATGGCCACGACGACGAGGAAGGCGAGGGTGAACCCGACGCCGATCTTCGACTTGAAGAAGTTGCGGAACAGCTGGAGCATGAAGGAGGTCTGACGATCTTGCGGGCGCCGCTGGAGGGCGCTTCCTGGGGGCGTGGGCGCGCGCTTTATCCCGCCTGCGGCCGCTCCGCAACAGGCGAGCCCGCCTCGCGGTCTTAACCATCCGCTGTGGAAAAGCGGCTTTTGACAACCCGTCTGCGCCGCACTAGCGGGCGGGCAGTTTTCTGGCCCGGCAGGGCCCTCCACGACTGTGTGAAACGAGGTTATGGATGGCCCAGCGTCCCTACATCGTCGGCAATTGGAAGATGCATGGCACGCGGGCGATGCTGAGCGAGGCGCGGGCGATCGACCGCGCGGCGGAACGGCTGCTCAAGGCCGAGGTGGCGCTGGCGCCGCCCTTCACGCTGATCCACGCAATCCGGCGGGAAGCGCAGCTGATCGGGGTCGGCGCGCAGGATTGTCATCCCGAGGACGGCAACGAGCATACCGGCGAGATTTCGCCCGCGATGGTCAAGGATGCCGGGGCGGGCTTCGTCATCGTCGGCCATTCCGAACGCCGTTCGCAGCACCATGAAACCGACGCCGACGTGCGCGCCAAGGCAGAAGCGGCGCTCGCGGTGGGGCTCGGCGTGATCCTGTGCGTGGGCGAAAGCACCAGCCAGCGCGATGCCGGCGAGGCCGAGCAGGCGGTCGCCGCGCGGCTCGACGGGTCGCTGCCCCGCGCGGAGCACGCGGCCGAGCGGGTGACCATCGCCTACGAGCCGCTCTGGTGCATCGGCAGCGGCTGCACGCCCACGGTCGGGGAGATCGGCGCGATGCATCGGATGATCCGGGCCCGGCTGGTCGAGACCTACGGGCCGGGCGGCGCGGCGGTGCGGATCCTCTATGGCGGCTCGGTGAAGCCCGAGAACGCCGCCGAGCTGCTGGGGGCGGACGAGGTCGGCGGCGCGCTGGTCGGAGGCGCGAGCCTGACCGCGGAGAACTTCCTGGGCATCATCGTCGCCGCCGCCGAGCGCGAGGCCTGAGCGCCGGCTGACCTGTAGCGCCCCGGGGCAGGCTCTCGGGGAGACGGCGCCGGCGCCCCGCGCGGCTTGTGCCGGCGCGCGGCAGGGCCTAGATGCGCCCCCTTCCATCCAACAGCAGAGCCCAACCCGATGTTCATCTTCCTTGCCGTCCTCCAGGGGATCGTCGCCGCGGCGCTGGTCGGGCTGGTCCTGATGCAGCGGTCCGAAGGCGGCGGCCTCGGCATTGGCGGCGGGGGCAGCCCCGGCGGGCTGATGAGCGCGCGCGGTGCGGCGGACTTCCTGACCCGCGCGACCAAGTGGATGGCGGTCCTGTTCGTGGTGCTGGCGATCGTCCTGGCGGCGCTCGCGGTGGACCAGACGGGTGGACGCGAGATCGATGACACGCTCGACCGTTCGGTCAGCACTCCGGGTGCCGGGCTGGGCGCGGACCCGCTGAACCCCGCGACGCCGCCAGACGTGATCCCCGGCGATCCGGGGCTCGACGGGCAGGCACCCGTCTCGCCGGTCCCGCAGGGCGAAGAGGACCCGCTGGCCGAGGTCCAGTAGACGGAGCCGCTGGTCGCGAGCGTGCGCGCCGGGCTCGCCGCTCGCCCCAAGGCTGGTGCGGCGCCCGGTCACCCGATTGTGCAAAGAGGCGGGATCGGCGCTTGCGCTCGATCCGGCCTGCGGCTTAAGGCCCACCTCCCATGGCGCGGTTCATTTTTATCACCGGCGGCGTGGTGTCTTCGCTCGGCAAGGGCCTGATGGCGGCAAGCCTCGCGGCGCTGCTGCAGGCGCGGGGCTACAAGGTCCGCATCCGCAAGTTCGACCCCTATCTCAACGTCGATCCGGGCACGATGAGCCCCTATCAGCACGGCGAGGTCTACGTCACCGACGACGGGGCGGAAACCGACCTCGACCTGGGGCACTACGAGCGCTTCACCGGCGTCTCGGCGCGGCAGAGCGACAACGTCACCTCGGGGCGGATCTACCAGCAGATCATCGCGCGCGAGCGGCGCGGCGATTATCTCGGGGCCACGGTGCAGGTTATCCCGCACGTGACCGACGCGATCAAGGAGTTCGCGCTGGCCGACACGGACGGACACGATTTCATCCTGTGCGAGATCGGCGGCACGGTGGGCGACATCGAGAGCCTGCCCTTCATCGAGGCGATTCGGCAGCTCAGGAACGAGCTGGGGCGCGAGAACACCGCGCTCGTCCACGTCACGCTCGTGCCCTATATCTCGGCCGCCGGCGAGCTGAAGACCAAGCCGACCCAGCACTCGGTACGCGAGCTGACCAGTCTCGGCGTCCAGCCCGACCTGCTGCTGTGCCGCTGCGAGCACCCGCTGCCCGCCACCGAGCGCGCCAAGATCGCGCTGTTCTGCAATGTCCGGCCAGAGGCGGTGATCCAGGCGCTCGACGCGTCCAGCATCTACGCCGTGCCGCTGCAATATCATGGCGAGGGGCTCGATGCCGAAGTGCTGCGCCACTTCGGGCTGGAGGATTCGGCCGGGGCCAAGGCGCCCGACCTCAGCCGCTGGACCGACATCCTCGACCGCTACAACAACCCCGAAGGCGAGGTGACCATCGCCGTCGTCGGCAAATATGTCGGCCTGCCCGACGCCTACAAGTCGCTCAACGAGGCGCTGGTCCATGGCGGGCTCGCCAACCGGGTGAAGGTCAATCTGCGCTGGATCGACGCGGAGGTGTTCGAGCAGGACGATGCCGCCATCGCCGCGCAGCTGGAGCCGATGCACGGCATCCTCGTGCCCGGCGGCTTCGGCGAGCGCGGGTCGGAGGGCAAGATCGCCTCGGTCCGGTTCGCGCGCGAACGCCGCGTGCCGTTCTTCGGTATCTGCCTCGGCATGCAGATGGCCTGCATCGAAGGGGCGAGGAACAATGCCGGGATCGCGGAGGCAAGCTCGACCGAATTCGGCGAGACGGCCGAGCCGGTGGTCGGCATCATCACCGAATGGATGAGCAAGGAAGGTCTCCAGCAGCGCAGCGAGGAAGGCGATCTGGGCGGCACGATGCGCCTCGGCGCCTATGACGCGGTGCTCTCGGGCAACAGCCACGTCTCCAGCATCTACGGCGGCGCCGCCCGCATCTCCGAACGACACCGCCATCGCTACGAGGTCAATGCGCGCTATCGCGAGACGCTGGAGAAGGCCGGGCTGGTCTTTTCCGGCATGTCTCCCGACGGGCTGCTGCCCGAGATCGTGGAGCGCCCCGACCATCCCTGGTTCGTCGGCGTACAGTTCCATCCGGAGCTGAAGAGCAAGCCGTTCGACCCGCACCCGCTCTTTTCCGGCTTCATCGCCGCCGCACTGACCCAGGCGCGGCTGGTCTAGGCGCGGCCGCTCTGCGGGGCGCCGTCCTCAGCGCCTTCGCAGGGAGGTGAGGACTGCCGGGCGAAGGGGGTAAAGCACAGGCGCCGCGCCGGCCGGGCACAGGTCCCCGCGCACGCCCGCAGCCAAAGAGGGCGGACCCTCGCGGCCCCGCCCCCGATCTTCTCAAGCCCTTCGCCGGGACGAAATCAGGCCGCGTCGGCCTGGTTCGCCCCGTGCTGGACGACCTCCAGCTTGCGCTGGCCGCCGACCTGGATCTTCTTGGGCTTCATCGCCTCGGGCACTTCGCGCACGAGGTCGATCACCAGCAGGCCGTCGGCGAGGTCCGCATTCTCGACGCGGACGAAGTCCGCCAGCTCGAACCGGCGCTCGAAGCCGCGATTGGCGATGCCGACATGGAGCATGTCGCCGCCCGCCTGCTCGTCGCGCTTGCGGCCCTGGATCACCAGCAGGTTCTGCTGCGCGGTGAGGTCGAGGTCTTCGGGGCGGAAGCCCGCCACCGCGATGGTGATGCGATAGGCATCCTCGCTCCGGCGCTCGATATTGAACGGCGGAAAGTTGTCGCCCTGCGGCCCGCGCACCTGGTTCTCGAGAAGGTCGAACAGCCGGTCGAAGCCGACGGTGGAACGGCGGTAGGGGGTGAAGTCGAAACGGGTCATCGAAACAAATCCTCCTATGAGCAATTTGAACGTCATGGGCCCGCGATAATGCGGCACCCGGCACCGCGACGCCCTTGCGGCACGTCTTGGCACGAGGAAGATATGGAGGCATCCTAGGACGTCAAGAGGTCCTTCCCCCTCTGCAATGGCAACGGAAAAGGAGCATTTGTGAGCCAGCCCAAAGTCGAGATCTACACCAAGATGTACTGTGGCTACTGCTTTCGGGCCAAGCGCCTGCTGGACGAGAAGGGCGTGGCCTACGAGGAGTACGACATCACCCTGGGCGGCCCACGCCGCGCGGAAATGCTGGAGCGCCGGCCGGGCGCCAGCACCGTGCCGCAGATCTTCATCGACGGGCAGGCGATCGGCGGCTCCGACGATCTGGCAGCGCTCGATCGCGAGGGCCGGCTCGATGCGCTGCTCGGCCTCTGAGGGGCGCGGCGCATGACCCGGATCGCCGTGCTGCAAATGTGCTCGGGCATCGACCCGCACGACAATGCGGGCGTGCTGGTGGACGCCGTCGAGCAGGCGGCGGCGAAGGGCGCGCAGATGCTGTTCACCCCGGAAATGTCGGGCATGCTCGACCGCGACCGCAAGCGCGCCGCCGGCAAGATCGCGGGCGAGGACGCCGATCCGGTGCTCGCCGCGGTCCGGCAGGCGGCGGCGGCGAAGGGGGTGTGGGTGGCGCTGGGCTCGCTGGCGCTGGCGCGCGAGGACGGGCGCTGGACCAACCGGTCGCTGGTGGTCGATTCGCGCGGGCAGGTGGCGGCCCGCTACGACAAGATCCACATGTTCGACGTCACCCTGCAGACCGGCGAAAGCTGGCGCGAATCCGCCTCCTACGAATCGGGCAGCAGCGTCGTGGCGCTCGACACGCCGGCCGGGAGGCTGGGCCTCAGCGTATGCTACGACATCCGCTTCCCGGCGCTGTTCGAAGAGCTTGGCCGCCTGTCGTGCGACCTGATCGCCATTCCCGCCGCCTTCACCGTGCCCACGGGCAAGGCGCACTGGCACCTGCTGCAACGCGCGCGGGCGGTGGAGGCGAGCGCGTATGTCGTGGCCGCCGCGCAGGTGGGCGAGCACGAGGACGGCCGGCGCACCTATGGCCATTCGCTGGTGGTCGACCCGTGGGGCGAGGTGGTGCTCGACATGGGCGGCGGCGCCCCGGGGCTGGGCTTCGCCGAGATCGACCCGGAACGGATCGCCTCCACCCGCATGCAGCTGCCCAGCCTTGCCAACCGCCAGCCGATCCCTAGATCCGGCTAGACCATGATCGTCTATGACCTTTGCTGCGAGGCCGGGCACCGCTTCGAAGGCTGGTTCGGCTCCTCGGCCGACTTCGCCCGCCAGTCCGACCGCGATCTCGTCGCCTGCCCCGAATGCGGTTCCGTGCTGGTGGAGAAGGCGCCGATGGCCCCCGCCGTGCCGCGCAAGGGCAACAGCCTGCCCGCGCCGGCACCCGCATCCGCGCCTGCCGCACGCAGCGACGGCGCTGCCGGCCAGCCGGTCGCGCGCGGCCCGGTGCCGCCGCAAGTGGCCGAGGCGCTCTCGCAACTCGCCCGGGCGCAGGCGAAGGCGCTCGAAGGATCGCGCTGGGTGGGGGAGGCCTTCGCCGACCGGTCGCGCGCCATGCACTATGGCGAGCAGGAAGCGCAGCCGATCCACGGCCGCGCGACCGCCGAGGAGGCGAGGGGGCTGCTGGAGGAAGGCATCGCCGTTGCTCCCCTGCCGTTCCCCGTCGCCGCGCCCGACGAGATGAACTGAAGCCCGGCCACGCCGGTACCCCGCGGCACCGTAGGCGATTGCACCCGCCGCCCGGCTCTCCTAAACGCGGGCCAACGCGCCCGTAGCTCAGCAGGATAGAGCATCGGATTCCTAATCCGGGGGCCATGGGTTCGAATCCCGTCGGGCGCACCATAATGTCGGCGCTACCGCGCTCCGCGCTGCTTGAGCGCGCCTTCGCTGCGCTACCGCGCTTCGGGCTGCTTGAGCGCGCAGGTGCTTGGTTCGAGTTGCACTCGCTCCGGCGCACCACATCGTCGGCGCTACCGCGCTTCGCGCTACTTGAGCGCGCCCTCGCTGCGCTACCGCGCTTCGCGCTGCTTGAGCGCGGCTTTGCTGCGCTACCGCGCCCCCGTGAGTGCGGATGCTTGGTTCGGGTTACAGTCCGGCGCACCACAATCTCGCGGGGTGCGACAGATCATGTACCCGTCTCGAATCTCACGAGCGTGCAGCGAGACCCACCCGCCGCCTGGCCGATAACACCTCTGTTCCCGAGGCGACGAGCGCCCCCCGACCAGCAGGGCGGTGGCCAGAGTCAGGCCCCTTAAGACATTCCGCCGAGGTTCTAATCCACCCTCCAGGCGACCGGTCTCACCTTATTTCTGGCGCACCTTGAAACAATAACGCCCATCCGCGCGAAGAAATAGCTTCGCTGATGGACATCGGCCACCCACCCGAGTAGGCGCCCGCCATTACAGTAGAGGGGGGCTCAAGATGAGGGCTGTTTATTTCACGGCCGCGGCCATGTCTGTCGCGGTGTCTTCCCCGGTCGAGGCTCAAGAGGTTGGCGGCCCTTATATCGGCGCGATTGTCGGCCAGGACAGCGTCGGCGTAGAGTATGGCAACTCGGAGGGCGACAATACAGGCCTGATGTATGGCGTTGTCGCGGGCTTCGACGTCGGGGTGGGGTCGGCGATCGTCGGGATCGAGGGAGAGTTCGCCGAAACCGAAGTGGGTTATTCCGAGCCCAACGTGGCGATCGTCGGAGACCGGGCCGAACTGAGCGCAGGGCGCGACCTCTATATTGGCGGCCGGCTTGGCTTCCAGGCCATGCCGGCACTCCGGGTCTACGGGAAGGCCGGCTACGCCAACACTCGGCTATCGGTCGAATATGACAGCGGCGCGGACTTCGTCTTCGATGAGGGCGCCACGCTGGACGGTGTTCGCGTCGGGGCAGGGCTTGAGCTTTCGCTCACGGGGATGCTCAAGGCCCGCGCCGAGTATCGTTTCACCCATTACGGCGAATACCGCAACGACGAGTTCCTAGACGACGGGATCAAGCTGTCGCGCAACCAGGTGATCGTCGGGCTGATCAGTTCGTTCTGAGAGCGACCGGCGTTCCTCACCAGCGCGGCCGCCAGCGCCGGAACTGCCGCGGTTCCGGCGCCGGTTCGCTCCACCCGCTTCAGCCGGTGCCTGCGGACCATGCGCCGTGTGCAGGGAGGCACGCAGCACCACGCTCCCGCCCCACGCCCGCCAGCGCTGCGTGGAAAAGCGCTGCTCCGGCCGCAAAAGCGCTTGAATAGCCGAGGCTTCTGTGATTCCCCTTAGGCCATGAACAGGCCTGCTTCCCGCCGCCCGCTATGGCGCCATCGTCTCGGCAAGGCGGGCATCGCCGCCGGGCTCCTGCTGCTCGGCGGGCTGGCGCTGGCCGGCCCTTATGGCCTGTTCGCCTGGGGCGAGCAGAACGCGC